>Ga0115004_10001738_pt1 | contig 17974 bp, 15 predicted proteins | sample ArcticOcean_MG_C_10_FD_88737 | JGI IMG/M metagenome (GOLD analysis project Ga0115004, IMG submission 88737) | Marine microbial communities from western Arctic Ocean - ArcticOcean_MG_CB11_90 | ecosystem: Environmental > Aquatic > Marine > Oceanic | place: Arctic Ocean: Canada Basin | collected...
GGATTATCTTATGCTCCTGACTTGTTTGACTCAACAGTTGATCCGGTTCAAGAGAGATACCAGCTAGGATTCTTACCATTATTCTATTACAAAATAGATTTTAGATTTAACGGGGGGAAAGAGAACATCTTGCAATAACAAAAAACTACAAAAGAACTATTTTTTATTTAATGTCTTTTGTTACCAAGTCGGGCAGCTGTCACAAGCATTTTTTCCTCTTAGATAAACCAAAAACCCAATTACAACATTAGCGTCACAATATCCATAAGCGTGCCTTGTATAGGCGCTAGGATCATTAGGACGGTTATTAACCTTTACTTGATGATGAAATCCAGCTCCTAAATTAGATTGAATAAATAAATGCCTGAAAAACTCGAAACGCAATCCCAAATGACCTGATAATCCATACCCAGAGAGTGAAATTGTCCTCACATCTTCAAAATCTGTTCCAAAACGAAAGTCATTAAAAGACAAGATTCCTCCTGCTGATAGTCCAACCTTTGTTGAAAATGCAAACCAATCTTTATTACCTGTTTTCCACCATTGATCTGTTCTAGTAATCTCAAATCTCAAATAATTCAACCCATCTGAATTTTCGTAATGGAATGTGCTTCTATCTGTTGTTATTGGTTTACTGTTATACGTACCCTCCCAGTTATTCATCGTATCAACTCCAGAATCTATTGATCCGCTCAGGAATACTTCATTCTTATCAGCAAAGAGGTATTTCATATGATCATAACCAACTGAAATTGACCAATTGTCTTTAAAGTAGTATCCTATTCGTGCATTAAATTGTGGAATTGTAACCTTTTTAGGATGAAAGTATACGGCTGCGTCAAATTTTTCAGGATTATCATGTGCTTTAGCACCCTTCATTGTAAAGTCGTAGCCTGATCCAACAAAATGCATATTGCTTTTCGTATATCCGCTTCTATTATACCCCCAATATCCATATATCGTTCCTTTGGCAAAGGAAACTTTTCGTTTTCCTTTTTGAGCATCTGTCATAAAAGGCAAAAACAACAACAAAACTAGAGCTATACTTTTCATTACTTCGTCATTTTTAGGAATGCTACTTCTTTTTCTGTTAGGTGCCTATACATGCCTCGTGGTAAATCTTTCTTCGTTAATCCGGCAAATGTAACACGATCTAGCTTCGTTACAATTAAGTCAATTGCTTCAAATGTTCTACGTACAATTCTGTTTTTACCAGAGTGTAACTCTACTCCAACTTCTTTAGGGTCACCATCTTTTACAAATTCCGCTTTGTCAAACAATGATGTTCCATCTTCTAGCTTCACCCCTGTCAATAATTTCTGTAAGTCTTCTCTTGAAACCTTCTTGTTCAGCTCTACATGGTAGACCTTACTTGACTTATGGCGAGGATGTGTCAACTTTTTCGCTAAATCCCCATCATTCGTGAATAATAATAACCCCGTTGTTTCTTTATCCAATCGCCCGACAGGATAGACACGTTCTTTACATGCTTTTTTAACCAAGCCCATTACTGTTTTACGACCAAATGGATCATCCATTGTTGTGATAAAACCTTTTGGCTTATTCAATAAAACGTAACGTTTCTTCTCTGCATTGATAGATTCACCATCGTATTTCACAACATCCCCCGGTTTCACTTTATATCCCATCTCAACAACTTGCTCTCCGTTTACCGAAACGACTCCTGTTTTAATTAAAACATCCGCTTCTCTTCGGGAACAAACCCCTGCATTAGATAGATACTTATTCAAACGAATCGCATCATCATTAAAAGATGGTAACGGATCCCCCTTTTTCAATTTATCTTTATAATCAATGAATCTACTTCGGGCTTTAATCTCTTTCTGATCTTTCTTGTTATCGTCTTTCACACGACCCTTTCTTGACGTTGCTGGAATTTTTTTGTCCCCTGACCTTCGTCCTTTAAACGACTTAGTCTTTGAATCGTTACTGCGACCTCCTGTTTTTTTTGTGTTCATCTCGAGCATAAATATTTGAGCAAAGATACGATATTTAAACTATAGCTTTGGATAGAACGCGTTTTCAATATGCTCAATCTCCATTTTGACTGAATTTAAATTAATTGAAACAACATAAAACTCAACTTCTTTGTCAAAGTTCTATATGATTCATCTTTCTTTTTTAAGTTAGAGGAAATATGGATAGTTTCAAACACCCAGTGTACTCATAGGAGATCAATCCGTATCTTGAGTAAAAAAACATGACTATATAAGCTGCCATTTTGGAATTCTAATAACGAATTAAATTAAAAAAATAGCGTCAAATATTAGGGTTCCCCCACAAGTTCGAGTGTTTCTTGCGCTGCTGATTGCTCTGCTTTTTTCTTAGAAGACCCTATTCCACGTCCATATTCTTGACCATTAATTTTAGCAGCCACTAAATATTCCCATGAAGTTCCTTTATTTATCTCCGATATAACTTCAAACTCTAGAAGAAGATGATTCTTCTGGCTCCAAATGAATAATCTAGATTTAAAATCAATTTCTTCGATAAGAATGTGATTCAAGTCTACATATTTCCTTAGCACATGATGCTTTAAGCTCTTCTGAGCACTCCTGTAGCCCCCGTCAAGACATATTGCTCCAATCAAAGCTTCAAAGGCATTGCCTTCAATTGTTTCAATCCTAATTGAACGACTTTGATTATATCTTAAGACTTTGATTATCTCCATTTCATGCCCTATCATTCCTAAGGTTCTTCGGCTTACTAATTTTGATTTTATCTTCGTCAGGTAACCCTCATCTTCGTCTGGAAATTTCAAATAGAGCAATTCGGTAACAATAGAGCCCAATATAGAATCCCCCAAAAATTCCAGGCGTTCATTAGAAACATCACCTTTTGTATTTGAGATTGACTTATGCGTCAGTGCCTCAAAGAAAATGTCGAGATTATTTGGTCTATAGCCAAATCGCTGTAGTATAAACCGAGCTATATCTAACTCTTCTTCAGAATGTTTTTTTTTGAAAAAAGGAAATAAGGATAACACCTATTTTTCGAATTTCTTGACGATAATGGTCGTGTTATGTCCGCCAAATCCAAATGTATTCGACATAGCGTAGTTAACTGTTCTTTCTTGGGCCTTATTAAAGGTAAAGTTTAATTTATTATCCAATTCAGGATCATCATTTTTGTGATTAATCGTTGGTGGAATAATATCATTGTGAACAGCCATAACACATGCAATCGCTTCAATAGCACCCGCTGCACCTAAAAGGTGTCCTGTCATTGACTTTGTTGAACTGATATTAATGTTATATGCATGTTCCCCAAAGACTTGTTGGATTGCTTTAACTTCAGCAACATCTCCTAAAGGAGTTGAAGTACCATGTACATTTACATAGTCAATTTCTCCTGCACTAATTTCAGCATCTTCAAGCGCTGAAATCATTGAATTACGAGCTCCAATACCCTCTGGGTGAGGAGCGGTCATATGATAAGCATCACTAGACATTCCGCCACCAAGTACCTCAGCATAGATTTTAGCACCACGCTTAATGGCATGATCATAATCTTCTAATATTAAAGCACCTGCACCCTCGCCTAATACAAAACCATCACGTTCTGCGTCAAAGGGACGAGAAGCGGTTTCAGGAGAATCGTTCCTAGTTGACAAAGCTCTCAATGCATTAAATCCCCCTAAACCGGCTTCATTAATGCCAGCTTCAGACCCGCCAGTTACGATGGCATCAGCTTTCCCTAAGCGAATATAGTTGTATGCGTCAATAATTGCGTTCGTTGCAGAGGCACATGCAGAAACAGTTACATAGTTAGGACCACGGAAACCATATTCAATTGAAATATGTCCCGCAGCAATGTCTGCAATCATTTTTGGAATAAAAAAGGGATTAAAACGAGGGGTTCCATCGCCTTGGATAAAATTGGTTACTTCATCTTGAAAAGTCTTTAAGCCACCAATCCCAGACCCCCAAATAACTCCAATACGATCAAAGTTTGGTTCTGATTCAATTAACCCAGAGCCTGCCACAGCTTCTCTTGCGGAAACTATGGCATACTGTGAGAATTGATCTAGTTTTCTTGCTTCTTTACGGTCCATGTGGTCCGTAACCTCAAAGTCTTTGACTTCGCAAGCAAAATGTGTTTTGAATAAAGACGCATCAAATTGTTTAATTGGAGCTGCACCACTTTTTCCATTTTTCAACGCTTCCCAATATTCAGAAAGTGAATTTCCAATTGGGGTAAGCGCGCCTAGTCCTGTGACAACAACTCGTTTCAATTCCATACGTGAATCGTTAATTTAATTTATCAGTTACTGATTAGTTAACGTTCTCTTCGATATAAGAAATTGCGTCCCCAACTGTTTGAATGTTCTCTGCTTGATCATCTGGAATAGCAATATTAAATTCCTTCTCAAACTCCATGATTAACTCAACTGTGTCTAGAGAATCTGCTCCTAGATCATTTGTGAAGCTTGCTTCGTTTGCTACTTCGCTTTCTTCAATACCTAATTTATCTACGATAATAGATATTACTTTTGATTTAACATCAGACATTTCTTCTTAATTTATATGGTTAATTCAGCAACAAAGAAAGCTACAATATATTAAAAGACAAAATATTTAGTGCTAATATTCTATAACGTCACTGTTAGATTTTCTATACTAATCAAACACCATTCTATTCTTTTATTGTAAATCATCCTTAAAAAACCAGGATAGGTACACCACTATCTTAGTGATATTTGGGTTTCATAAAAAATAATTAGTACGCCCTGGGTATGCACTAAAGTAATTCTTACTTTATCTGTAATCGGTATTATACACATATAGGTGTTTCATGTCCAGAATGTATAGTTAGTTTACTTTTTAATTCAAATTCTGTACAATTTCTTCAAATGTATAGTTTGTAATTAGAATCAACTTAATACCTTTGCTCTATGCCTAAAACTAAAATAGCCATATTTGCCTCAGGAACAGGGAGTAATGCAATTAATCTAATCCGGTTTTTTAAGAACAGTAGAGCCATTGAAGTAGGCTTTGTTTTAAGCAATAACCCTGATGCGCCTGTTTTGGAGTCCGCTCAATCACTCGGGGTTAATATCATATATCATGACAACGCCAAAGTTGCAAATGGTGAATTTCTAGTTAGCCTTTGCAAAAACAATGGTATTGACTGGATTATTCTTGCAGGTTACTTAAGGCTTATTCCGAAGGAGCTTATTTCGGCTTACTTTAATACGATGATTAATTTACACCCATCCTTACTTCCTAATTATGGAGGAAAAGGAATGTTTGGGTCAAATGTTCACAGGGCTGTCATTGCAAATAATGAAAAAGAATCTGGAATTACGATTCATTTTGTTAACCAAGAGTTTGATAAAGGAAGGGTCATAGCACAATTTACTTGCGAATTAAATCCCGGAGATGGTGTTTCAGAGCTTGAGCAAAAGATCAGACACTTAGAACAATCTTATTTCCCAACGGTAGTAGAAAAAACACTCTTAGGATAGCCCTATCAAGTTTTTTAATGGTTCCCAGGGAGTGATTTTTTAAGTGGGAGTGTTGTTCTTTGCGATTGTTTGTTGAGTCTTTGAAGGAAACCCTCTATAAGAGATAAAATAGAGCTACTTACCGGGAGAAAAAGATCCTGGGGAATTTGATTTTCTCTGGACAATTTGCATCCCGTATTCAAAGCTACGTTCATTAATGACGTCCCCTTTCTTATCGTAAACCTTAAATTTTCCATGTTTCAGTCCCTCCTTATAATCTACTTCAGATATTATTTTCCCTCGTCGTGTAAATTGTTGCATCGTTCCGTGTAGCTTGCCTTTTTTATATTGAGAAATGACAGCTGGAGCCTTCCCTCCTGGATAATAAGCAATCCATTCACCATCTTTTAACCCCCGCTTATAATTTCCCGTTTCTGTCATTTTAAAATCTTTCGAAGAATAAGAAACTGAATATCCGTGAAGTTTACTTTCTATCACAACGCGATTTTTCATAAATCCATAATCAACCTTTGATTTTTTCTTAAACAGCTTATAGGTCATAACATCCTTAACCCTCTCATTTTTGAAGAATTCATCCCATTCACCCGCTTTCATGTTATCGATATATTTGCCTTTCAACTTAACTTTTCCATTGGGATAGAATGATTTCCACTCTCCGTTTAGCTCACCTGTTTTGAAGTAAGTAGTATTTTTCAAATCACCTGTTTTCCAGTAATTATTCCATTCACCTTCTTCTTTTCCGTTCACGTATCCCCCCTCCATGAGCAAGGTCTCATCTTCATACCAAGTTCTCCAGACTCCATTTTTCAGGTCGTGATCAAATTCCCCTACCTTAAACTTTTTACCGTTTTTATAAAAGTACGACCATTCTCCCGTTTTTAAATTATCTGTATAATGGGCTTGGTATGAAACTTCTCCTGTTGGATGCCAATATGACCAATCACCATGCTGTAAGTCATTTTTAAATGACCCTGCCATATCTTTCTTGCCCGTATTTGTGTACCAGATCCATTCGCCATCTTTTTTACCGCTTTTGTATTTCCCTTCTACATTGACCTGACCATTGTCATAGTAATATGTGTAATCGCCTTCCAATAGACTGTTTTCATAGTGGCTTATTTTCTCTTTATCTCCTGTGTAATACGCATACTCCCACTTACCATCTTTAGCACCATCCTTGAATGACCCTTTCAGGGTCTTGTAGCCATACACACTAAACTCTTCAAAGTCGCCATCTTTAAGACCATCTTTATAATTGTACAATTCTTTAACCTGACCCGTTATGTAATGAGTAGTCAACATACCCGTTCCGCTAACAATTGTTTGGGTGTGTAGTGAGTCAGACAAATAGAATTCCCATAAGTAATTATCGGTCCCTGTAGTTTCTTCTACTGATTTAAGCAGCCCATCTCTGTAGTAATAATGCCAAGTATTAATTGCTTCATCAAGCTTATATTTTCCTTGAATTTTCAACCTTCCTGTTTCATACCACTCCAAATAAAGGCTGTCTTGACGGCCATATTTAAAGTATCCTTCCTGACGCTTTTTACCATTTGGATAAAATAAAATAACCGAACCAGAAAGCATATCTCGATAATAATTTCTTACCTCTTCAATTTCTCCTAGACGATCATAATAGGTCCACTTACCGTGCTTCTCTCTAGTTTCTCCTAGCTCATCCCTGAAATATTTCCCTTTAGATTGGATCTGAGACTTATTGAAATCCCAATATGTGCTTTTTTGCTTGGATAGGTTTTCTTTATTAATTTCTTGTGCAAAAACTGAAAGCGAAATAAAGAATGTGAATAGGATAGTGGAAATTCTCATTTTAATTTATTTAAAAGATTATCACTGAATATCAAAACTTGATTACTTTAATAACCCCATAATTCCTTGTGAAATTAATACCATTGCGAATGCTACAAAAACGATTCCAATCAAGTAGTTTAAGCCTTTAAGGAGAGGTACCGTTACTAGAGGTCGTAGACTCTTTGCCCCCAAAATTTTAAGCAAGTCCAATGAGAAAAATGTAATTACGATAGAGGTGATAAAGACAATCATGGACGTGGAAGTCCCCTCTTCTGCTGCATCTTTAGCGCCAAGTGTCATAACACTAAACCAATAAAAAACAATCATTGGATTTGCGAGATTTAATAGAAACCCCTTCAATCCAAGTAATAAATAACCCTTCATATTAGTATCAGGTTCAGAGCCATCTTCATGTATACAAATTCCTTGAACTTTTTTAAAGAAATTGAAGGCTCCATAACCAAAGAAAAGACACCCTCCAATAAGCCGCAATACTGAGTTGTCATCTCCCGAAGAAAGTTGTTCTACTTGATTATAGAAAACATATGCGATTAAGATATAAACGATGTCGTTCACTAAAACACCAAGATCAAATGCTATTGCCGCTTTAATTCCCTTTCGGATACTTGTTTCTAGGAGTACGAAAAACACCGGGCCAATCATTATGCTCAGTATAAAACCTGTAACGATTCCCTTAAGTATCAAGTCCATATTTGGAAGTTCATATTTTCACAAAGTTAACCTTTCATTTATCAAAAAAAAGGCGCCGAACAGGAAAAAAAACATATTGTTTTCAATGTCAGGGTGAATATTTAATTGAAGTTGTTTACATTTGTAAGCAGAGTGTCGGATATTTAGACGCCGGCCAACTAAATTATCAGTTACATATGAAACTTGCAGCGGCAAACACAAAATTAGAGAGCATCATTAAGAACGTTGAAAAAAGCGGGATTAAAGCAGAAGGATTGGTAGAAGAGTTAAGAGGACTAAGAGAATTCGCGCTTAAAGAAAAAGACCCCCTAGTGACTAAAGTTTTACGTTTGACATATGAGTATTTAAGTGAAAAATCAACTTTTGATGTTCAAGCTCAATTCGAAGAAGACGAAGAAGAGAATGAATACCCAATCGAGATTGAAGACAATGAGAACTTTTTGTACTTATTAAACCTTTTATTACGCTCGGATCATAAAGTTAATCGTGAAGAAATTAAAGATTACAGATCTGCACTTAAACTAGAGCTATACTAGGATCTCTCTTTTTAAAGATTAGAAGCTACTCGCCTGAGTAGCTTTTTTTGTCTTTTTTCAAACTTCACCCAACCTCATCAAGACAAAACACGTCTTAATAACAAATATTGACATTCTGGTTTGTACAATATTTTGGTTTTATTTTCCTTGCATGTACCTGAAAAATTAATCACAATATTGACAGTATGAATAATACTGACTCGTGTCATGAGCAAACGGAATTTTCTCATCATACATTTCCGATAAGATTCTTCCAATATATTTTGGGAAGTTATCTACAACCTCTTCTAAATCGTTCTTCTTAGTGTCTAAGACAAATGGTTCATTATTTCCAGAAATAAACGAGATGATGCTTGAAGTTGGAAGTACGTTATGTTTATGCTTATACAAAAACGCATATTGAATTAATTGTAAAACGTGTTTTCGGGCTCCAAGTGTCTGAGTAATATTTTGTTCATTGGTATCCATTGCTCTAAATTCTACATCCTCATTTTTCACCTTTCCTGATTTATAATCGATAATTCTAATTTGATCACCAACACGATCAATTCTATCAATAAACCCTCTAAGATTGACTTCTTTCACTTCGCCGTTTACTTCTACAGGTATTAAAGCGCTATACTCTTGCTCTAAAGCCTCAATAAACACTAGTTCTCGTTGTTCTGATAAGAACTTAATCTCTGACTTCAAAAAGCGTTCCGTTAGCTCAATAGCCATTTGATAAGTCAATAGGTTTTTACCTTTCATAAATGAATCCCGATCTCCATTGAAGTGTTCCATGAATTTATGATGCATAACAATCTTAGACGCCTTCAACATTTTTTCAACATCAAACGAAGTGATGTTTACTGGCGTCGGAGTGCGCTTATTTCCTTGCTTATCAAGTCGTGCAAATGGCGTATATAATTCTTCTAATGTGTCATGAATGAACGTGCCGAACGTACTGTTTTCAATTTCCTCTTCCACCGAATCAGCTTCCCCAAAATCCATCACATATCGGAAATAGAAATCTAGTGGACACGTCACATATTTTTTAAACATGGATGCTGACGCTGACTTTAGCAACAATGTGTCTAGTCGAGTCTTAATCTCCCTAGTTTTGATAATCTCCTTGAGCATTTCTTCCTTCTCTGCATCTAGAGAATAAATTTTCTTTTGAATTTTTATATTTGGATTAAATCGACTTAATTCCATTTCGATTTGCATCAAATAACGACTTGGCTCACTGCTTCCAATTGATTCATTTGCACTGCAATAGGTAACATAAAAATCCTCACAATGATGTAAGAGGCGATAGAAATGATGTGCAAATAGCCCTTGTTTCTCTCTTGGGGTTGGTAAGCCAAGATAACGACGTAAGTCCATCGGAATCATTGTTTGCATTGAATTGGTTGGCGGTAATTCTCCTTCATTCATCCCAACGCAAATTATACGTTTAAAATCAAGCCCACGCGTCTCTAAAAGCCCCATAATTTGTAGTCCATTCATCGGATTACCATGATAGGCAATGCTCTTCATTCCCCAGTGCTGGTTAAATAAGTTCTTAAATGATTTTAAGCTCATTTCAGGGATTCCTTCTTCGATGATATTCTGATAGTCAACCAATGAATGATCAAAACACTCTATTACTGCCTTTTCAAAGGCTGCTTCTTTTTCCAAACTAGCATAGATTAACGTATTTATTTTACGAATTTCAATAATTGCATTCTTCCAATCGCCTCTCCAGTTAGAAGTAAGTAAAAGCAATATTTTCTTGGACAACTCTCCCAATGCTAAACTCTCTGGGTTTAAAAAAATTTTATTCTGCCGTATTACATTTTGCTCGACATCAATTAAGTGTTTTTTCTCTTCCTCATTAATAATTCCAAGTAAAAAAGGATGATTCCAGAAATTCTGAAGATCATTGAAATAGATGGCCTTTGTTTTAAATCGAATTTTATTCTCTTGTATTGAAAAAATTAAATCGACCCATGTTCGAACCGCAGTATTTCGAATAGGCAACCCCAAAGTAATATTTGCCTTACCAATGTTCCGCGGTAAATTCTTCAGAATAGACCCAATTAAAGTCTCATCTGCCAATAAGAGTAATGTTTCATCAATCTCTTCTTCTGAAAGGCCTTTAAGAATTGTGGATGCTACTTTAACCTGTCCAGTATTCTGAGCACATTCAATCATCTGAACATTCATCTCCTTATGCGAAAGCTCATCTTCGATAAAATTCAATTTCTTCCCATCCAGCGTATTAGATAATTGACGTAAAAAGCTTCCTGCTTCATGTGATTTATTCTTCCAATAATAATCATCCGCATTAATTATTATATGCGCTCGACCCATTTGGTCTAGCTGTTTCAATACAGACAATTCTGCTTTCGACAATGCGTTAAATCCAGCAAATAAAAACTGCCGTTTTTTGTCTTCTTTAAATAGAATATCAATGTTACTTGTCAAGTATTTGAATGCCTTCCCGGTATAGCAAACCCCTGATTTTTCTAGTGATTTATTCAATGCTTTGTAATATCCTGGAAGCCGGTCCCAAAACTCCATAAATCGTTTTTGACTATCCGTAAGTTCAGCTTCGCCAAAACTCCACTGTTCAATTTCTTTAATGTCGGCCAAATTTCGGAAAACCTGATCTGCATCTAACAAATAACGATCAATTTCATTGTAGTCTGAAAGTAGAATGTTTCCCCATGTCAAAAACTCATCAAATGAGTGATCTTCAACCGTTTTTGCCTCCTTTAATTGAATTTCAAACAAACGCAATAGCGCACGTGTATTATCGATTACGGTGTCTTTGCTATACGCTTTTACCCAACGATCCATCGTGATAATCTCAGGAGCGATGATTGGTTTTCCGTATGACTGAAACAAGGCAGAAGTCAAATATTTCTTTGCCCGTTCAGAAGGTAGAACTATCGTTAAATACTGTAACTCAATCTTTTCTTCTAAAATATAATTTGCTACTTTTTCAATGAAATTCATCTTAGTTTTTTTGGGTTAAAAATTTCCAGTAGGTAGCACGATTTATGACCGAGATTGTTGCTTCAGGATAAGCATCACTAAAACTCTTTGGGAACTTCACTTTTTTTCTTTTTTCCCAGTCAGTTTTATATGCTACAGTAGTATCATTTCCTATCTCTAAGAAATCTATTTGTTGATTTGTATGTGTTTTCCAGAAGTAAATTTTTTTTGGGATATGATTCATTTTTATCCACTTAAGACGATTAGCAATCACATAATTTCGCCATAATTCATTCATGTCATTTCTTAAAAATGTAGGATTAAAATTACTAATCAATACATTCCGAACGCCATTATCTGCGAAGTAAACGACATTTGATTTTTTCAATTCATACCGATGTCCATTATGGTATGATGGAATGCGATATAGTATAAACGCATCTTCCAATAAATAGATATATCGCTCTACAGTTTCGTTATCTAACCCACATCGTTCTGCAATATCATTATACGAAACTGTATCGCCAATATTGAATGCTAAAAGTTGCAGCATTCGCATTAACTTATCGCCTTTATTGATTCGCTCCTCACCACTAAGATTAGTAAAAATTGCATCTTGGATAATCTCGCGCAACTTAGTTTCAGCCATTTCTAAATCAGCTAAAACTTCCGGGTAATTCCCATAAATTAATCGCTCTTCTAACAGGCGTTCTTCTTCGACTAAACCGAAATGCTGAGCAGACTCATAAAACGACGGAGCAAAAAGATTAATCTCCAGTTCCTTCCTTCTCAGAACGTCCAATAATTCAGGCTCCAATTTTGGTCGAAATGAGCAACAGAAAATGACTGTAGTTTTGATTTCTCCAATCAAAACTGATTGCACTATTTGACCTAAGTTATTTAAATATTGAGCCTCGTGTAAGACAACAGTACCTGGCGTGTTGTTCAGAAGCGAATAATCTTCGATTAATCGCTTTTTGGTTACTTTATTCGAACAATCCATTGAGACAAACATCTCCTTAAATTCAACCAAAACATCTTCTATAATTTTTCGCTTCCCCACTTTACGGGGACCTTGAATAAACAATAGCCTATTCGACTTCAATTTGTCTTGAATATGCTGCTTCTGTATACGTGGGATCATCAATCGTACTTTTATCAAAAATAGTATTAAATCGCTTATAAATACTGAATATTGCGATTAACTATATTTAATATTCCCCTAAGAAATAATTAATCGCTCGATGAGCTGGTCTCCAAAGGAATATGGAATATACGCTAAACTTGGAATCTGCTTTGTAATTAATATTGGCGTTGTCTTCCCTAATGAAATTGTACCATGCGTTTCTGATAAGTCCATTGCATAAGCCGCGTTAATTGTAAGCGCATTCAAAGCTTCTTCAGGTGTCATCTTCATCTTTACACAGGCTAGTGACCATACAAAGGCTAAATTGCCGCTAGGAGTGCTCCCGGGATTAAAATCACTTGCAAGAGCTACGGGTAAATCATTCTCCATTAGCCTTCTTGCATCTCCAAAAGGAATAGAAAGAAAATGAGAGCAGCTCGGTAATATGGTTGCAATAGTATCAGAACCTTTAAGAGCATCAATATCATCTTCAGAAATCTCTTCCATATGATCCACAGACAATGCATTGAGTTCAACCGCCTTACGAACGCCACCAATTGCTGAGAATTGATTCACATGAACCTTTGGGCGTAACCCGTGTTTAATACCCGCTTGTAAAATTTGAAACATCTCCTCTACAGAGAAATAGTTTCGTTCACAAAAGACATCAATAAAATCTGCGAGACCTTCTTTCTCAATTTGAGGTAACATCTCATTGATGATTTGATCAATATAGCCTTGATGGTTTTCTTTAAACTCTAAAGGAAAGGCATGCGCACCTAAAAATGTCGCTTTAATCGCAATCCCACTTTCCGCTTTGATACGTTTGATCACGCGTAGCGTTTTCAGCTCTGCGCCAACTGTTAATCCGTAACCTGATTTAATTTCAAGAGCACCCGTTCCACCAGACTTCAATTTATCGACACGTTCCATCGCATGATTAAACAATTCTTCTTCTGACATTTCTTGCAGTTTTTGAGCAGAATTTAAAATTCCTCCTCCTCGAATTGCAATATCCTCATAGCTCAATCCTTTAATTCTATCTACAAATTCTTCTTCTCTTGATTGCGCAAAAACAGTATGTGTGTGAGAATCACAAAAAGCAGGTAGCACAAACTTTCCTTCAGCATCAATAACTTCTAAATTTCGCCAATCGGTAATCCCTCCCCATTCTGCCATTGAGCCATAGGCAACAATAATACCATTCTCCAATGCCAAAAAAGCATTTTCTAAGATCGGAAGTTTTTTCATTTCTTCGCCTTTTCGAACCTTTGGTAAATCTTCGCCAAACTGAACGAGCCCTTTGATGTTTTTAATCAGAATCTTACTCATAGCATTACAATTTTAGGTAAAATGATTGATTTGCTCGGGTACTTCATGAATTATTTATAAACTCCTTTGCGATTTAAAGAAAATGGCTAACTTCGCACCCGCAATATAAACTACACCAAAAATAGTATTGTGATGCTCGAGTGGCGGAATTGGTAGACGCGCTGGATTCAAAATCCAGTTCTTTCGGGAGTGCGGGTTCGATTCCCGCCTCGAGTACTAAGAACCCTTGTAATCTTTTGATTATGAGGGTTTTTTGATTTCACATAACGATATTTAGACAGTATTTAGACAACATTTTTAAAAATTCACCTAAAAGACTGAATAATGAGATATAATTTGTCATTAGCCAAAGCATTTGTTATGAAATCAGATTGTAATATTTAGACTTTTAGTAACTTTAAATATTATAAGCTTCTTAAACCATAGGTTGTAGCACATTATTAAATAACATTAAAAAAATGAAAAAACCATCTCCAGAAGCAAAAGCACTTTCGCTTTTTTTAATGGCTCATAAAAAGACCGCGCCCATTTACAAAGAGAAATCTAAACGTATAAATAAGCTTTGGGATCTAGTTAGAGCAGCTGAATTAAGTGAAAAAGACTATCTTGAAGAAGTGAAAAACATGTTAACCTCATATGGTGGTTATTCAGAAGTTATAGAGAAAACTGTTCGCTTTTATATAGAAAAAACTGGTGAATGGAGCTTACAAGGTGACGATAAATATTGCATAGATGCTAAGCAAATTGCTAATAAAATTTTGAAACAAAAGTAGTATCATGATAAAAAAATCAGTTAAGGATAGCATAATATCTCTTTCTATTGATAAGCTAGATTTTTCATACAGAATTCCGGTGAAAAGGATAGGGAACATAATTGATTGGAGAGTAGGAAAAAAAGGAACAAAGGGCATTGTTATAAATAATGTTTCAACGTGGACACTTCATTTATTTACAAAAGAAACTACTGAAGACAGGTATATTAAGCAGTTTAAAAGTATTGTCCAGGAGCACAGCCCAAACAGCTCTATTAATTGGGATAAAACCTTATTGGCAGTAAATATTCAAAATGAATATAATTGGTTAATTAAAACGAATAGCATCGCTGAGAAAAAAGTTAGCGAGGACGAGATTATTTCAATTTTAAAAAAGAAGTATCCTCTTAATTAAGATAAGAGGGGGTTATTCGATATGAGTAATCGTCAGGGGGAATTAGTATCCCAGTATAATTTCATATTCTATATCCTCCCTGTTCAAATCTAATACTTTAAAAAGGTCGCTTTTTTGTTTTTAGACACTTATCAACGATAAATCAATAATATCTTAACATTAAAGATTATCAACCGATATTAATTCTGACTATTTTGGCTAACTAAATATGAAATTATGTCTAAAAAAATAGATGCAATCACCCAAGAAAAAACAAATTATGGCGCATTAACTACACTAACAACAGTATTCTTCTTTTGGGGGTTTATTGCTGCTGGAAATAGTGTGTTCATTCCATTTTGTAAAACATACTTTGGTTTAGATCAATTCCAAAGTCAGCTTATTGACTTTGCTTTTTATGGGGCATACTATCTAGGTGCATTAGGCTTATTCTTATTTGGCACATCTTCAGGAAAAGATCTTGTGGGTTCATGGGGATACAAGAAAAGTATCGTTTATGGTCTTTTGTTTTCAGCGATAGGCGCTGGGGCAATGATTATTTCTGTTTATCTAAACATGTTCACGGGAATGCTTATCGGGCTGTTTATCGTAGCCCTCGGGTTCTCACTCCAACAAACTTCTGCTAACCCTTTTATGATTTCACTTGGAGATGAATCTACCGGTTCAAGTAGAATTAATCTTGGGGGCGGAATTAATAGCTTAGGGACAACAATAGGGCCGTTAATTGTTTCTTTGGCACTATTCGGTACAGCGTCAGCCATTAGTGAAGAAATGATTCAATCGCTAAGCCTTTTTAAAGTCATTATTCTTTACGCTTGTGTTGGGGGACTTTTCATTGGGGTAGCTGCACTATTTGGTTTTTCAAAGAAAGTTCCTGAAGGTAAAATTTTAGTTCGAGAAGATCAAAAAGAGAATGAGGATGTTCGAAAAGCAGTACGTACTTTACTTATGATTACTGGGCTTCTAATCGTTTCGTTTACTCCAGTATTTTATAGTTACAAATCCAGCTTAGGCTGGAATGATGAAGATTCAGAACGGGTTCGAATCATAGGCTGGTCGGCTGGACTGATCGTTATTATAGTCGGATTACTTTACGCTTCAATTAAAGGTTATAAGCAAAAAAAGGGATGGGGAGCAATGCAATACCCTCAACTTACACTAGGAATGCTTGCCATCTTCGTCTATGTTGGCGTAGAAGTAGCTGTAGGAAGTAATTTAGCGGAGCTTTTGGCACAGAATGAATTCGGAGGATACAACTCTTCTCAAGTCGCTCCGTTTATAGCAATGTATTGGGGTTCTTTGATGATTGGTCGATGGGCAGGGGCCATTAATGCATTCGACTTATCAAAAAGGACAAAGAAATTATTACGCTTTTTCGTTCCATTGATTGCTTTTGGATTGGTTCTACTTTTAACTAAAGTTTCGGGTTACGAAGTTGCCCCATTATACTGGTATATTGTCTGTGTATTTGTTCAAATTGGGGCGTTCTTCGCAACAAATGATAAGCCAGCTTTGACACTCAGTGTTTTTGGAACGCTCGGAGCAATTGTAACCGTTATTGGCCTTATGACGACTGGTATAGTAGCCGTTTACGCCTTTTTAAGCGCAGGTTTGTTCTGCTCAATTATGTGGCCTTGTATTTTCTCTCTTTCACTTGCCGGACTAGGCAAATATCAAACACAAGGGTCTGCCTTCTTGGTGATGATGATTTTAGGTGGCGCTATTATTCCACCATTGCAAGGGAAGTTATCTGATGTTCTCGGGATTCAGCCTTCTTTTATCGTTGGTGCAATTTGTTTTGCATACCTCGCATTTTTCGCAGTGTATGTTAAACGATTATTGAATAAGCAGGGTGTCGATTTCGAATAGAAATTATGCTATCTGTTTATCTTAACTTGACCAACCGCACAAGAATCGCATTTCGTTTCTTTTGCGAAGAACCGGTCATAAAATTGCTTTCCTAAGTAAAATAAAGCGACTACCAAAATTGCTATAACTAGAATCTTCTGTATCATGATAGAATGATAAATGTAATCCAAGCACCAAGATAGGCTAAAACTCCCATGTATCCCATCTGAATTAATGGCCATTTCCAACTTTTAGTTTCACGTTTTACGACGGCTAAAGTAGCCATACATTGCATAGCGAATACATAGAAAACCATTAATGATACTCCTGAAGCTAGCGTATATACAGGTGCACCATCCGAACGCTTTTCAGAGCGCATTTTCTCAATCAAAGGTCTATTGGCTTCTCCGTCATCTTGCACAGCATAGATTGTCGCCATAGACCCTACAAATACCTCACGCGCTGCAAAAGAAGCAATTAGTGATATTCCTATCTTCCAGTCATAACCCATTGGCTCAATAATAGGTTCAATTGTCTTTCCCATTATTCCTATGTAGGAGTTTTCTAATTCTACTGAAGCTACATATTGATCTACTTCTACTTCTGAATATCCTTTTTCGGAATACTCAATCTGTGCTTTTTCACCTGCTTCGGACATTCTATCCCCTGGACCATAAGTTGCTAGCACCCACAAAACAATAGAAATAGCTAAAATAATCTTACCTGCATCCCATACAAATATTCTTACTTTTTCCCAAACAATAATAAGTACGTTTCGAGGGCTGGGCAATTTATACGACGGCATTTCTAACATTAAAAAGCCCTTCTTTTTCGTTTTAATAAGCAATTTTAAAATGACTGCCATGCCTAAGGCGCTAAAGGTTCCTAAGGAATAAAGTCCAAATAATACAAGCCCTTGTAAGGATATAAAGCCAAGTAGGAGCTTATTTGGTATAACTAACGCAATAAGCAATGTGTAAACTGGTATTCTTGCAC
>Ga0115004_10001740_pt1 | contig 17963 bp, 12 predicted proteins | sample ArcticOcean_MG_C_10_FD_88737 | JGI IMG/M metagenome (GOLD analysis project Ga0115004, IMG submission 88737) | Marine microbial communities from western Arctic Ocean - ArcticOcean_MG_CB11_90 | ecosystem: Environmental > Aquatic > Marine > Oceanic | place: Arctic Ocean: Canada Basin | collected...
GTATATTCCTACTCGACCGCGAGACGTTCACGTAGCCGATTTTATATTAGATGTCGTCATAAAATCTTCCAAGGAAACGGTATCGCGCATATCGAGAGATTTTGCAGTTTCTGATATTTTCACGCTCAACGAAAGAACGATTGAGATGCTTGCTACGGAAGCATCTTCCGATGAAACTACAGAGGACGAAGAAAAAGGTAGCCGACAAGGAAAGCAAAAAAATAGTGCGAAAGAAAAACATCTCGCGCCGATGAAGATTCAGATTCAGCAACTTACAGGGCGTCTGCGCAAAAATGCCATCAGGCACCCTTTTTTGATTGGCACACATTTTATCGCTACTCTGTTAACTGCTATCGCGCTTGGTGCGATTTTCTTTCAGTGCGCTCGAGATACCGGTGGCGTGCAAAATCGAATGGGTTGTTGTTTCTTCATTCTTTTATATCTCACGCTCATGTCCCTTTCTTCGCTTCCGGTATGGAGAGAAGATGATTTGCTATCGACACGAGAAATCGCTGCGGGTGCGTATGATGTGGATGGATATTTTGTGAGTCAGATTGCGTTTGACGTGATTGTCATTCGGGCTATACCGCCGCTCTTTTTCTCGCTCGCTACGTATTTCTGCGTCGGCTTGCATCTGGACTTTTTCTCGTTTATAAACTTTACGTTTGTATGTGTATTGACAAACATCGCGGCTTCTGCGTTATGTACGTGTGTCTCTATTGTGACTCCGTCAAATGCATCTGCGAACGTTGTCGGAATGCTTTTATTGCTCGTGAACGTCGTTTGCGGTGGTTTTTTGCTCAACCAAGAACAACCAAGATCGAAAGCTTCTTCGGATGGCGGCGATAGACATATTTTAGTAAAGATTTGCACTCGACTATCGTTTGTTAATCATGGGTTCCAAGCTATGATGATTGGCGAGTTTTTAGACGCCGGGACGTTTTATTTCACGCCGAAACTCGTCGAAAGCGATCCCACGAAAAAAGGAGCATCTAGCGATGGCGGGGACGTTCGCGTTCCCGTTTCGGGAAAAGAAGTTTTAGATTTTTTCTCCTTTGGCTCGACGAAAACGGAAATGCGAGCGCACGTAGCTACGCTAGCTGCATTGGCTGTTGCGTACTTGCTCTTAGCGTATATTCTACTAAAACTTAGATTTAGATAATAGCGAATAGAAAAAATGATAATGTACTTTTACTTTTGTTACAACATAAGTTATAGACGCGGGCGGGCACAAAGCAAGACGAAGAATCCAAAACTTAAAGAGGAGCCGAGAAACGCAGCGAGGTCTTCTTTTATGCGCTTTGATTCTCGTCCTTAATATCGAACGCGTTATGGGCCTTAATTCCCGCAGCCTCTTCCAAGTGCAAAGTTTCACTCTTTTCATCTTCTTCTGAATGTAACCCATCTACGTGCGACATGGTTCTCAACGGTCTCAATTGTTTCATCATACACAAATGTGTGCCGCTGCCACTTTCTCTGATATCATAAACTGAGTCGGATTCATCGGCGGAGGCGCCCCAACTAGCAGCGGCTGCCGAGAAACTCCTATCGACCACCCATCCATCGGCTTCCATGTTTCTCAAAGCCTCCGTGGCTTCTTTCATCGCAACTCTAGCGTCGTCGAAAGATTTACATTTTGAAAAATCAATCAGTTCGTTTGGATCGAGTTTTTCGCGTAAACAATTGACGTTTAACCCAGCCCTTTGCAAATCTTCAAAGGATATTAAGCGGAACGTGTATTCACCCTCTGGTTTTCTCGAGAGTACTCTTCCAAAATTGTCTTCTAACCAACGCCAGTTGCCGTCAATGTCTTGCGCGAGATGGAGTTCGAGCGGAAGTTTCATCTCGGTGATGTAGCTGGCGCCGAGCAAAGAATCTAAAAGTTCGTCGCCTTCGTCGTCGTATTCTTCATCGTCGTCAAAGTCATCACGTTCGGCGTCGTTACGAGTTTCCATTTTCAAGTAATGCTCAGTCTCAAGGAGAAAATCATCATGCATAAGTTCCAATTCATCTTCGTCGACGTCTTCGAAATCGATTCCAAGAAACATCAAAGCGTCTCCGTACCCTTTTGCGTTTTTCGGTAAACACAAGACGTTGACGTAGTTTCCAAGAAAATCGGAAACAGTTTCTGGAACTCGCGATGAACACAATTCTTTATACGCCTCTATTGCGTTGACGTAATCGAGCATGCGCTGTAATTTCACGCTTGATCGAACCGATCGATCGCGAGCGTCTTCCACCGCCCACTCCTTCTCTTCTATTAAAAGCTCGAGACGTTTCTTTTTCATTTGAAACGATTCTTTCTTCGCATTGGCTTCAATAGCTACTTTGGATTTAACTTCGTTGTCCTCTTCTTCTTCTTCATCTTCTTCGTCATCTACATCTTCTCCTGCGCCGAATACGTCGTCATCGTTATCAGATTCGGGTTCGTTATTCTTTTTATTGTTCTTTTTTTTAATAGCACGCTGATTAACGATGGCATTATTAATCGTCGCCGTCTTCGTCGTCGTCGTCGTCGACATCGTCGTTCTCTTCTTCTTCGAACTACTACCACCACCATTACCATTCTTACTCGTAGTATTCAACTTATTCTGCGCCTTCTTAAAACTCTCTCTTTCTCTCTGCGGTAAATCGAGCTCGGGGTCGAACCCTTTCGTCGACGACGCGCCAAACTGATTCCTCTTCGACGCCCGTAACTCGTCCTCGCTATTACTAACACTATTAAGACCATTACTCTCGTTCGATGCGACGTGCTCGTCCTCGGAATCCTCGTTCTTCTTCCTCTGCGCTCGCGGCCGCGCTGGGCACCTTTTCCTCGCCCAGTTATTTCCATACAATGTCCTCGCATTTGTACGTGGACGATCGATCACCGCGGCTCTACCAAGCATCGCGCGAGTACTCTTTTGCATTAAAATCGCGTTCATTCCGAAGCGCTTCGCAAAGTTTCAGATCTCTCGAGCAGTAGATCTGATTTCCCTGCTCGTTCTAAAACTCGCTCTTAAAGTCTTTCGCTTCCAATTCTTTCCTCGATGGACAAACGGATATTGAAATAAATTCCAACGTAAACGGCGATTCCTCGTTTCCTTAAAAGAAGATAGATCTGATCGAAACAACACACTGTTCTGCGATCGCGCTGTCCGATTTGTCGCGATATCGATTGTTTAATCGAACCTTTTTTGTATTCGTAAAAGTGGTCGAGGCGGATATTAATCTGCGGCTGAAGAAGATTTTCTTTTTAGTGGCTGAAAATTGATTCGCTTTCGGATCTCCCTAAAAGTATGGATATTTTCTGAGATATTCAACCATGGCTAGAAGAGGAGTTGACGATACGGTTCGAGTGATGCGATGTCAATGGTAATGCTCTGATGGCGTTCTGTGACTTTACTGTCTCGCTGAGTAAGGGTCGTTTGACCTGTGTAATAAGCGTAGTCGTACGATTGATTCGCTTCGGATCTCTCTTGAATTAAGATTTATAGTTTAGTTTTGAGGATATTTTTCGAGATATTCAAGCAATCGCTAAAAGAGGAGTTGACGATACGGTTCGAGTGATGCGATGTCAATGAATGCTCTGATGGCGTTCTGTGACTTTACTGTCTCGCTGAGTAAGGGTTCGTTAGTGCGTAAACGTAGTATAGTTAGGTCGTTTGACCCATGTAATAAGTATAGTTGTACGAGTCTATTTAGTGTTTTCGTTTAGTGTTATTGTGTTGTTGACTTCTCAGTGTTAACTTAGTGGCCCTCATGCAGCCGTTTTGACCCCAAAAGGTGTTTAATTAAGATTCAGAGAGTTTTGATGCTATGTTTTCGCCCTCGAGGGCGCCGATTTGACCACGGTCATTGATGAGGACGAACGAGCGCGGATTTGTACGTGAGAGTAGGAGTAGGAGTAGGAGTGCGTTATGGTTAGTACGTGCTTCTATTATTCTTCATCGCTCTCTCGCTCTCTCGCTCTCTTTCGCTCTCTCTTTGTTTCGGTTAAGAGATACGGTTTGATGCGGTTCTCTCGGCTCGACTACGGCGAGAAGAGTACGACGACGCGGGAGTACGATATTAATCCATCGCTTCTAGACATTTATCGTACATTTCACCGGCTTTAGCGAGCTCGCCCATGTCCGTGTATACGTCGCCTAGCATACCGAACACGGTGGAATCGGCGTGGATTTCGAGAGCGTCTTCTAAGGCGGCGGCGGCGGCGACTAGATCGCCAGCCGCGCTTAACGTCATCGCGAGCCCTTTTCTGGCCGATAAATTCTCCTCTAAAGCGTCTTCATTCGAGTTATCGTCGTTGTTAACAGAGCTAATTGCATCAATAAACAACTGCTTCGCGTTCGCGTACTTCCCTTTCGAATACGCTTTTTTCGCTTCGCCGATTAAACTCAAAGTCTCGCTCGGCCTCGTCCGTTTACTCGAAAGCTCCTCGAACTTCTCGTCCTCCAATCGTTGCATGATCTCGCGCATTTGCTTATTCAATCTCTCAATCTCTTCCCGGCGCTTCCTCGATAGCACGCCGTTCAGGCTCGCCCCGATCAGTGCCAGGAATTCGAGTAAGGCGAGCAAAGGCCAATACTTTCTCCCGAACCTTTGTAAGCGAGAGATCTCGTGATTCGTTTGCTCCAATTTTCCAGCCTTTGCGGATGAGAGTTGTACGAATTCTGCTCGATTTTCGGAAGGTTTTAAGCGATCGATCGTCGATGCTTTCAGATCCAATCGCCAATTATATGCAGTGTTCTTCGTTGTTTCGTTACTGTTTTCGTTACTGTTTTCGTTGTTTTCGTTTTCGTTGTTGTTATCTTCTTTAGTAGTCGTTTTCTGAGCAAAACGAGCATATCTCGATACAGATCGTTTCTTCGCCATGCGAGTAGAATTGGAGTTAAAGAGGTTTCGGTCCCTTTTTGAGTTTTGATAGTTTCGTAACGACGATAAAGATGACGACGATGAAAGCATCGCGAGTAAAGTGCGTGTTTTGGTCGTCTAATGAGTATAAATAATAATAATATCCGCGAGAGAGCGAAGTTTGCTGCAGTTCTTTGTTTTAGAAATGAAGCGGATTTGGATTGGAATCCGCGCTTTTTCTATATCACCGCGTCGATAATTTACTCGTATTTTCATCGCCGTTCTCGTTCATTTTAAACAACTTCATCGCCTTCTCCGGGTTGCGCTTCTGTTCTTGAGCGAACGCGGCAAGAAACGCTTCCGCCGTGTCTTTGGCGCGAACGAGGTTCAACGTCGTCTTCGCACCTGGATCGGACGAAAAATGTTGCACGAAAGACTTGACGCCCGCTTCGTGCATAATCTCCGGCGGTTTACACCCGGGCGACTTCGCTTTCGTGCGACGCGTGCCATCGCTTAACGGCGCGACGTTCTGGAATCGAACCATTCCTGCTGGAACGATTTCTTTAATGCACTCCAGCAACGCGTCGGTCGCCAACAATGTCTCTGTTTTCTGCGCCCATTTTTCAGGCGGATAATTCGGGTCCTTCGACGTGCGAAAGGCGAAAAGATCGCCCGTAAACGGTAATTCTCCAAGGACGCCGAGAGTGCGTTCTTGTTGAAGTGTGCTCATGTGAGATTCTCGATTAAATCGAGAGCACGTCATTATTGGCGGGAGAATTGTCGAAAACGTGGAGAATTGCCGAAAGTTGCAAATCGTCATTATCGGCAGGACCTCATCGATTTGCAACTTTCGGCAATTCTCCACGTTTTCGACAATTATCCTGCCAATAATGACGTGCTCTCGATTCACGAGTCTGACATGACCATACTTCAAGAAGAACGCACTCTCGGCGTCCTTGGAGAATTACCGTTTACGGGCGATCTTTTCGGCTTTCGCACGTCGAAGGACCCGAATTTCTAACGCGCGGAGACGCGAGATATTTATGCCTCGATGAACAAACCTCAAACGAAACCGGCTTGACGTCGACGTTCGAGACCGATTTCGCGAATTTTCATCCTTCTCTGTTCTTCTCGTTGTCTGATCAAATTGCGTTTGATGATGATATCTCGTTCTCTCTTTTGCGATTCGTCGAGGTCGTCGATGGGGGCGAAGATATCTCTATGCGCGCGAGAACGCGAGAACGCTCCGAACGTTGTATTTTCATCTACTACTTGTTCTGCTACAGTTCTTTCTGTTCTATTTTCGATGTTGGAATCTTCGTAATCTGTGACGATCGGTGACGACGACGACGACGACGACGACGACAAAGGTGATGATTCTATTCTCTTCGCATTCTTCCTAAACGCGGCTAATCGATCTCGATCTCTCTTCATCGAATCTTGCTCTCGAACGAGTTCGTTCATCGGGTCAATATCGCGCAAAACAATCGCTGCTTCACCCGCTAACTGAGACTGATCTAAGTTCAGTATCCTCAGTAGCTCAATCTTTCTAAAACTACTATAAATATTAAGATGTTCGAACAAGCCGCCGCACACGCCGCTCGTCGCGGCGGTTATGGCTCTAATGCGCATCCTAGTCTTCACACACTTAACGTTCTTGAAATCGGCCGATGCAGCTCCAATCGCACCAGTAATCGCACTAGCAATGATAACTCTATACGTCAAACTTTTGTAATACTCGTTAATAGTTTCCGTTTCCGTTTCGGTCGGTTCGTATTTATTTCTTTCTTGGCGAGCTCTTAGCTCCTCTAAAACGCTTCGCGCGAGAACTTCCGAAATCGCATCGTTCGTGATTTTCGTTTTCTTACTCGTATTCATTACTCGTTCGTCTGCGCGATTTGATTCAGAAAGTGCGACGTTGAAGAAGAACGAGCGCGAGAGTTTTTGAAATATCGCGTTCGTTCGTCGAGATTTATTTAACCTTTCTTCGTCGTCGTACTGCTGCGAGGACATTCTTTTTTTATGTATCTTATTAGTATATCTTATTAGTGGTATATCTTATCAGTATACATGTACAGTGTATCTTATTAGTATTATTAGTATATCTCAACAGAAATATCTAATTAGCTTTAGTAATATCTCATTAGCATTAGCAATATATCTTAATAATATTATTAGTATACATTGTATCTCATCAGAAATATCTAATTAGCATTAGTAATATCTAATTAGCAATAGCAATATATCTTATTAGTAATCCAGCAGTACTCCAGGCAAGCCGTGATGCCGCGCTTACCGTAACACTGTATATATAAGCTATTAAATATCACGCTCGATACGCAGAAGAAGAACTGTTTAAGACTCGCACGTCGCGCAGTTAGTCTTATTGAATATATGTTTGTTATGACGAGGACTTTCGGCAGTAACGCACGTCAACGTCGGGTCAAACTTTTTTGAACTAAAGATTTGATCTTCGTTTACTTTTTCGCGAGCACTAATCATGAACGATTCAGAACGGTCGTGGAAGAAGAGTGCGCCGAAGAGGAATTTGAGGAATGATACTGTGCAGGTATTCACGGAGAGGTTAGAGCGCGAAGAAAGCTCGTGCACGAATCGATTAGACGATCTGTGTTGGCAGTTTTAAGAAGTAGAGAGATCTTGGCCAACGAAGAGCATGTGTGGAACGTGCAATAAAGCGTCTTCGTGAGCGCAGCATTTGATAGTTCATCTTCGCACGCATACTGGTAACAAACCGTTCGAATGTGAAGTTTGTGCTCGAGCGTTTACGCAACAAAGCAATTTAACTCAACACATGGGCGTACATACCAACATTCGGCCATATAAGTGCGATTGCGGGAAAGCATATAAATCGAATCGAAGTTTGTACAATCACGAGAGAACTCAAAAGCATTAGAATACGTACGGTACGAAGAAAGAGATACAACAACATAGTTTTTTTACAGATTACTAATTATTCGCGCGCGCTAGATTAAATGCCTATTTTCTAAAAAGGAAATGATGATAGAAAATGTTAGTTCGATCTCGCGAATTAGAAATTGTATAAAAAAAACTCGTACTATAACTCGTATAATAATCTTTCAGATAACCATTGTGCTTCAGTGCTTAAGAGGGCCGCGCTCCACAGCGCAAAACATTCTAGCAGTCAGATGGTAATTCCAGCTTGTAGTTAATGTAGTATCATCACCAAGATTTTAAACGAAAAACAAAGAAACGAAAGAAGGAAAGAACGCGCATACCTTTTCTAATTCTAAAAGTATAAACTCATTTTGTTTTACCCTTGCGCTTCGACGTCTTCCCACGAAGTCCGTTCTTCTTGTACTCCAACGTTGACGTACGAATTTGATTTATGCTTTGCAGCAAAGTTCCAATTCGCGGATGGTTTTCCCAGGAACATCTCGGATAGTTTAATCCAATCTTCAACTGCATCGGAGGATAAGAGCGTTTCCATATCGTTACGACCGTAATATCTTTGCGGTCTCAAATGCATCTTTTGATAACTCGCGTGTTCTAACAAATCTACCGGGACGTAACGATGAGTATAAGACATCCATTCGCAAAGAAATGTTCGAGTTTTATCGACACCGATGGAATCAGATCCCCAATGTTCCAACCCATAGTTACAGAAATCGGCAAAATAATCTAATCGTTCAGAAGATGAAATATCTATATGTCTTTGTTCTTTAATCTCTTTGAATAGCCAAGGTTTAATGATCGCGCCTCGCCCGATCATACACGTTGAAATGTTCCCCGACATCATATGCGCGTTGTAATCTTCATAGGTGTAAACATCCCCGTTTCCAATTAATGGCAGTTTTCCATTCGAAGCTATTCTCCCACACTCGTCGATGTATTCCCAATTTGCGAGACGAGAGTATCGTTGCGCTCGAGTTCGCCCGTGCAATGTAATCGCTGCAACTTTACCGAGCCAATCGTTTTTGGCGCGATCCACGATTTGATGCGCGTTCCATTGCTGTTGTCGATCATGATAGCCCATACGAATTTTAATAGTTAGTGGAATCTTGCAAAGTGATGAAGACGCGGCGTCGATTATTTTCTCGAGTTTACCGCTTTTTAACTGCGTCAATAAAGACGAACCGGCGCCTTTTGCGCAAACGCCTTCGATTGGACATCCCATGTTGATGTCGATGAAATCACACTTCGCTTCATTTTCAATCAGTTCCTGTTTAATTATATTAGAAGAATAATGGTAAGTTTTGCGTTTGAGGAAAAAGAAATCTCGTGAAACGAACACAGCAATTATTTTGAAAAGCGGTCAGACAGCACTGGGAACTCATAAACTGTTAAATAACCAGAGAATACGAGATTCCCCGGCGCTTCCTCCTTTGCGCCTACTAGGGCTGCGGCTGCCAAAGAAGTCCCAAAGTTAGATCATCACCCCACTTTATTTCAAAAGTTACCCGAAATATATAAAAAGAAAACAATAATAACACGCACCACGCAACGAGCGACTAAATCCGGGTATCCAGCACAAATCTGAACGCCAAATTTATTCGTTCCGCTCGATTCGCTTTTATGTCTTCGTAAAAGTGCCCATTCGCGTCGATCACCAGCTAAAAGATTTGATGCCATGGCCATTTCTGACATCGTAATATCGGCACCTAATTTAACACAAAGCCTTCGAAACGGCGCGTGCCCGACGGTTGTCAGAGGCGCTAATATCAATTTCTTATCGAAATCGATTTTGTTCACTTTTTCATCATCGTCTCCCGTTTCGTCCTTATCATATCGTTCCGATGGCTGCCTCGCGATCATCTTACGCTTTTTCGTCTTTGATACACACAAAATATCAGTTCCAACACTTTCCAAATATTTCGTCGACCTAGGTAAATCGTACGCAGACTCCCGTAACTTTTTTTGCAAATCGTCGCCCAACGCGTTAAACTCACAACTTCCTTCACTTCTCCTCCACTCTATCAAACTCTTCGAATCTTTCGCAAGATCTCGATCGTTCTCATGTCTATCATAAAACCAACACCGCACACCAAACGGACACTTCAAATCATTCCTCGCACATTCGTACGGACATTTCCTTTCTTCGCCGAAACAAATCGCGGCGCCGCTCCTCGACCGTTCATCCCCAATCATCCCCCTACGACGCTCTGCACGCAAATACTCCTCAACATCGTGCACGTACTCACACCTCTCGAACAAACACTTCTCGCCTTTCGATACAAACTGACACAAATCTCTCTTTTTCATCTCTCGTTTCTCGCGCTTCCTCGCCTTGATCGATTTCGAATCCCTTAAACCGCCGTTTGACCGCAAACCAGTTTTCGCGTTCATCTCCTTCTTCTGCTTCCGATCGTTCCTATCGATCGTTATCGAATCAACAGTAACGCCTTGTTCTTCCCCCTTAATCGTTCTTCCAGCAATCGTTCGCGTGCAATCATCTTCCACAGTGCTTAAGTATTCTTTCTTAATCGGTAGAAACCCTGTTTTGATCCGTTCCTCTGCCCAATCTTGCCCGTTTTCGAACATCTCTGATTTCTTTTATTTCCTTCCTTCCTTCCTTCCTTCCGCGCGCGCGCGATATATATCCAACCCCTAAAACGCGTTCAAATCTATATCGCTCTCGTATTGGACTCGAACGAACTCTCGTCCTCGCTTTGAACTAAAAAAATTAACTAAACGCAATCGATCAAAAGCGCTTCCTTCGAAGATAACATCGTCTCAGCCGCAAACGTTTTCCATTCGTACATCGTTTCTTTCAAATAAAGCCGAAGACGATGATGACGACGATCGATGCAAAGGAACGATGAACGAAAGATTGAGAACGAGAATGATTTTTTTTTATCAATAACGACGAGCGCTTTTCGAGTAGTAGTATGATTATTTGATACACCGCGCGTTAAACTTCTGATCACTAAAATGTAAAGTTCGAAAGGGTTTTGTCTTTTTGTCCAATTTTGTATTTTGAAGATCGCATGTCCTTCTCACCGTCTTAGACTTAAACGCGCGATTGATTCGATGTTATACGATTGCAAGAAAAGCTCGAGTGAGAAAGGCTGTTCCGTCAAGACCTGGATTACTTTGGTTGAGCGGCTAACCACTTTTCTCTCCTTAATCTGAGGATCTTTTGCATCTCGTTTTCCTCTGGGACGGGTTCTTCTTCTACTCGTAAGGGAATCGCCGTTGCTGCCGAAGCGTCTTCTTCTTCTACTACTACTGCTATTTCTTCGTCTTTTTCTTTTTCTACTAGACCTACTTCTTTCTCTTCGTCGTCGACGTCTGATTGAGAAGACGAAGGTTCTTCGATTTCGTTATCGACGAGCCTGGTTTTTTGAGGCTGTTGAGGAGACGAAGGTTTTCCTTCGGACATAGAGTTTGAAGATGGCGTACGATTCGCGTGTCGAAACAAGACTTTTTGCTCTGGTTCCGGTGACATAGAAGAAGAAGATGTAAACTTTGATTCGAGAGAGCTCGCGGTAGTTTTCTCTTCGAGTTTTTTCATCAGAGATTCGATTTTCTTTTCCAACGCGTCGATTTTTTCATTCGCGAGCATATCATGTTGCTCTTTTTTTCGACGGTTATATTCCTTCTCGTACTGTTCGGGAGTTAACGACATGTTCATTTGAACGTGCTGTTGTTGTTGTTGTTGTTGTTGCGATTCGAGCGAGAAAGGGAAATAACTACTGGAGCTTGGAGGAAGCAAACCGAGAGGCGCGATGCTCATATAGGCCATTTGCGCTTGTTGCGCCGCAGCTGCGACAGCTGCTGCCGCCGCGTGAGCCATTCTTCTCGCCGAGATATCTTCTTCAGATAAGGAAGAGTCGTCCATGTTGTTCATTGTTATGCCAGCTTGGTAAGAGGCATTTATTGCGGCTGTTCCGGGCGTCCACCATTCGCGACCAGGATTCAAATTTGCAGATGGCGATGGTGCAACTGGCGTTGCCATCGCCGGCGGCGGCGTTGCCAGCACTTGAGCTACCGGTGCGTGAGTCATTTGTTGTTGTTGTTGTTCAGTATTTTGTACAAATCTCGGCGCCGGTGGCGTTCTCGCCGTTGGCGTTGGCGTCGGCGTCGCCGCCGCAGTTGCACTACTCGTAGACGCAGTTGCTCGTTGTTGAGAAGATGCTTCCACACGGCGATCCAAGTGATCCGATAATACCTGCTGCAATTGCGATACAGCTCGCTCAGATCTAACTCGCTCAGCCTCGGCTGCAACTTCTTCTGCAGTTTGTCCTCCAGTGCTATTGTTGTTGATGTTGTTATTATTATTTGTATTATTACTAGTTTCTGCTGACGATGTACCAAGAGGCGAAGGAGCGGCGGCGGTCGTCGTCGTCCCTCCTCTCGCGGCGGCGGCGGCGGCGGCAGCTTCGCGTTGCCTTCTCGCAGCTTCGGTCTGCGCATCTAATCGAGCCTGTACTTCTGGTGCAATATATCCAGGCTGTAACTCTGGTGGTAATCGTTGCCATTGACCTTCCTCTCTTTCCCTCTGACGTCTTTCCAATTCTCTCTCCGATTCTGGTAACACGGAAGCTCTACATGTTGGACACGCTTGCTGTCTCTCCAACCACGATCGCAAGCAATGCAAATGAAACGCGTGCGAACAAGGTAATTTCTTCGCACGCATTTGTTTCGCGATCGGTGTTTGGCTTCCCTCGTGAGCTTTCATCTTTTCTCTGCACACTACGCACGTATCTTCGCCTCCGTGTTCTTGATCTAAATCTTGCGCGTTTGCGTCTGGAAACCTTGAATCTAAATTTGCGGTTACTCTCCTATACCTCAAAAACGCTGCCACTCGATCTTTAAACTGTCTAAACGTCACGTACACATCTCTCAACAAATGAATCGGTAACCCGTAATAGGCGAATATAATCGAAAAGAACGCTACGTACACGCATAAGTGCACTAAATCGGCGCAAAGCTCTAAATAAAACACGAACGCGCCCTTCCCTTGCCAATTCCCATCCATAAACCTATCCACCAACGCAACGAAATACTTCGCCATCCCGACGCAAGTCTTACTCGCTAAAATAACGTGTTCAAACCCAAACAACAAAACAACCGAAGGCCCTTTACTCACGACTTTCTCGATCGCAAACTTCACAAACGCGACGTCGACGAACAACAACACGACCATGAACGTCAGAATCCTCACTCGATCAATAAACCTCACCCTAGGCGCCGTCTCCATGTGCTCCGCGCGATCCTTACACAGCCCATGAAACGCTTTCAAGAACAACAACGCGCAGAACATCGCAAGAAACCTGAAATTAAACTCCTCCCTGAATATCGTCATCGCTAAACACGTCTCCATCACGTTCTCCCTCGTTCGATCGTTCAATCGCTCGACCTCCGAATCTCGCAAGTCGCCTAAGAATATTCCTTTGATCATCTTCGCTAACGCGAGTGCGATCGCGAACGTCACGTTGCAGATCGCCAAAACCGATATCTTCGACGTCGATAGATAGAGCATCGCGGCAAAGTACTGCTCGCGCGTTATCATCGCGTGCATAATTATCACGACCGCGATTAAGATCGATGTAGTGACGTATGAGAACGAGCTCGTGAATGTCGCGATGGCCATTTTGAGCTTCGTTTTCTTTTTAAAGATGATTACTTAGTAGTATCGATCGAACTTTGATCGATCGATCGATTTGGAGACGGTTCTCGTTTTCCTCTCTTTTTAATAGATGATTACTTATTTGTATCGATCGATTGATTATTAATTTGTATCGATCGATTGATTATTAATTTTTTCTCTGCTTGCGAGTTAGAGCGTCGTTTTTAATGACCACAAAAAGCTCTTTTGATGGATGTTTGATGGCTACTAACTAGTAAGTAGTAACTACTGTAGTATAGATATAGTATGCCGTGTGTTTAGCTTCAGCGAACGCACAAAAGAATTAATGTGAGGAGTTTTGCTCTCCTGATTTTTGCTTCCCATTTTTTGGCTCGTAATAACTCACTTCAAAAAGCTCTTTTGATGGATGTTTGATGGCTACTAACTAGTTACTAGTATGATATTTACGTAAAGATAAAATCGCGAGGAGCGCGCCTGAAATCAATCAAAGCCTGTTTAGCGGCACGCAAACTTCGATCGAGTTCGCGCGAGCGATCGAGGAGAAGCGCCTTACGCTCGCGTTGAAGCATGGTTTTTCCGGCGCCGGATCCGAGCGTAGCGAGCGTTTGCGAGAGTTGGAATCTTTCGGAGGATAACGAGGTTATTTTGTTCTCGAATGATTTCAATTTTTTCATGAACGCGTCGTCGTTTAAGTCGTCGTGTGGTGTTGAGGTCGCGTAAGGAGGAGGCGTTTGCGCGTTCGCGCGATTTAAAGATGAAGGAGACGCGTGATGAGATAATCCGTTGTTTCGACGAGATACGAGCGGCGGCGCGTCGACGACGTCGTGTTCATCCGCTCGGAACCATGACCACGAAGGAGAGTCCAAACGCGGTTTATTCGATTTCGAACCTGCTGCTATCGTTGTCGTTGATGTTGTTGTTAACGCTGTTCTCGTTTGGTTCTTGTCGTAATTGTTATTTATTATTATTGTTCGTTCTTCATCATTCTTCCGATTTTCTTCTTCTTCATCACCATCGACATCATTGTTATGATCTCGTTCGCCTCGTCTCATCGTTAAATTCTTCTTCTTCGTATCAGTAGAAGTATGACGTCGAGGACTTTTTCTAACAAGAGACGAAGAGCGTTCGTTCATCGTCGCAATTTGTTCCATGCGTTCTTCAATCTCTCGCATCTCTTTTTGCAATCTTTCGTTCTCTCGCTCTAACTTTCTTGAATTCGCGCGTAAGGCCAAAGCGTGCTCTCTCGCTTCATTCTTCTTCTTCTCAGCATCTTTCGCCATTTTAGCGAACTTCTCCAGCTCTGTTTCTTTCTCCCTCAACAAAGCAATAGCTTGCCTAACGTCGAGTTTCATTTGTTCAGATTTCGCCTTTGCTTCGGAAGCGGAGTCTTCGAACTCGACGCGTTTCCTTCTATCAATAGCGCACACTTTTTGCATCTCTTTCACGCTGTCCTCCATTTTTCTCATTTTTTCTCTCAATTGCGCGTTCTCTCTATTCTTTTTCGCCGCATTCTCTGACTCTCTCTCTGCATCCGCTAAAGCTCTTTCGTTCTTTATCTCGCAATCGCGTAATTTTTGCGCTAAAGTTTCGATGTTGTTCAACAACAAAGTTTTCGATGATGATGATGATGACGACGGGTGTTGTCGTTGCATCCTAGGAATAGTCGTAGTAGCAGTATTAGTGTCTCCATCTTCTTCTTCTTTTTCTGACGGTCCTCTTTTTTCTCGTCGCTGCTCTACATATCCTTTCGTACCCGTCTTCATAATCACATCATAATCATCATCATCATCATCATCAAATTGAGCACGATTAAACTCTGGTTTCGCAAACGCTCTCGGTAACGGAAACGGCGGCGTCTTCGGTCGTTTCCCATCATCAAACGCATCAAACGCGCTCGCCCACTTCCTTCTACCCTCTTTATTATTCTTATTTTCAATTATTATCATTTCTTCTTCTTCTTCTTCTTCTTCTTCTTCTTCGCTCGAGAATTCATCTTCAAAATCATCAATTTTTCTTCGTTCGTAATCATTCCTATTCTCGGCTGTGAACATTTTCCTCTTCAACTCTCTCCTCGCGCGTCTCGCCGCCTCTAACGCCGTCTCGAAATGCTCATCATCGTTATCGTCGTCGTCGTCGTCGTCGAAACTCATTTTTCCAATCAATTTGTTCGTTATTTTTCTTTATTAAAATAAGCGCGAGCGAGCGGGCAGAATAATAAATGAAAAACGACGACGACGCGAACTCAAAAACGCGGAAATTTTCGATTCCCTCTATCGCTCGCATTCTTTTCTTCGCGATTTCGTGTTCCATCTGGAAGACTGCGAGCATTGTCGGATCAGTCTCTTGCAGCGAAAGTACTGTTACTCTCGAAGAAGAAGAAGCGAGTAATTCGGAAATACGAAGATCTTTGAAACAGTTCTCGAAGATCGGAAGGCCTGGTGATGTGCGATACAGACCGTTTCGAGACGACGCGGTGTTAGCGAGCGATGGGTATGGCGGTGATTTTGAGCGAGGCGTGCCTTTGACGTCGCGTCGAAGCGTCGGGTCGAATAAGTTTGATTTGAGCGCGTTTGATTTTGATGGTGATGATGATTTTGGTCCAAGCAAGAAGGCGTCAGACGACGAAGTGGAAGTATTTAATGACGATAATGAGTCACTCACATCAACAGAAGAAGAAGAGAAAGACGATAATGAGTCACTCGCATCAACAGAAGAAGAAGAGAAAGAAGAGGAAGAAGAGGAACAGAACGATTCGTACGTAACTTTGAAAGACGGATCGAAAGTACCGACGACGTTTTATTATAGATACGCAAAGAAACTCTATAAAAGCGAGTTCGGGAAAGCTTCTCAAGAACTAGGCATTAAGTATATCAGGAAAACATCACAAGGAGCCGTTCAAATGCACGGGAACGCGAAAAAGGTTTTAAAAAAGACGAGGTTCTTAAACGACGCTTCGGACGAGGCTTTGAATCGAGCGATTATCGCGATTGTCTTTTGCGTCTTCTTCGCGTGGGTTTCCGTCGTCGCGTGCGTTTTGAAACCTCGTGCCGAACGTGACCGAAAATGGGCGGATAAAATAGAGAGTTAGTTAGTCTTCTTTTGTGTGTATTTAGTAGAGAGAGAAGAGAGAGAGAGAGAGAGAGAGTGTGTGTGTTCAAGCTCTCTATCCTGCCTCGAGAGAAACGTCAACCTGAAACGGTTCGCGGCGGTCGCGAGATATGAATAAGATTAAGATTTTAATCACGAACGTCATTCTCGGCGATCTCTCATTGTTATAATATTTATTTATATGTGCATATTGCATGCTCGCATCGTTTAATTTAATCGCACTCTCTCTTTTTCTTTCGAGCTTCGCCGTGAAGACAAGGAGTAGGATTCGAGTGGTTTGAACACTCGAGATCAGATTTTGAGATATCCTTCTTTTTAGGGGCCGAGGCACTTCCGCTTATCGACGCATTTCCTTCTTTCAGATATCCTTTTTCCGCCGTCCACACTTCCGATATCTTTTTGGGGAGTAATTTTTTTCCGCTACAAATCCGACGCATTTCCGCAAGCGCGCTCAAAAATAACACCGATTCACAATCAAAATAAAGAAACAACAACAAAAACAGAAAAAAAACGAGAAACAGGGAGTGAATTCAGAAGCGATAAGCGCGCGTGCGAAAGTTGCGCGTAAGATTTAATAGGAGGTACTGTTTTATTTTCAATTTTTTTACCCGCGGCACGAATCCTCTTTAAGATTTTGAACTCGATTTTCGGCTTTTGTTATCATCGCCGTCGTCGGATAAGGATAAGGATTTGATTGAAAACACAAAAACGATGATAATCGATCGTATTTTAGTTTGCGCGTGCGTCGTTTTTGTTTCTTTTGGTTTTGGCTTCTTTTTCTCATTTTTAGCGCGGAAAGCGATTCGTGTGCACGCACGTGTCCTCTTCTAATTCTTTGTGTGTGTGTGTGTGTGTGTGTGTTATGCGTGTTTTTGATAAACCTGGATACCTAACCTGAACCGCAGTCATATTTATATATACAGCAGGAAACAGGACTATCGGATATGCGCACGACGAAACTTGCTAAGATAATGTCGGGATTCACTACGAATGCGTTGGTTCTGCTCTTTTGCGTTTTCGTAGCGATACGTTTTGTTTCGGGCGATAAATATTGCCACGACTGGGACAACGTGTGTAACCAGCAAGTGGGTACCGGAAACGCAATTTATAAGTTGTGGGCGCAACACTCGAATTCGAAAGAAGACCGCATATGGACATTTTACGAAACGAGCGTTGCTTTCGCGACGTCGACGACGTATAGCACTGGTTATTTAAACGAATTTGACCAAGCCGTTTCTTGGGCCAGCTCTTCCGCGTACATCGTTGGGTGGTATTCGTATCATAGTAACTCGGCAGAAGATAGACGATTCAACGTATATTATCGATACATTGCGACCGGTTATGTTACGAAAAATTGCTATTGGTCGAACTTTAACGGCTACGATGGAACGAACGATTGGTGGGAAGGCGGGTCTAGTTATTATGCGTTTGGGATTCAATCGTACCATGA
>Ga0115004_10001744_pt1 | contig 17944 bp, 16 predicted proteins | sample ArcticOcean_MG_C_10_FD_88737 | JGI IMG/M metagenome (GOLD analysis project Ga0115004, IMG submission 88737) | Marine microbial communities from western Arctic Ocean - ArcticOcean_MG_CB11_90 | ecosystem: Environmental > Aquatic > Marine > Oceanic | place: Arctic Ocean: Canada Basin | collected...
ACCTTTGTCAGATAGCAAAAATCTCACAGACTTAATTAAATCATTAATCTTAGGAATGTGACAAATCACATTAGCAGCACAGACAACATCAGTAGAGTTTCTATATTTTTCTAGCTTTTTAATTACGTTAAAACAAAAAAATTTATTCAGAATATTAAGACCTTTTTTTCTAGAATATCTTGCTACATTAGCTGATGGTTCTACACCCAAGTGGCTAATTTTTGATTCTTTAAAAAATTTTAAAAAAGTTCCATCATTTGAACCAATCTCTATTACTTTAGAAGTTTTTTTTATAAATTTTTTTTTTATCCATTTAAAATATTTTTCAAAGTGATTTACCATATAAGAAGATTTTTCTGTATAAAAAGGATATTGATTATTGAATATATGCGGTGACCTAGGGTGATTATTAACTTGAAATAAATAATCTTTTTTACAAAAACCAACTTCAAGCTTATAAAAAAATTCTTTTTTAAAATCTTTCTTTTTTAAAAAACCATTTGCCATAGGCATTTTACCAAAGCTCATGAATGGTTTTAATTTATTTTTACAAAATTTACATTTCATATGAATTTATTTAATCTTAAATTTAATTTTTTTTTTGAAATCAGAAAAAGAAAGATTAGACATATCTTTCTTTGATATTATTTTTTTTCCTCTTGGCCATTTAATTTTTAAGTCTTTGTCATTCCATAATAACCCTGTTTCACTATTTTTAGATCTATAATTTGAATTGCCATAAAATATTATATTTTCTTTTTCTAATGCGTAAAATCCATGAGCAAAGCCTGCTGGTATAAATAAAGATTTACAATTTTTTTCTGAAAGTTCTATTTTATAATGTTTGCCAAAAGTTAAAGATTTTGGCCTTAGATCTACAACTACATCTGTAATTCTACCCTTTATAACTGATATAAACTTAGCCTGAGTAGATTTAAGCTGAAGGTGTAACCCACGTAGTACTCCTCTTTTTGATTTAGACATACACCAAAATTTTAGATTTAATTGTTTTAATATTTTTTCTTTAAAGATTTCTCTAAAATATCCTCTATTATCGTTAAATCTGATCCCGTGTACTATAAACAGTCCTTTAATTTTTGTAGAAGTTTTTTTCATTATATTATTTTAGAATAAATTTAAAATATTCACAATTTTTAATGTTAATCAATCTTAAACCAATTTAGTTCGTAAATTTTATTTCCTAGATATTTTGCACCTTCGTCAGTAACATGAGTCCAGTCCCAGTATATCTTGTGATTTTCTGGAGTCACTAAATCACATGTCATGTCACTTTGATTGCATTGAAATTTTTCCATGTTCAAGAATTGTATATCGAACTTTTTAGCTATTGCAATAAGTCTATTAGTTGTGTTTTTATTTTTCTCTATCGAAACTTTAAAGACCTCCTCTTCTATTTTTTTTAATTTTTCTTCATCTGGAAATTCCTTATTTTTATAAATATAGTAATCAAATGGATTAAGTTTTTTTCCAGTGCGTAAATCCATAAAAATTGATTGGCTCGTTATAATTATTTTTTTATTTTTAGATTGTAATAGAGGTATTAAGTCATTTAATGCTGTAAAGTCCTCCTCAAACCAAAAAGTTGATAAAATTATAATTTCAGAATCTTTAAATTGCCTGGATATATTGTCTGTAAAATCAACATCTCCACACTTAGTATCGTTCTTGGTAATCAATCTTTTCAAACACTTAATTTGATAAACACTATTACGCTTTCTTTTTTTAGAAGAGATTAATTCAAAATGATAATCTTTAAATAACTCTTTATTCAAATAAAAGTTTTTAAGAAGATCTTCTCCTATTGAGTTTCCAACTATTAAAATATTTCTTTTATCTTTTTTAAGAGGATCAAAATTTTCAGGTGAATATGTTTTTCTAAATTTATAATAATCAGCCATTAAAAAAATTTTTTTATTGTCAATATTCATTCTAATATTTTTGGTAAATTCAAAAGAATTTGAAAATTTATAAAATAACAACAGACAAGAAAGAATAGTTATTATGGACATAAAAAATAAAAATAAAATTTTAAAAAAATTAGTTTTTTTATTTCTAAAAAATTTTTCTATAAAAAAATAACTTATTATTGAAATAACAACCGTTAAAACTATCCATTCAAATTTATCATATTGTGAAGGTGGTAGGTCACTTTTAATTCTTGCAAAAGCAAATATTGGATAATGCCAAAGGTACAATGAGTAAGAAATCAGTCCTATTCCTGATAATATTTTTGAAGATAAAATTTTAGTCATAATTTCATCTTTTTTTGAAAAGAAAATTACTAAAGAAACACCTATTATAGGTGAAAGTGTAAAAAAAGAAGGATGAAAAATTTTATCATTATAAAAAATTATAGAATGAAAAATTAAAATTATTCCAACAGTTGGAAGAATTGATACTAAGGTAGAATTATTTAATTTTTTTTTTTTTAAAATTTCAAAATAATTTAACAAAGATCCAGCTATGATTTCCCTCATTTTTTTATGTAAAAAATAAAATGTAACTGCTGGATAATTTCTTGAACCCCACTCTGCCATTAAAAGGCTTGTAAAAAAACCAAAGAATAAAATTAATAAAAGATATTTTCTAAAATACTTAAATGAAAAAAATAAAATAATTGGAAATATAATATAGTACTGTTCTTCAACGGATAGTGACCAAGTATGAAGTAATGGCTTAAATAAACCCTCTTCTGTACCATACTGAAGACCTGAATAATGAAAGTAAAAATTAGAACTAAAACCTAAAGAATACAAAACTGATTTTGTAAACTCTATAAAATTTTCTGGCACTAACAAAAGCCATGCAACTGGCAATGACGCTACCATTACAACTATTAAAGCGGGCAGTATTCTTCTTGCTCTTCTCTCGTAGAAATATTTAAAAGAAAATTTACCTGTTATATCTAATTCTTTTAAGATTAGAGAAGTTATTAAATATCCAGATATAACAAAAAAAATATCAACTCCAATAAACCCTCCTTCAAATATGCTAGACCCAAAAAGAGTTAATTGAGCATGATAAAAAATTACTGAACTTACAGCTATTGCTCTCAACCCATCAATTTCTGGACGGTAATTAATTTTCACAAATTATCAATATCTTAAATTATTTATTAATTCTAGTTTTGTATTTTGAATAAAATTAACTAGGAGAAATGTTCCCAGTCCAACTCTAGTTTTTTATCATTAATAATGGCATTAATCATACCAAGCATTAATGGTAATTTTTTTTTATCAAAATCTTTATTTACTTTTTTTCCAATTTCAAATGCAAGATCAGCACCTTCTACAGTAACTTTTTTCATTTTAGACTCCTTGGCCTCAGAAAATATCATTCCTTCTCCAATATAGCGTCCCATTTTACTGTTTCTTCCTCCGCCTGAACTTACGTATAAATCTCCAAGTCCTGCTAGGCCTTTTACTGTTTCTTTTTTTCCATTTAAATATTCTACAAAAATTTCCATTTCTTGAATTGATTGTTTTATTAAGGCTGATGCAGTATTTAAATAATTTTTTTCCCTTACTTCTTCAGTAACATTTGAACTACAGAGGCCTTTGGCTGCTCCGACAGCCATTGAAAAAATATTTTTAATTGCAGCTGAAACCTCGACACCATTTATGTCATCTGAATATGTCGTATGATAATAATCTGTATTTAATAAAGCTGCTATTTTTTTTGAAGTAGTAATATCTTTGTTGGCGATCACTACGCTACTGTGAACTCTGTTTGCTAAACCAGTTGCTAAACAAGGGCCTCCTACCGCAGAAATATTTATTTCTTTAATACCTTTAGTGGAAAGTAGTCTTGCTAATTTATCGACTAATAATTCATAGTTATTTTCAAATATGCTGAGTCCTTTTGTTAGCATAAGTATATTAGGAAGTTTCTTATTTTGATATACAAGGAAAAGTTGCTCCGCTACCCATTCAATACCCTTAGAACTAATTCCTAAAACTATTAGGTCTACGTTTGAGCTCATTACTTGATTGAATTTTTCAAACTTAGCAAGGTTAATACCAGAAGGTATGCTTATATTTAAACCAGGATGTAATCTATTATTTTTTTCTAACTGGTCCATAAAATCATTTTCTAAATGGGTTCCTAGAATATTAGTATCATGATTATTATCTAAACAAGGAAATGCAAAAGCCGTACCCATTGCGCCTGCACCTATTATAACAATTTTAGACATAAGACTAATTCCTGCTAATTAATTTTTTGATGATTAAAAAGAAAGATATTAGCTCAATTTTCCCAATAACCATAAATAAAATTAAAAAAATTTTTGATGATGTTAATAAATTGAAAAAATCTACACTTTCTAAACCAAATAAATTAGAATTAACTGTATTTGTAATAGTCAGGATAGAAAGTTTAAAAGATGTTTCAAAATTGAGGCCACCAGCAGTCAAAATACTAGATAAAATAAAAATACTTATAAAAAAACAAATGAATATAAAAAAAGAAGAATTTAAGTTTTCATTATTAATCTTGTGTTCTGTTTTAAAAATTCTTTGATCAATAATAACATTTGGTGATGCGAGTCTAAAGATTTCGAAGACTGTAGATTTGAAAAGTATATATAGTCTTAAAAATTTTATACCAGAGGAGTTAGACATGACAGAGCCTCCTATTATTGCTAATAAAATAAAAAATAAATAAAAGTTTTCTGGAGGCTTATATAAAGTCAATCCTGAACTACTTAGACTACTGACAACACCAAAAAAAACATTTAAAAAAGAAGTATTTTGTATTGAAAAAAAAATTACTAGACTAAAAAAAAGAATTGCTAGTAAAATTAAAACATCTTCATAGTGTTTTTTAATAATATTTTTTTTTATAAAAAGACTGTAAAAAAAATAGATATTTAAAGCGGAAAATGTAACAAAAGTTGCTAATATTATTTTTTGCGAAGAATATTTAATAATTTCTGAAAGTTCATTGGTGGGTAAAAAAGCACCAGTGGATACAATAGTCATTGATAAATTAAAACTATTAAAGAGTCTAACACCTGAGAATGAAATAAGAATAAAAATTATACTTGTTATAAAAGTATAAATAAAAAAAACTTTAACTACAATTTTTTGTGTGTCTTTAAAAAGATTTGTAGCTTTATCTGGATTGTAAACCAGATTCGTTAATTTAAATTCATTTTTAAAATTTGAAAAAATAAGAATTAAAAAAACTAAAAAATATAATCCACCTATCCAGTGAGATGAAGATCTCCAAATCAACAGGGTTGGATCTAAAAATTTTACATTATAAAAAATGGTAAAACCTGTTGTTGTTATACCAGAGATCGCTTCAAAAAATGAGTCTACAAAACTTAATTGATAGTTACCAAAATAATAAGGTATTGAAATTAAAAATGAAATGAATAAATAAACTCCACAAATTAAAATTAATTTTTCATGAAATTTAATATTTTTATCACCATTAACGCTAAATAAATAAAAGGCTGTGCCAGACAAAAAAGAGACAGCTAGTGTTAGAATGTAGGCATCTAGATTTAGGTAGTGGTTAAAATATGAGGAATAAAGAATATTAAAGAAAGATAAAAATGTTACAGGATAACAAGATAAACCTAGATAATAGGAAATGCCTTTAAAATTCATTTTTTATATTGAACTTAATCTAAAAATACTTTCAACTTCTTGTAAAAGCTCCCTTTTAGCGAGAAAAACTACAAGGTCATCTTTTTCAAACACAAAGTCAGACCTTGGTATTACAACCTTGTTATCTCTTAAAACTGCTCCGATTCTTATGTGCTCAGGTAGATTGGAATCTTTTATAGATTTGTTGAGAAGTTCAGATTTTTCCAAAACTTCTGCTTCAATAAATTCATATTCACCATCAAGCAATGAGTGCACTGTCTCAATAGTTCCTTTGTGGACCTGTTCCATGATTCTAGACACTGTTGTCATACGTGGGTCTACAAGATCGTCTATATTTAGCGATTTTTGTAATAAGCTGTAATTTGATTTATTTACTATAGCTATAGTACGTTTATTTGGACTATATTTTTCTGCTAAAACGCAAACCATAATATTATCTTCATCGTCATTGGTCAGAGCTAAGATAGTTTCTGTTTCCTCAATATTGGCTTCTTTTAATATTTCTTCGTCTAATGCATCACCACAAATTACAATTGAAGAAGTAAGTTCACCTGCTATTAATTCTGCTCTTTCTTTGTTTTTTTCTATAATCTTTACTCTAGCACCTTCAAAATTTGTTTCTAATAATTTAGCTAAATTTAAACCGATATTACCACCTCCAACAATAAGTATTTTTGTTGCAGCTTTTTCTTCGTGTCCAAAGGATTTTAAAATTAAATTAAGTTGATTTGTGCTGGCTACAACATAAGCTTTATCTCCTTCTAATAACTGATCATTTTTTTTCAAAAAAATAAATTTATCTTTTCTAACCGCGCCAAGTATGTTGGCTTTAAATTCAGGAAATTTTAATGTTAAATTTTTTAGTGGGATTCCAACTACTGCACAGTTTTTATTAATTAGAATTTCTAAAACTTTAATTTTGTCATTTGCAAAAGGGACGTTATCGAGTGCACCGGGTGCCTCTAGTTTCCTAAAAAGTGACTTCGCAACTTCCATTTCGGGTGATATAATTACGTCTATAGGTAAGTTAGACTTGTTGTATAGCTCACTCCATTTAGCGTCTAAAAATTCACTAGCTCTAATTCTGGCAATTTTTTTATTAATATTAAATAAACTATGAGCTAGTTGACAAATAATCATATTAGTTTCGTCGTTTCTTGTTACCGCAATAATCATGTCAGTATTAGCTGCTCCAGCATTTTCTAAGACGGACGGAAAAGTTGCTCTACCAACAACACCTTTGACATCTTGTGTCTCGTTGATTTTTTTTATATCTTCTGATGATTGGTCAACAACAGTGATAGAGTGTCCTTGGGCTGATAGTTGTTTACTAATTGAAAAGCCAACTTTACCGGCACCGCATATAATTATATTCATAACTAATTTATACCCTTGATCCCTAAAGATTTTAGTTTTCTATGAAGTGCAGATCTTTCCATTCCAATAAAATCAGCCGTTTTAGAAATATTACCATTATTTTTTCTAAGCTGATTAACTAAATAGTTAGTTTCAAATTGTAAACGAGCTTCTTTTAAAGGGTAGGACAAGGTGTTAATTAGAGCATCGTCTTTTAAAGACTCTGGGTTTTCTTTTAAAATATCAGTTAAAATTTTGTTCACATCTTTTTTATCTTCGTGGATAGAGAGAATTGTAACTCGCTCAATCAAGTTTCTTAATTCTCTAACATTACCAGGCCAATTATATGTGTATAACAGGTCGTTACTACCATCTATATCAACCTCGGGTATCCCATTAATTTCAGAAACTTTTTTTTTAAAGTATTCAATTAATAAAGGAATATCTTCGGTTCTGGATTGTAATGAAGGAAGATTTATTGGAATAACATTAAGCCTATGGTAAAAATCTTCTCTAAATTTTTTTTCCATAATCATTTTTTTTAAGTTTTTAGATGTGGCAGAGATAATTCTTACGTCTACTAGAACATCTTTTGATCCATTAATTCTTTTAAATTTTTGATCTGTTAGTGTCCTCAATATATTAGATTGAATATCAAATGGTATTTCCGCGACTTCATCTAATAATAAAGTGCCACCATTTGCCTCTTCTAGTATGCCATAATCAATGTCTCCACTTTCATACTCCTCACCAAACAAATGTTTTTCGTAATTTTTTTCTTTTAATAAAGCTGCGTTAAAAACTACGAAAGAATTTTTAGATCTTGGAGAACTCTTGTGGATTTTTCTAGCAACAAGCTCTTTGCCTGTACCTGTTTGTCCTGTGATTAGAACTCTACTTTCTGCTGAAGCAAGTTTATCTATAGTTTTTATAATTCCTAAGACTTCAGGATTTTTTCCAATGAAATCAAAAGAATGAAATAGTTTGTTTTCTATGTTAACTTTTTCTTTTCTTAAAGAAGTTGTTTCCAATGCACGTTTTATATAATTTAATATTTTTTCAGATGAAAAAGGCTTTTCAACAAACTCATAAGCCCCGACTCTAATTGCTTCTACAGCGACTTGTACGTTTGCATGACCAGATATCATTACTACAGGTATATTTGTATCAATTTTCATAATTTTTTTTAAAAGATCGATACCATCTTTGTCTTCTCTGTTTAACTTAATGTCAATAATCGCTAAATTTGGTAATTTTTTTTCAATTTCTATAATAGCTTGTTCGTAGTTTGCTGCAGATCTTACAATGTACCCATTTTCCTTTAAAATATTACAAATTAAAAAACGTATATCTACATTGTCATCGATTACTAAAATTTCTTTTTTCATTTATTTTATTTTTGGTAAAGTAATTATAATTTTAACACCAGGTACATTGTTCGAAACAACAATATCGCCAAAATGTTCATTGATAATTTTACTAACAATAGGAAGTCCTAAGCCCGTTCCATATTTTTTGGTTGTGAAGTATGGTGTCATTATTTTATCGATATCCTTTATACCGATACCATTATCAATCTGTATTATGCTTATATAGTCATTATTATCTTCAATTTCTACAGAGATTTTACCTTTAAAATCAATATTTTTCTCTTTCATTTCAGCTATAGAATCTTCTGAGTTTTTTATTAAATTTATAAAAACACGGTATAATTGCTCTTCATCACAGTTAATAACTAGTTTTTTTTTGGTTGTTTGAAAAGAAATCTTATTTGAAGAGGACATTTTATAAAAATTGATGGCCCTAGCAATTACTAGACTTATTTCGACTTTCCTTAATACCGGATTTGGCAATCTTGCAAAACTTGAAAATTCATTAACTAACTTTTCAATGTCTTTAATCTGGCGATTGATTGTAGTTAAATAGTTTTTAAATTCATCTTGTCCATCTGAAATTTTTTTATAAAATTTTTCCTGTAGTCTATCAATAGATAACTGTATGGGTGTTAGTGGGTTTTTAATTTCATGGGCTAATTTTCTAGCAACAGTTTCCCAAGCTGAATACCTTTCTGCAGCTAATAGTTTATCTTGCTGCTTTTTCAATCTATCGATCATATTGTTAAAATTTTTATTTAATTTTAAAAACTCATCGTCTGTTTCTGATTCTGGAACTTTTGTGTCTAAGGCCCCACTACTTATATTTTCTGACGCTTTGATCAAATTAATTATTGGCTTAGTTAGCCTGTTTGCAAAAGTAATGGCAATAATTGTTGCTATAAACAAAAGTAAACTGACTACTAGAATGTAAATTATTGCAAAGGATATTTTTATACCTAATTGTTTATTTTCTACAGCATAATAAAAATTGACAGCTTGTTGTGTTTCTTTCAGATAATTAATAATTTCAGGATCTACATTCTTTGAAATATACAAATAAGTATCGATTAAATTATTTATTTTAATCATTGCTGATGTTTTATTCTCTGCTTCATTTGTAATAAGAACTATACTGCCTTCAATCGCTTTATCGATTTCTTCCTCGCTGGGTGTGATGAAGTTGCTATTATTGTCAGAATCTGAAAATATGATGTTGGTAGAGCTGTCTATAAGAAAAATATCATTGACTCTTCTTAGTAGTTTTTCAGATCTAGCAATATTTTTAAATTTTTCAGGAAAGGAATAGAATAAGCCTGAGGCTCTACTTAGCCCAACTGACATTAACAAAACATCAGACTCAACTATTTTTTTATTTTGTTCTGAATATCTTTTTGCAATATCATAAGAGTTGTTCACGGCTTTTTTAATTTGCGAACTAAAAAAATTTTCTAACCCATAATTAAAAATAAATAAAGAAAAAATCGCGATAAAGAACGATGGTATAAATGTAGACAGAGTAAATAAAGAAATATACTTTAGACTGATCTGAGATCCAACAATTTTATTTTTATTTAAGAAATATAAATTATAACTTTTTTTAAATATAATAAATAATAATAAAATGAGTAAAATTATATCTAAGATTAACAAAGCTTGTAGATTTAAGTTGGAAAAATATAATACTTTTGGATTAATAAAAGATAAAAATGTAAGTATACACAAAAAAACACAAGCAAAAGAAAGAGCTATAATAGATTTAAAATTTCTAAGATGATTTAACATAAAAAAAACAGCATACAATTTATATAAATATAATATAGTTTAAAGCAATGAGATTTTCTTTCATTTTACTTGCTGGTGGAAATAGTGCAAGATTCAAATCTGATGTACCTAAACAGTACCATAAAATAGCAGAAAAAACTTTAATTGATATTTCACTCACTAAAATCAAGGATTTTAAGGAAATTAAAAAAATAGTCTTTGTCTACAATAGAAAACATAAAAAATATTTAAATGGAATTAACCTAAAAAATGTAAAGTTAATTGTAGGTGGAAAGACCAGAAGTGAGTCAACATACAACGCTTTAACTTATCTACAAAAACAAAAAAATATAGATAAAGTTTTAATTCATGACGCTGCACGTCCCAATTTTTCTAAAAAGTTGATAAAAAATATTTTTATGTCATCAAGAAAAAATAGAACTGTAATTCCTATCTTAAAATTGCAAGATGCTTTAAAAAAAAAATATAAAAAAAATAACACCTTAAGTATGAAAAGAGATAATTTTTTTACAACTCAAACTCCACAATGCTTTAATCTTAATGAGATCTTTAAATTACACAAAAATGATAAAAAAAAATATGTAGATGATGATTTTTCTTTGATCAATAACAATAAAGTAAAATTTATAGGTGGTGAAAAAAATAATTTTAAAATTACTAGCCAAGAAGATCTAGATATATCAAAAAAAATTAATAAATCTTATGCTAAGATTGGTATAGGTTTCGATGTACATAGATTAGTTAGAGGAAGAAAACTTTATTTAGCGGGAATTAAAATTCCATCCAAACTAGGAACACTTGGGCATTCAGATGGAGACCCAGTTTTACATGCAGCGATAGATGCTATGCTTGGTGCTTGCAGCATGGGAGATATAGGAGAAAAATTTTCTGATAAAAGTAAAAAATATAAAGATATAAGTTCGAGCAAACTTATTAAAAAAGTAATTAATGATTTAAAAAAAAAGAACTATGTAATTAATAATATGGATATTAATATTATTTCTCAAACACCCAAACTAAAAAAATATAAAAAAAAAATGGTTTATAATATTGCCAATTTATGTGAAATTTCAACAAACAGTGTAAACATCAAGGCCAAAACAACTGAAAAACTTGGCGTAATAGGGAAAGAAAAAGCTATAGCCGCAGAAGTTATTGTGTCCATAATTAAACATGATTAAAAAAATAAATATTTTATTTCTTACTATGTTTGGTGTTGGTCGTTCAAAATATGCACCTGGTACAGTGGCATCATTTTTTACTTGTTCAATTTTTATTTTTTTTTATAATTTTCAAATAAATATTTTTTTTTTGATTACTGGTGTTTTTTTTATTTTTATCTATTCCGTTTATTCTCTTGATAGATTTAAAAATTCTTTCGATGAAATTGACTCAAAAGAGATAGTTATAGATGAGTTTATAGGTCAATCAATTCCAGTAATGACTATTTATTTTTTTTTACAAAAAAATGATTTCGAAAATTTTATATTATATACTTTGTTTTCATTTATTTTATTTAGATTTTTTGATATTATAAAACCTTACCCAATTAATCTTATTGATAGGAACATGAAGAATGGATTTGGAGTAATGTTTGATGATGTTGTTGCAGGCTTATTTACTTCTGTAATATTATTGGGCATCTTTTCACTTATAAATTATGAGTAAAAATATAAAACAAATAATATCTCTATTAAAAAAAAAAAAATTAAATTTATCTTTGGCAGAATCTTGTACAGGAGGGATGCTAGCTCAGAATATTACTTCTGTAAGTGGTTCTTCTAAAGTTTTTACTTTTGGTGTCATTACTTATTCAAATAAATCTAAAACTAAATACCTTAAAGTTCCTTACAAAATAATAAAAAAATATGGTGCTGTAAGTGAAGAATGTTGTCACTCAATGCTCGTAAACTTAGAAAAAATTTCAAGAGCTAAAATAAATTTAGCTATTACAGGGATAGCCGGACCTAAGGGGGGAACAAAAAAAAAACCTGTTGGTCTTGTATTTGTCGGAATTAAAAAAGGCAAAAGAATAAAGATAAATAAATATTTATTTGTAGGAATAAAAAGAGAAAGTGTTAGGAAAAATTCTGTTAAAAAATCACTAGAATTGATAAAAAAATTTATTTGAATATTTTTTTAGCTCTGTCTTCAAAAGCATCAGCAATTTTATTCAACCCAAAACTAAAAGAGTTTTTCATTATCATGTTTAAAAAGTTATTTTTTAGTTCAAAATCAATGCTAAATTCAAGCATAGTACTGTTATTAATTTTTCTAAATTTCCACTCATTTTTTAAATATTTTAAAGGACCTTTAATGTTGGTTACTATGATTGTGTCTTCTTTCTTGGAATACAGAACTAAGCTTGAATAAATTTCATTTAAAAATTTTTTACCTACTTTAAGATCCGCTTTTATTTCAATAAAGTCTTCAGATTCTTTTTTTTCATTTATTTTTCCTTCCATGCACCAAGGGACAAATTCAGAATACTTTTCAATATCTAAAACCATGTCGATTAAATTTTTCTTACTACAAGAGATTATTTTTTTTATTGAAGCTGATGACATTCTAAGGATTTGTCTCTAGCTTCTTTTAATATTTTAAAATCTGTATCAGCATGATAAGAAGATCTTGTTAAAGGTGATGACGACACAAGCAAAAATCCTTTTGATGTTGCTATATTTTTTAATTCTAGAAATTCATCTGGGTGAACATACCTATCCAATGGGAAATGCTTTACTGTTGGCTGTAAATATTGACCTATAGTTAGGAAGTCAACACCCGCCATTCTTAAATCATCCATAACTTGTACGACTTCATCCTTTTTTTCTCCAAGACCAAGCATTATTCCTGATTTTGTAAATATATTTGGCTTTTTATTTTTTACCAATTTAAGTAATTCTACAGAGGTAAAATAACGAGAGCCGGGTCTAACTTTTAAATACAAACTTGGTACCGTTTCTATATTATGATTAAAAACATCTGGTCCTGCTTCTAAAACTTTCTCATAAGCATTTTTTTTTTTTAAAAAGTCTGGGGTTAAAACCTCTATAGTGGTATTTAAGTTATTTTTTTTGATCTCAGCAATTACTTCTTTAAAATGATTAGCTCCTCCATCGTCGAGATCGTCTCTGTCAACTGAAGTAATCACGACATGATTTAACGCTAATTCTTTTACCGCCATAGAAACTTTAAATGGTTCCATGGGGTCTAAACTAGATGGTTTTCCAGTCTTAACATCACAGAATGCACAACCTCTTGTACAGGTATCTCCCATAATCATAAATGTTGCGTGTTTCTTACTCCAACATTCGGTTATGTTTGGACAATTTGCTTCCTGACAAACAGTGGTTAATTTATTTTTGTTTACAATTTCTTTAGTTTTAAAAAATATTTGACTATTGGTTATTCTAGTTCTGATCCAGTCTGGTTTTTTTTTAAGTGGACTGGGTATGTTTTTTATTTTTTCTGGATGTCGTATTTTCATTGTGTGAGTTGAATTAAAACTTCGTCTTTTTTTCCAAATTTAAGCTTTGTACGATATAAAATATCTAAATAGTCATAATCAGAATTACCAGATAAAAGTTTATTTTTATGTTCTGTCATTTCAAGTTTTTTTTCCAATTGGTTTTTTCTTTTAGAGAGTTTTTTCTCATAGCTATTTTTTTCAATGTAAGAAATTAAACCTCTTTCGCCGCCAATTAAATTAATTCCAATATAAAGTGTCAAAAAAATTTGAAAAAATAGAATTTTTTTATCTTTTAAAATTTTAATAAATTTCATATTTAGATTCTAGCGATTTTAGAAGATTTTCCAAGCTGTTCTTCTATTCTCAAAAGTCTATTGTATTTAGCTACTCTTTCTGATCTTGCTAAAGAACCTGTCTTAATTTGAGTTGATTGTGTACCTACAGATAAATCAGCAATAAATGTATCTTCTGTATCTCCCGACCTATGCGAAATAACAGTACTAAAGTTGTTTTTTTTTGCTAACTGAATAACATTTAAAGTTTCTGTTAACGTTCCAATTTGATTCACTTTGATTAAAATAGAATTAGCAGATTTTTCTTTTATACCTTTTTTTAATCTAGCAACATTAGTTACAAATAAATCGTCACCAACAATTTGAACATTTTTTCCTATTTCTTTTGTTAGTGCTGACCAAGCATTCCAGTCATTCTCTGCGAAGGGATCTTCGATTGATTTAATGGGATATTTAGAAACTAATTTTTTATAATAATTTATACTTTCTTTCACTGAGATAAAATTAGTTGAATTTAGTGAGTATTGTCCATGAACATTTATTAATTCATTTGCAGCAACATCTAAACAGATATTAACGTCTCTACCTGGCTTTAGTTTAGATTTTTCAATAGCATCAACTAACATTTCTAGAGCTTCTTCGTTAGAATTAATTGATGGAGCAAAGCCTCCTTCATCTCCAACGTTAGTTAATAAATTTTTAGATTTAAGAATTTTTTTTAAATTTTGTATAACTAAAAAACATTTTTCCATCGCGTCCATAAAATTTTTTGCAGAATCAGGTCTAATCATAAACTCCTGAATTTTTAAATTATTATCTGCATGAGCTCCACCATTTATAATATTGACTAAAGGCTTCGGTAATAAAAATTTTTTTCCAAAGTTCTGATATAATTCTTTTTTATTAGAAATTGCCGCAGCTTTTGCTACTGCTAGAGAGGCAGCTAACAAGGCATTTGCTCCTAAATTTTTTTTATTATCTGTGCCATCTAAATTTAATAAAATTTGATCTATTTTCTTTTGATCGTTTACATTAATGTTTTTTAAGTTTTTAGAAATTATGGTATTAACGTTTTTAACTGCTTTCAGAACACTTTTTCCTAAAAAATAGTTTTTATTTTTATCTCTTAATTCATATGCTTCGAAAGCTCCTGTTGATGCACCAGAAGGCACAATGGCTGAAGCTTTAGTTTTGTCACTTAAATAAACTTCTGCTTCCACTGTTGGATTACCTCTACTATCAAAGACTTGCCGCCCAACTACTTTTGTAATTTTTACCATTTGTTAACTCTTAATCAATGTATCGATTGAAACTAGCTGTTTAAGGAGATTTTTTATTTCACTTAAGGGTACCATATTCGGTCCATCTGAAGGAGCGTTATCTGGGTCTTCGTGTGTTTCCATAAAAATAGCACCAACACCTACAGCAATAGCAGCTCTTGCTAAATATGGAACAAACTCTCTTTGTCCTCCGCTTTTCTCACCCATACCGCCGGGCTGCTGTACCGAATGGGTAGCGTCAAAAACAATAGGGTAGCCGAACTTAGCCATAATAGGCAAAGCTCTCATGTCTGAAACTAGAGTGTTGTATCCAAAACTTGCGCCGCGCTCAGTTATTAAAATATTTTTATTTCCAGATTCCTCTAATTTTTTTACGACATTGGCCATGTCCCATGGTGCTAAAAATTGGCCTTTTTTAACATTGATTATTTTTCCAGTTTTGGCTGCAGCAATTAACAAATCTGTTTGTCGACATAAAAAAGCTGGTATTTGAAGGACATCAACGTGTGGAGCCAATAAAGAACATTGTTCTGCAGTGTGTACATCTGTTAAAACCGGAATACCCACTTCATTTCTAATTTTATCAAAAATTAATAAAGATTTTTCTAAACCAATACCTCTTTTTCCCTTAAGGCTTGTTCTGTTGGCTTTATCAAAAGAAGTTTTATAAATTAAATTTATTTTTAAATCAGTAGTTATTTTTTTTAATTCTTTGGATATCTCTAGTGCGTGTTGCTCACTTTCAAGTTGACATGGTCCAGCAATTAGAGTGAACGATTTATTGTTGGCAATTTCAAAATTAGCACACTTTACTTTGTGGTTAGTCATTTATATTTTCCGAATTATTTTTTGCTGCTTTAATAAAAGATGAGAATAGAGGATGTGGCGCAAAAGGTCTAGACTTAAATTCAGGATGGAACTGAACTCCAATAAACCATGGGTGGTTTTCAAGTTCAACGGTTTCAGGTAAAGAGCCATCGGGTGAAAGTCCAGAGAAGATAAAACCTTTTTTTTCTAATTTTGGTTTTAAATTTTTATTTACTTCATATCTATGTCTGTGTCTTTCATGAATTAAATTAGACTTATATATTTTACTTATTAAAGTATTTTTTTTCAATTTAGCTTTGTATGAACCTAATCTCATTGTACCACCTAGGTTTTTTTTACTGCCTTTTTGAACATCTTTTCCCTTGATCCACTCTTGCATTAATCCTACTACATGTGTCCCTCCATTACCAAATTCACTAGAAGTAGCTTTTTTTATACCCAGCATATTTCTAGCTGCTTCTATTACTGCCATCTGCATGCCAAAACAAATTCCAAAAAAAGGTACTTTGTATTTTCTGGCATAAGCAATAGCCTCAATTTTTCCTTCGGTTCCTCTTGAACCAAAGCCTCCTGGTATGAGAATTGCACTGTACTTTTTGAGAATATTAGTCACATTTTTTTTATTTATTTTAGTTGAGTCAACCCATTCTGTATTTAAATCTACATCATTAGTTAAGGATCCGTGTATTAACGCTTCATCTAAAGATTTATATGCATCTTTTAAATCAACATACTTACCAACTATTGCTATTGAAACCTTTTCTCTTTTTGATTTTATTTTACTCACAATATCTTTCCATATTTTTAAATTAGGTTTATTTTTTTCTTTTAGTTTAAATATATTTAAGATCTTTTTATCTAGCTTCTCTTCATTATATTTAATTGGAACTTCGTAAATAGACTTCGCGTCAACCGATTGAATTACATGATCTGATTCCACATTACAGAATAAAGATATTTTTCTTTTTTCTTCTTTGGGTATGTCTTTTTCTGATCTACAAATTATAATATCTGGTTGTATGCCTATGCTTCTTAGTTCTTTTACTGAATGTTGCGTAGGTTTTGTTTTTAATTCTCCAGAAGCGCTTATATACGGGACTAAAGTAAGGTGAATAAATAAGCTTTTATTCTTCCCATCTTCATTTGAAAATTGCCTAATAGCTTCTAAAAAAGGTAAACTTTCAATATCCCCTACTGTTCCACCTATTTCACATATTACGAAGTCTTCTTTAGAAACTTTATTAGAAATAAACTTTTTTATACTGTTTGTGACATGCGGAATAATTTGAACTGTGCTACCTAAATATTCTCCTCTTCTTTCTTTTTCTATTATGTCTTTGTAAATTTGGCCTGTAGTAATATTGTCTTCTTTTGCAGCTGGTCTATTTGTAAATCTTTCGTAGTGTCCTAAATCTAAATCAGTTTCGGCACCATCATCAGTAACAAAAACTTCACCATGTTCGAATGGATTCATTGTTCCTGGATCAACATTTAAATAAGGGTCTAATTTTCTAATTTTAACTTTATAACCTCTCAATTGAAGCAAAGAAGCTAGTGATGCAGAAGTTAAGCCTTTACCAAGAGATGAAACCACACCGCCAGTTACGAATATATATCGCGCCATGGAAAAATATTATAGCGATTTTTTTTTTAAAAACAAAGATTATTTTAGATTTTCAGGGATTTGTGGAAGACTTTTATTTTCCTCTTTTTTCTTTTCAAGGTCTATAACTGATTGAACTTCTTTAATTTCATCGTGTGAAATCGAAACTAGCACAATGCTAGTAGCAATAAAAAAAACAGCTACAATTGATGTAAATTTAGTGAGAAAATTACCTGCAGTTCTTGAGGTTGTGAAATTGTCTTGTGAAACACCAAGTCCTAAGGCACCACCTTCGGATCTTTGAAGTAAAATAACTAT
>Ga0115004_10001746_pt1 | contig 17938 bp, 14 predicted proteins | sample ArcticOcean_MG_C_10_FD_88737 | JGI IMG/M metagenome (GOLD analysis project Ga0115004, IMG submission 88737) | Marine microbial communities from western Arctic Ocean - ArcticOcean_MG_CB11_90 | ecosystem: Environmental > Aquatic > Marine > Oceanic | place: Arctic Ocean: Canada Basin | collected...
CGTCCAATACACGTCCAATACATGTCCAATACACGTCCAATACACGTCCAATACACGCCCAACAAATGGACTGACACTTTTCGTGTATCAATCGCAGCGCCAAGGAGAAGGATTTACGGAAAATCGCCCCCGAGCTGATGCAGATTGAAAACTGCGCCATGTTGAGGGAGTTCTGCGTGGCGTACCGGCTTCTGGAAGACGCGGGTGACCTTTTACGCCCCGGTGACGCGGTGATCGTGGACGGCGCGTCCGGCGCGATCGGGGGCGTGGTCGTGCAGGTACGGCGGTCGGGTTTTTCCGGAATCCAGGCACCGGCCGTTTACCGCCCCGTCCGTGACTGTTCACGAAGTGCACTACGGCCGTACCTTTACCAGTACCAACGCAACTTCCACAAACACATCACAAGCGCGCTGTTTTATCTCTCTGCTGGTGACTATGTGTCCATACATCGCGATATACAAAACACCCACGGACTCAAAACTGACCTTTTTCTTGTCCACCCTCAGCTGTGCGCGCTGTTGAAAATGCGCGCCGTCGCGGTCGTAAGGCCCGTGGATTTGATCCGGGACACGAACGCGAACGCGGAGGCGTACGGGGCGATGGGCGAGACCGAAAAAGAAAAGGTACCGCCGGACGGGGGTTTCGCCAAATCCCGGCCTCCCTGTGTTCCGATTGTCCCCCCGTAACTACGTAGTTACTACGTACACCACAATCACGACTGTTTTACCGAAACTGGTGACTGTTCAAACCGATTACGGTGACTGTTGTCCATACATCGTCCAATACATCGCGATATACATTCTACTTGGTGCCACTCACGACTGACACTTTTTTTTTAAACTCCAAAAGGTACTCGCCAACGCGATGAACGATTCCACCCTCCGAACCACGGTAACCTCGCTGTTCGCCAAAACTCACGACCGCCTGAAACGCTACGGCGCCGCAGAGGTGTTACTAGACGAGGGCGATTTGCGAACCGCGCTGGAGCGCCGGCGGTTCTTCGCGCGCCCCAAGCTGGCCCTGGATTGTATCGGAGGCGCCGCCGCGGCGCGAGTAGCGCACGCGCTTCAAGACTCCGGCCGCCTTGTGGTTTTCGGGTGCATGTCAGGCCGGGCCGTGACGTTGCCCTGGACCACCCTCGTCGCGAGAGGGCTCACCGCGAAAGGCTTCTCTTTGCGCAAATGGATGGACGCCGCGAGCGACGCCAAAATCGAAAAGATGTTCCAGGTCGTCGCGAAGCTCGTCAACGCGAACAAGCTCGCGATCGATCACTGCGAGTACGAGCTGTCCTCGGAGTTCCAGGAAGCCATGGAACACTCACGGGAAGGAAGGCGGGAGGTGAAGATCGTGTTACGCGTGGACGAGGTGGGGGATACGTACGAGTAGATGGGGTGTTTCCCGAGCGAGGCGGTGGTGACGTTCAATGTCATGATGACATGCATTGTCATGACACAACGACGTAAGAGACAAGTACGAGTAGAGGGTTGTTCTTTCCGAGCGAGGCGGTGATGACATTCATCGACATGATGACATGACGACATGACGTGACGTCACGATGACATTCAACGTCGCGACCACGAACGCGCTTTTCGTCGCGCGCGCCTGGATCGATTGAGCCGCAGATTGACGGGCGTGATGCGACTTGAAATATCCTAAAAACAGATTGATTCTCGAAAGCATCCGACCGTCACATATTACAACGCACGCGACCTTTCCTTTTCACAGTAAAAAAGTGATCCACAAATCAAACGCCACAAAATCTGTGGAGCGGAAGAATCTTAAATCTTTCAGAGCGCGGACGTCAACGCCCCGCGCATCCCCATCACACCTTGGTAACTCTCTGGCCGTTCCGGCGAGTAGTCAGTGCGTGGCCGCTTAGTAGAGCTCTTCCTCCTGTGGGGGGTAACAAAAAATGAGGGAGGGAGGCAAGTCAGGGACTGTGTCGCGCGTCGTCGCGAAATCAAAAAGTCTGTGTGCAAAGGACGTTGTTTCCCTTTTTCTCCCACTCCGTACGTACCATGTGCGTCTTGATCGTGCAGTCCGAGGTGGGGTACGCCACGCAGGTCAGGGTGAACCCGGCGCTCATCTGGTCGTCGTCCAGGAAGGACTGGTCGGATTGGTCGATGGAGCCGGTGGTGACCTTGCCCGCGCAGGACGAGCACGCGCCCGCGCGGCAGGAGTAGGGCAGGTCGATGCCACCCTCCTGTGAGGATTGAAGAGCAAAAGGAAGGAAGGTCGGAGGTCAGGAAAGGCTTTGGTATGCGGAACCTACGGAAACGCGTTTTTACGGGACCGTAATCGCAAAGGGTTTGATCCCGCGATTTGTGTTCGCGACGCACGACCCGTCCCGGGATACCACCCGCGGTGACAACGCGATCCACAGGGCTACCGCGCAATCCAATAAATGAAACTAGTAGCTCGTGACCAAAACACGTACCTCCGCGGCGTCCAGGATGTACGTGTCGTCCGCGCACTCGATGACCTGCTGGCCCTCGGGGGTGTCCAGGGTGACCTTGAACGCCATGACAGTCATGCCACGGGGTTTCGCCGCGACCGCGGACTTGGCGCGCAGGGAGACGCGGCCGGCGGTGAAGGCGGAGGCCTTCACGGTGATGGCGTTCATGGTAACGGCGGACATTGTTGTGTTGTTGTGGGAGAGTGTGCGGAGACGGACGTGGAGTGAGAACCCGGGCGACGCGACGATCGGCAAAAGCTCTGCAATCCCGATAAGCCAAACGAGATGGTGACATGGAAGTGATTTTTTCTTGGCACGGACGAAAACACGTCGTCGTCCCGAACTTGACGCAGTTGCAGGGCGGCTTTGGGGTCTAGAATTTGTCGATTTGACGGTCTATAACTGTGAGAAACGTCCTCGATGCACCCGCCACACGATGAAAAATCATATAAGTGTCAGAAACGCGCTGCTAGCATGCTGGTGCGACGGGCCAAACGTGACGTGTCGTGGCAGTTGCTGCTGACGTACGCGAAAAACAGTGGCGTCGTCCCTCCATCCCAAAATGTCGGGCGCAGTGTGCTGCGTGTCCCCCCGCCTCGCGGCGGCGCCTGTGTCTGTCCGCGCCAGCGCCTCGCGTGGCCACGCGAGTGTCACCACGTGTGTCACCGCGCGCGCGGGTACCTCAACCGTTTCGTTCCAAGCGCGTCACACCACTGGCAAGGACAAAACACGTGGTCTTCAAATTGTGCGCTCCGGCGATGGCGAGACGGATGAATCCGCGCCCAAAGCCGAGCTACAACCGCCCGTGAAATCGGACCCGTTCGGGTTCGGCAGCGGCAGTGCCGAGCCGGACAAGATCCAGCCCGGGTTCGACACCGCGGAGGGGGGCAAGGTCGGGCCGGTGGGGACGTTCTTCATCACCGTGTTACTGGTGTTTCTGTTTGGCGCGTCGTTCTTTTTCACCTCGGTCCCGCGAAACGCATTAGAGGGGTTTGTGGATCTGAGCGACGACCCGAACGCGCCGACGCAGAGGTTTTAAGAAAGGTTACCTGGGTGGAGCTTGTTGTGTGCGTTTGGAAGTATTGACACGTAAAGAAGGGTTTGTCTGTAAGTGTGTTTGTAACGCGTGACTAATCGCCATCCTCCGTCGCGACCTCCGCGGCAGGTTTTTCGTCCGCGCCGCTGCTCGTCCCCGTCTCGCCCGACAACACCACGGAATCAACAGCCTCGGCGATGAGCGCGTGAACTATCGCCCCGACGTCGTAAACTGCCTTGAGCTCGCGAATCTCGGGGATCGCATCAGGATCAAAACCCAGGGCTGCACTTTTAGCCTCCCTCATACCCGATTCAGTCGCCTCGCTTTCAGCAGCTTCCCTGGCAGCCGCCTCCTTTTCGGCAGCCTCTCGTTCAGCGGCATTAGCTGCCCGCCTGGCAGCTGCTTCGGCTGCCTCCCTCGCACCCGCCTCCGCGGTCGCTTTTTCGGCAGCCTCTTTCGCAGCCGCCTCCGCGTCCTCTTTTTCCGCGCCCTCCCTGGCAGCCGCTTCGTTTTCGGCAGCTTCCCTCGCGGCCGCCTCAGCGGTTTCTCTCGCAGCAGCTTCCCTGGAAGCCGCTTCCTTTTCGACAGCTTCCCTGTCCGCCTTTTCGTCAGTCTCCACGACTCCCACGTCAGCCGTCCCGGTGTTCGCGCCGCGCCCTTCGTCCGCGAAGTCTCCGCGGGGAACGATTCGCGGTTCGTTTTCGGACGACTGAGTATCCGTCACGGAAGAGGAATTTCCCGGCCGATCAGTGACATCTTCTGACGTAGTAGCCACACCGGAACCCTCCAAACGACGCCCCGCACTCCCACCCACCAAACCCCACGTGCCGCAAAGCCCGATTTGCGCGAAGAAGTCGCCCACCGCAACGCAGGTCGGTTCGGTGTCCACCTTGACAAGCGCCGCCGCCGACGCCGTAGCTCTCGACGCTCGTTTTTTATAAACGGCCAAATCGATCGACCGAAGCGAACAAAGCGCCCTCAACGCGCTCGTGACTAAAACCTCCCGCGACGACAGCGCGTCTCGCCGAAGCGCGGACTCCGCGAACCAGTTCATGGCAACCGCCGGCGGGGTGTTTTCCTTTCCCCCGGTACTTGTCGACTGAGTTTCGTTACTTTCGGACTGAATACCCATACCCGCCGAAATACGCGTACCCTCTGAAAACCCGGGCGGTTTGGAAATCGCCACGGCGGCTTCCAGCGCGGCGCACGCGGCGGCGCCCAAGCGATCGGCGACGCGAAACTTTCTGTTTTGCGAAACAGTTCCTTCTGACTGAATACCCATACCCGGATCCCGAACACCCATATCCGGATATGACGTAACACCCATCCCAACCGTCACACTCCCGGCCTTACCTGACGTAACACCCGCACCGGCCGTACCTCCACCGCACCCGGTTTCCCACTCCAGCGATGAAAGGAGCAAACACCCGACTTCGGTTTCCAAACGGACCAGGGAATCGGCGCGAAGGGTTGCGGCGCCTGACCCTGATTTGTAAAAATGAATGTCAGTCTCGTGTGGGCAATCAGGGAGGCGGAATGTGGTACATGGGAAATACTCACCTGACCCGTTTTCTTTATCACGGTTCAAAAAATCGAAACAAGCCGCGTCGGCAATCGCGCCCGCGTTTGTCGCCGCCGCGAACGCTGTTGTTACACGAAAAGTGGTTAACGTCTTGAGTCTTACTGTATGGGCAAACAGTCTAGTTGTGATGTATGTAGTGCATTTCGTGATGTGGCCTGAGAATTCAGTCACCCGTAATCGGGCCGGGCACGGTGTGCCGCCTGATTTGGGAAAGCCCCAACACGTACCGTGCGTTCGCGCCAACACGTCAAGCAGGGCGTCGCGAATTTCAGGCGGGGTTGCGTGAAACGGCGAATCAAATAAAATCGCCGAACACGCGTGACACGCCACAGAACACGCCACCGCGCCGGCGGTGCGGGGGCCGACGGAATTTTCCGACTGGTTGTCCGATTGATTCGCGGTTGACTTTTTAGAGCTCTTCGGCTCCGTGTCAACCGCCGCCGCCGACCCGCAGGTAACCGCGCGGTCGAGAACGCGAACCAGCCGGGTCCAGGTTTCGCGACGGGCCTTGAGGAGAAGTGCTTTGTCCTCGACAGCGCAACGGCCGTTTTCGGTTCCTCGAAACTCGTCGCCACCCTCTTTCGCCACCCTCAAATCGCCCTCCGATTCGTCCGCCTCGAAGGTTAGGCAAAGCGCGCGCGCGATTTCCACCACGGCCCTGCCGACGACGCGAAGCAACCCAACGTCGCCGCACTCCACCGCGACCGTCACCAGGTTGGGAAGGTGGTGCGTTGCGAAGGGCTTTGCCGAGCCCAACACTTTTACGCGAATCACGTGGCCGTTGGAGCCGCCGCCGGTGACCGAATCTGAATCGTCACCGCGCGCGCGCAAAAGTTTAACCGCGTTCACCAAGCAAACCGGCGCGCGTTTCGAACTCCACTCCACCGCATCACGCGTGGTGGTTTCCCAGGTTGTTTTAGCGTTTGCGGTTTTTTCCCGGCGGCCGTCCACGTCGATGCTCGCGTTTGCAATTTTTTCCAAAACAAAGTCCCACGATTTTTGTGAGAACGCGTTTGCGCTTTCGTGGGTCAGCACCGCGAACGCGGCGTCGAGCGCGTGCGTAGAAAAGTTCGAACACGCGTCGTTTTCGTTTTGCTGCTTTGATTTGAATTCAGAACCGGTACCGCCGTCAAGACACGCCGAACTCGCCAGCGCGTCGAGACACGAGCGCCACGTGCGCTCGCCCGGGACGGAAGTTTCAGTCGCAAGTGACGATTGACAAGTTAATAACTCAAGATTCGTTGCAGACTCTGAAAACGTCGCGTCTTTTTCCGTGGGCGTCGCGCACTCCGCGTCTCGCGCGGCTTCCGCGACCGCGACCGCGAGTGACCTCAGGGCGTGGTGCGCGACACAAACGGCGTTTCTTTCGCCAAACGACTCCTTCTCCTTTGCGTTTCGTCGCGTCGCGAAGGCGGCGAACGCGGATACCGCGTGCGTGCCGAACAGAACCTCGTCTTCGGTGCTTTTCTCTTGGTCATTCGCACTCCTTCCCGCTGTGCTCCTCGTGTCTTCAACACGCCTACTATTCACACTCCTTCCCTCTGCCACCGCGCTTGTAACGACTTGTTTCGCCGCGTCCGCGATGGCGGCGACCACGGTTTCCGTCAACGCGCAGCGTGCGACGGTATCGCTGGTGTCCCCTGCGAACGTCGTCAGAACGAGCAACCCGGACCGCAAGCCGGCGAGCTCGGTCGCGGTTACGACAGAACGTTTGGTGTGTGTCGCGTCGACGTCGGCGCCGGCGTCGACGTCAAAACTTTTGGGGAAAAAACTTTTCCCGAAACTCGAAACGCACAACCCGGCGGACGCGGCGGCGAGACGCCGCGCGAGCAACGAAGCCTGATTGTGACAAAAGAAATGTCAGTCTTGTATGGGCAATCAGGGAGGCGGAATGTGGTGGGTGGGAAATACTTACCTTTGAGGAGTGCTCAAAAAATTGGCCCGATTGCGACGACGTTTTCCCCATCGCCGCGACTTGCGACCGTTTCTCACCCAAAACCGCCCACCGGTGCGCGTCCGCGAACGGCGCGAACGCGGCGGTTGCGGCGGCGCAAGAGTTTGTGTGCGCCGCGCGTTCCGCAAACGCCGACGCCGTCAAAAACAAACCCGTCGCGCCCGCTTTCACTATAGAGAAGTCGGGGTGCCCGGCCATGCCCGCGAACACGGGCGCCACGCGTTGCGTCCAGATATCGAACCGCACCGAGGTTCGTTGGCGTTCCATGGCGGACACGACAACCGACGCGAGCTTATCCACCGCAAACGGCCGCGGGAACGGCGTCGCAAAGGGCATCGCGTGGATCTGCGCCAGGGTCGCAGGGTCAAAATAACCGTCGTTAACGTCCGTGTTGATTGTGGCGTGTGTGTCACTCCGCGGCCCTCCGGCCGCCGTACCCGCGGGCGCCCATACGTCCGCCACCGCGACCCCCGCGAGCGCGGCGACGAACCCGGCGGCGGAGACGTCGTCGAACCGTCCGTGTGTTTCCATTGTGAACACGCGTTCCAAGTGTCGTGCCCCGTCGGCAGTGGACAGCCACCGGCCCAACGCGAGTTCGGCGGGGGTCAGGGAGAGTTGGGTGCCCTTCGCCACGAAAACCGAAACCGCCGCGCTGTGAAACGAGCCCGCCGCGAACCGCAGCGGCGCGCGGATCGCTTGGATTCGCAAAGTAAGGTCCAGGGGAGGCGGTGGTGCGGACACACGCGACGCACCCGTGTCCGTATCGCCTAACCCACCCGTGTTCGCGCCTACATCGTGCCCGTCGTCCCCAGTGGTGAGGTACCGGGCGAATAAATCGTCAACCAAGCGACCGCGATCGGGCGCGACCGGTTCTGGTCGCGTCGCGTCGGCGCGGCCATTATTTTTGTCAAATTCAAAAACCGCCTCTTTCAGCGCGTCCAGTCGGGACACCACTTCAAGCACGAGGGGCCAGTTTTCATCCCCCAAGCTTCGGGTTTCGCACGCCAGCTGTAACAGCGTTTTAGTGGCCTCAACGCCGTGCGGTCCGGTTCCTTTCGCGTCCCCGCCAACGCGCGGCGCGAGGGCGAGGAAGTCGCACAGCGCGTCGCGAAGGTTTGGTAGGTTCAGCTGCGACGCCAAAAGCAACGTCGCCCGCGCGCCTTTTATTGTAAAAGAAAAGTGTCAGTCCCGTATTGGGCGATGTACGGACAAACAGTCACCAGCTTCGGTAAAACAGGGAGGCTGGATTTGGGAAACGCGCAAGGCCGTACCTTCCAACGGCAGCGCCGCGTGCGCCGCGTCTTCCGCGTTGAGAAACGCCCTTGATACCGCGCGCGTAAGGGGCGCACCCGCGGTATCAAGCATTGGCCTTGAGAGTCCTGGTTCGGACGCGGCGTGGAATTTGGAGTTTTGTTTTCCGCCGCCGCGCGCGTCGTCGTCGCCGCCGAAAAGAGCCTTGGTTTTGCGCAAAACGTGTTCCGTCTCGGCGCTCGCCGCGCGTAGCGTGTTGGCTCGCGCCACAGAAACAACCTCCACGGAGCCGAACGCTTTTTCATCCTCGTCGGAATCGTGGTCGTTGTCACCGCCGCCAAGCTCGTCGTGGCCGGGGGACATTTTTATCTCAACCGCCACCACTCGCCGGTACAACGCGCGAAGGGATTCGTCGCTCGCGTAGGGTGGACTCGACGCAGCGGCGGCTTGTTTCGACGTTTCGGTCGACGTTTCGGTCGAAGGTTCTTTCGACGTTTCCTTCGACGTTTCATCAGATTCTGTTGACGTGTCACCACCTCCGGCCTTGCCCTCAACAACCATCCCGCTCATCACCATCTCCACAAACGCGCTTTCCGTCATCTTCATCGCGGCGTCCGTCTGATACGATAAAAAAGAAAGTGTCAGTCTCGTATGGGCAATCAGGGAGGCGGAACGTGGTGATTGGGAAATACTCACCTTCGGGTTGTGCGCGTCCGTGTTGAGCATCACCACCGCGAACGCCAGGACGTACGCCTGGTCGGTGTGTGTGAATGTGCCAGGGTTACACGCGCAGAACCTACGCGCGAAGGTCTCCATCAAGCGGTCTATTTTTTGCGCCTCCCCCGGGACCCGGAACGGCGACACGAACAAACGCAACGCGGCGTCGAATGTGGAACCCGAAAACGCAAACGTCTCCGCGAAGGCTCGCATGACCGCGAGCGAGTCAACGTCGTCTGACCCGAGCAAAGCGCCGACCGATCCGGGGTCCAGGGTTCTGGCTTTCGTTTTGGAACCAGTTCCGTTTTTACCGAAATCGCCGCCGCCACGTTGGCGCAGAAAAAGCGCAGCGCGCTCGGGGAAGGACGAGTGCGCGGTGTCAATGCTCGTGCGGTTGGAAGCCGTAGCCGACGACTCGCCGGTACTAATACTTGCGTTGTCGTCGGTGACCGAAAACTCCATAACCCGCGCCAGCGTAACAACGTTGGGCCGGGTGTTGAACCCGTGCGTCGCCGACTCGAGGGACGCTTTCCGGTGTTTCATGTACGCAAACCGGTCACTTTCGGTTTTGTCACGAGCGCCCGCGCTCGTGGCCGTGGCCGAGTCGGTCACCGCGTTTGCCGCGGTTTCACTGGAAGAGTTGATAACCCCGTCTCCGTCGTCCACACCGACATCTCCCCGCGCGTGCCACGCGCGAAGGCTGCGAACCAGCGCCAAAACGCACTGCACGGCGCCGTCCCTGAATTTTTGTTGCTCACCAGCACCGGGCGCCATGGTGTTCGCGAGCGCCCCCACGGTTCGCTCGTAAAGGTTCTCCCCGCAAACGTCGCAGTCGTAGTTGACGAAGATATCCACCAAGACTTGCGGTTCGCTGGCGAAGGTACGCACCACTCGCAGGGCGGCGAGCTTCGATGTGTGGTTCGTCCTGCTGACAGACGAAGACCCACCCTCAAGAGGCCTCAACACCATTTTGGGGTAGAGCCGGCCGATTTCGGTTTTGTAGTGTGAACGCGCGTTCAGGGTGAGGCTCGCGAACGCGGCGCGCGCTAGGCTCGCCGTGGCGGCGGTCGCCGGGTCGGGTGTGGCGACCAACGGGGCGCTCGGTCGCGAACGTTCGGTCTTAGCGCCCCAACCGACGTCGGGCGACGCGTACCCGCCCTCCGTGTCCACCGCGGCGACCAGGGCGTTGCGCAAGGGTTTGCGCAAGTCAGGCGCCAGCACTCGTAACCAGACTTTAGACCTCGGGCCGTCCAAAAGCAGGCGCAACACGTCGAGCGCAACCGCGCGCGTTCGAGCCTCGATTGCCGCGGATTTCACGAACGAGGCCGCCGCGGGCGTGAACGCGGTGGTCAACACGTGGAAAGGGTCTTGGCTTGATTCGCACTCGTTGTGCGTTGCGTTTTCGGGGTTACTAACGCGCTCGCACAGCAGCGTCACCACGCGCGCGGCGTCGTTTTGGGCGGCGGTGAGGACGGTGAGTTCGTGGTGGTTGGACTCAGGGTTGGACTCGTGAGACACGTGTTTGTTGCTATCGCCACCACGTGTGTCATCCCCATCACCGCGCGTATCCCCCCCGCCCGGGGTTCGAACCGAGGACCTCGAGACTAGTTCGAACCCGGCGCGTTTGAACACGGTGTTTATCAGTGACGTCGTCGCCGCCTTGGCGGTTTGCCGAACCTCCGCGTCCCCCGCGGTCACGGCGAGGCGGCAGAACACTTCGAGTGTTTTCGTCAGCGAAATCCCGGTGAGGGAAAAGTTGTCACTGACGGTGCACTGTACGAGCGCTTCAAGGAGCAACGAAAGCGTTTCTGTGTTCGCGGGGGACGCGTCCGTAACGGAGACGCCGCAGAGGGAACACGAAACCAGACACTCGATCAACGCACTACACGAGTCATTCCTCGTACCAGTCTCGAGTTGGGTACCCTTAGCAGTACCCTTAGCAGTAGTAGTACCAGTACCCGTATCGCTCGCCACCGCCGCAGGTTCGCCTCGCACCAGCCCGCTCTTGACGAGCGCCGAGAGCGACAAAAACGCCGGGTTCAAAATCGCGTGTGTTGTCTTTCCGAAGCGCGCCGCGTCCATCAACGCCCCGAGCGCGTACTCGGTGAGCTTTTGGTTGTCCACGGTGATCCCGCTGGTGGGAGCGGTGGCGACGTCGCACGCATCCAGAAAGAACCGGCAGGACTCTTTCAACACGTTCGTCTTGGCGAACGTCCACGGGGCGTTTTGCAAGATCTGTGCGATGGACGGCTTGACCAGTTGGTGAAGGATTGCGTTTTCGTCTTTTGCAGACGCGCCTCTACTCGTGTTCGCCTCTCCAGGCACGGGTGCGTGTTGTAGTTGCGGTGACCACGGCGTGTCCCTCACCGCTGGTACCGGAGGTACCGGAGGTGGTGCGTCGGAATCGCCACCCGCCGCGCGCGACCCACCGTCAACGGACGGTACCTCGGATGCCGTCTCATCAGTTGCCATCGCAGACGTCGTCTCGGATGGCATCTTTCTATTTCCGCAAACGCCCTCCGACGTCCTCCCGCGTCCGTACCGCGTACCCCGCGTGTGGCACGGGCGATTCACCCCGCGTCGCGCACCACGGTCGGCGGACGCGAAGCGCGCGACGCCCGCGAGGGTGGAAGTGCCTCGAGAGGAGGCACTTCGTAAGGGCGAAGCACGCCACACGTTCCAATAAGACTCCAATTTAAAGCACAGGCTGGTGCTTTTTCTTTTCAGTCTTGAAAAAGCAGTTATTCGTTTTTTGTCTCACGTCACCGACGGACACACGTCCGCATTCGCCACATCGACCCCGCGCGTGACCCTCGCGTCCGCACAGACCATGTCCCTCGTCGCGGTGTGTTCCGTTTCTTTGGTGGTTTCTGGGGCGTCAAAATACGACGCGTATGGGCAATCAGTCAGAAGAACAATCCCGATTTCGTCGATGGCCACGTCCAATCGCGATCGTCGTCGCGTCACGCCATCTAAAACTCGCGAAGTCGTCGTGTCCCGCGCGTTTTTCAACCGCGGGGGGGGCGACGAGTCGGGGCGTAGCGACGGTGAGCACAAAGAACAAACCCCTGCTAAACTCACCACCACGTTGTTGGCGCTCGCCGCGTCTGTGGTGGTGCTGACGCCGGTCGGGGTGACCGGCGATGGTAAAAACACGAATGTCGGATGGATGCATGTAGAAATCGCCTCGCCGCCCGCTGCGTACGCCAGCGAGTCCCCATCCCCATCGCCTGTGCGCAGTTTCGAGGTCCCGGCCTCCCTTGACCCGTGGAAGGACGGGCGCGCGAGGAAAGCGAACGAGCGCCGGCTCGCGGCGCAGAACGTGGACAAGGCGTTCCAACAAGAAGCGGAGCAGAGATTGGAAAACGAGCGTTTGGGCACGGCGTTTTACGCCAAGGCGGGGGCGGCTCGGCGCGCGCGGGCGGCGGCGGAGCGGGACGGGTTGAGTGGTGCTGAGGCGGATTTGATCGCAAACAAAGCCGGTGAAAAGGCTTTTGAAAACGCGCTCAAAGCGATCGACGATGAAACAATCGAACTGGACGCGTATGAGACGAGACAGAAACAACTTCGGGCGACGGCGGAGACGCGAAACGCGCAAGCGCTCGCCGCCGCCGCAGCGAGCGAGGCAGAGGAAACGAAACGAGCAGCCACGGAGGCGGAACGTGAAGAACTGCAGAAACAGTGCATAGGCGCGGACTCGCCCCTGAAAGCGCCAGGGTCGATCGTGTGCACGTGAGCAGGATAGGCTGGCGACAAAGCGAGGGGAAGGAGAGGTTGACTATCGCTTTTATCAAAACATATGAGAACTTTTTATCAGTCACCGGACGTCCTCGTCGTCAAACCCGAAGTAGCCGCGAATGGTGAATGGCTCTTGCTTGACCTCGGGCTCTTGCTTGATCTCGGGCTCTTGCTTGATATCGGGCTCGAGTTTGATATCGGGCGAACTCTCCGGCTCGCGCTTGACCCGCTTTGACCTCGGCCGAGTGGCGCGTGCCGTTTTGCACGCTGCGCACGTTCTCTTCCGCTTCCCGTGCGAGCAACCGGTGCACGCCACGCAGTCGTTTTTCACCTTCCCGTGAGGGCAGGGGTGGCACGCAGCGCACTTGCTTGTCACCTTCCCTTGGGGGCAGGGGTTGCACGCAGCGCACTTGATTTTCACCTTCCTTTGGGGGCAGGGGCTGCAGTCCGCGCAGCTGCCTTTCCGCTTCCCGGGCGGACAGGGGTTGCACGCAGCGCAGCTGTGTTTCACCTTCCCGTGCGGGCAGGGGTTGCACGCAGCGCACTTGACTTTCACCTTCCCGTGGGGTCAGGGGCTGCAGTCCGCGCAGCTGCCTTTCCGCTTGCCGTGGGGGCAGGGGCTGCAGTCCGCGCAGCTGCCTTTCCGCTTCCCGTGCGGACAGGGGTTGCACGCAGCGCAGCTGTGTTTCACCTTCCCGTGCGGGCAGGGGTTGCAGTCCGCGCACCCGCTTTTCCGCTTGCCGTGCGGGCAAGGGGTGCACGCCGCGCACTGGTCCTTCCGCTTGCCGTGCGGACACCGCTTCATACCTCCCATCACTACTGATCGTTCGCCGGTCCGCGCGTACTACGACTGCGCTCGTACACGTCGTAGCTTTCTTTCGTGATGGGTGACTTTTTCGGTGGTTTCCGAGAATTTTTATTCGAAAACCATAAACCAACAACGACATTTCTCACCGGACCTCCTTGTCAGAGGAGGTCATCCCCAACACGCAACGCGCGTTGTCGTCGTCCGCACGTTTTTCGTCCACCGCGTCTGTCTTCGCGTGGCCGTCCTCCGTGTGCCGTTCGTCCGTACCGAGCATAGGGCGTTGCCGCGTCTAACGTTCGAGGTCTCCGAGTTTGCGTCGGATTTGAAAAACCGCCCGTTCGCGAGCGGATTTTCCCTCGCCGAAACCGTGCATGGTCCCCGCCGTCCCGAACGCCTTCCCCGCGTCACGTGCGGCGATGAGCGTGACGTACGCCGCGGTCGGCCGGGCGAGTCGCGCGATGGCGAGTAGGGTCAAACAAGCACCATGCGCGGGTGGGTATCCCTTCGGTGGGTCGGTGTACGCCGCGCGTCTCACCGGTACCAGCGGCGTTTCCAAGACGGCCCCATTCGCGAATGTTTCTTCCCGGAGAGGCGTCGCGGCGACCTGCCTCAACGCCTCTAACCGTGAGTTTGTTTCGTCCAATTCGCGAATCGTGTCGCACGGACACGGTAACGCTGGCAAGGGAGGCGTGGTGTGGGTACCCGCGACAGCGGGGGTCGGCGGCGGCGGAGGAGGAATGGGAGGCGGGAGGGCGTTCGAGACAACCGCGGGCGCCGGCTCCGGCGCCGGCGCCGGCGCGGGCGCCTCCCCCCCCCAGCAGTACGGTACGCCGCAGCAGCCGAACGGCGGTGCCGCGTACCGCCCTGCCCAAAACAGCTCGTCTTCGCAGCAACAACAACAACGACGACCTCCGTCTGCTGCTCCGCCCGGTTCTCAAAACCAACCCGGCGTCGGTTCGAGTTCGAATTCGAATTCGCATTCGCAGTCTTTTCAACCTCCCACTTCGGCGCCGCCGTCGCCGTCTCCACAAAACGGCCCCCGGATCTTCGTGGATTTCGCGGTGTACAAATCCAAAGCCGCGGTGAAGTTCGGGGTGATAAAACCCACCTTCGAGGTAACACAAGCCACGGGGACGAAACAAAAGGTACGGCCTTGCGCGTTTCCCAAATCCCGCCTCCCTGTTTTACCGAAGCTGGTGACTGTTTGTCCATACTTCGCGATATACGAGACTGACACTTTTTTTTTACAATAAAGAAACGCGACGGCGGGTTGTTGTTGGAGTTCGCGCCGGCGGTCGGACAAAGAGCGTACGACTGGGGAAACAAACAGGTACGTGTTGCATTTTCCAAATCCGTCAACACACTGTTTTACCGAAGCTGGTGACTGTTGTCCATACATCGCGATATACAAGACTGACACTTTCTTTTATTCATCACAGTCGATTCTTCTCTCCCCGCTTGAGCTCGTGGAGCTTTGCGAAACCCTGGCGGTGCTCGGTAAGGGGGTTGTTTTTTTCCACGACCCCGGGATGGGCACGGCGAAGCAAGGCACGATGACGAAATCACTCAAAGCGGAACCCATGCCGGACGGGAGCGGGGGGGTTTTTCTGAACCTGAGCACCAGCACGGGCGCCAAACTCAACGTCGCCGTGAGTTTCGCCGAGTTTTGCGTGCTGCGCAACCTGACGCAGGTACGCGTAGGGGCTTTCCCAAATCCAAAGACTGCGGTTACGCAAGTCTTACCACTACAACAAGTGCACCCCCGAGTACAAGACTGTTTGCGCACTGTACGAAAATCGCCCAGCACGAGACTCGAGACGTTAACCCCTTTTCATTCACAATCGCAGTACCTCGTGCCGCGGCTCATGGGCTTCGACGAGGTGTTTAAAGGGTAAAGCGTGACTTGACGGGCGGTGGTGTAAGAGACGCGGACCCAATTATTTTCGTCATGCATTTTCTTTTGTTTTTGTTATGTACAATCGTCTCGCGCGCGGTCGTCCCGTTTCCGCGCGGTTTGGGAGCAATACGCGTCAGCGGTTTCGTCGTCACACCGCGCCGGCATCTTTGAGAATATGAACAATCGCCTCGCGGCCCCAAAGAGCGGCGATGCACAGCGGCGTCCCGCCGTTATCCGCCGCCTTGTTGACGTCCGCGCTCGCCTCGATCAGCGCCCGCACAACCGTCTCGTGGCCGTTTTGAGCGGCCATGCACAGCGGCGTCACGCCGTTATCCCTCGCCATGTTGACGTCCGCGCCCAACTCGATCAGCGCCCGCACTACCGTCTCGTGGCCGTTTTGAGCGGCGATGTACAGCGGCGTCACGCCGTTATCCCTCGCCATGTTGACGTCCGCGCCGAACTCGATAAGCGCCCGCACCACCGTCTCGTGGCCCAATTCAGCGGCGATGAACAACGCATTCTCGGCAAGTGGGCAGCCGTTCGCGCGCGCCCACTGCAGCACCTCGAGGTGCCCTCCCTCCGCCGCATCCGAGCACGTGTCTCCGTCCCACAGGCAGTCGTTCTCGCGCGCCCATTGTAGCACCTCGAGGTGCCCGCACGCCGCCGCCAGTGAGCACGTCTCTTCGTGCCACGGGCAGCCGTTCGTGCGCGCCCACTGCAGCACCTCGAGATGTCCTCCCTCCGCCGCATACATGCACGTGTCTCCGTCCCACGGGCAGCCGTTCGCGCGCGCCCACTGCAGCACCTCGAGGTGCCCGCGCCTTGCCGCCAGTGAGCACGTCTCCTCGTCCCACGGGCAGCCGTTCGCGTGCGCCCACTGCAGCACCTCGAGGTGCCCGCCTCTTGCCGCATACATGCACGTCTCCTCGTCCCACGGGCAGCCGTTCGCGCGCGCCCACTGCAACACCTCGAGATGCCCGCACGCCGCCGCCAGTGAGCACGTCTCTTCGTGCCACAGGCAGCCGTTCGCGCGCAGCCACTGCAGCACCTCGAGGTGCCTGCCAAATGCCGCGTACGAGCACGTGTCCTTGTCCCACGGTGTGCCGTCCGCGCGCAAAACCTTCAACTCTTCGAGCTGTCCGCTCCTCGCAGCTGCCGCACAAAGGTATTCTTGACGCGACAGGCGACCTCCCCGTTGCAGGCGCCGCAACGCGCTTAAACCTCCAAGCATCGCGGCTTCATCCTCGCCAAGCTCCGCAAACTGAAGCCCCGTCGCCGCCACCGCAGCGCGCATCGCGCGGCTCACCGCTGGCAGCCGTGCGAGATCGGCGGGATCGTCGAAATTCTCAGATCTGAGAATGAGCGCGACGACGAGGTGGTCGGGGAGGCGGGGGATCGCGGTTTGCGCGTCGGCAAGGCTCGCGGGAGTAGTGGCGGTCGCGAGACCACCGAGCGCGGCAGTCGCGGCGGTGTGCGCTGCGTCGGAGTTCATCGCGGAGGGTGTCGTGCGCGCGTCGTTGTGCCAGGCGAAATCCCCGCGAGGGCGTTTCGAACGAAACCCAGATCCTCGGACGTTACGACAAATGGACCGAAACGAGTAGGCGACTAGGCGTAGGCTGGGGAAACCTATCGGGGGTCGGAGATACCCGCGTCGGGTCGTAAAGAGTCACCGCCGCAGCTGCGTTGTCCCAGCGCGGCACGATACGTTATACGTGACGACGCCGTGACCATCGCGGCCGAGTGGACTCAAATTCGCCGTGGCCCTGTGAAACATGGGTAGATAGACTAAAGGGGTGTGTTCGCCGAGTTTTGCGTGCGCGGAACCTCCGCGTACCGCGGCTTATGGGCTTCGACGAGGTGGTCAAACAGCGATTGGGGTTTAGACGGTGGGGAAGGTGGGAAGTGGAGAGACGGAGTAGACGGAGACGGAGACACAGACCGAAGTGTTTTGATATTTCCATAATGTTTTGGCAGCGGTTCCCAATCGTCGCCGCGAACGATTCGCTCGTCTAGCCGTTCGACCGTTTTTTACCGTGGAACGCGGACTACCGAATTCGCGAGGCTCCCGCGGCCGGCGGTTTCGGCGGTGAACCGAACGCCGCTCGGGCGCAAGTGAGCGCCCTTGAAAATGGTATCAGCCGCGGCGCGCGTCGGAGGGAGCCCGGAAAACGCGTGTTCCGCGTTTTCCGGGAACCGACCGAAGCGCCCGCCCACCGTCAGGTTGACGTTTCCACCCGCTCGCATGTTTAGGTGTCCAGTTTCGAAAAAAACGATGGGGATGTCCTCCACCATTTTCTTCAAGACGGACAGAGGAGCGCGGAGGTGAAGTCAGCGACGGCAGCGAGACTTCGAAGCCAAACGCAAACACGGCGCCGGCGAACTCGTAGGGCATGAGTTTGATGTGCCCGACCCGGATCAAAAGGGCAAAGTTCGTCCGTGATCAAGGTCATGGACCTGTGCACGAAGCGGGGCGCGAACCACAAGGAGCTCCTCTCGAAAA
>Ga0115004_10001749_pt1 | contig 17919 bp, 18 predicted proteins | sample ArcticOcean_MG_C_10_FD_88737 | JGI IMG/M metagenome (GOLD analysis project Ga0115004, IMG submission 88737) | Marine microbial communities from western Arctic Ocean - ArcticOcean_MG_CB11_90 | ecosystem: Environmental > Aquatic > Marine > Oceanic | place: Arctic Ocean: Canada Basin | collected...
GAGCGGCTTCTTGGCGATGGTAGCGAATGGGGCCTTAACCTGCAGTATGCGGTACAGCCGAGCCCTGATGGCCTCGCTCAAGCGTTTATTATTGGTAAAGATTTTATTGGCAACGACCCTAGTGCCTTAGTGCTGGGCGATAATATTTTTTATGGCCATGATTTGCAACCCCAACTTGAAAAGGTCGTGACGCAGGATCAGGGCGCAACGGTGTTTGCCTATCACGTGCAAGACCCTGAGCGCTATGGTGTGGTAAGTTTTGATAAGAACGGCAAGGCGACCGCTTTGGAAGAAAAGCCTACAATCCCTAAAAGCAACTATGCGGTGACGGGCCTGTATTTTTATGACAACCAGGTGGTAGACATGGCCGCCAACCTTAAACCCTCGGCTCGTGGTGAGCTAGAAATTACTGACTTGAACCGTATTTACCTTGAGAATCAACAGCTCACAGTAGAGGTCATGGGTCGTGGCTATGCTTGGCTAGACACAGGCACCCATGAGAGCTTAATTGACGCGAGTAATTTTATTCAAACCATCGAGCATAGACAAGGCTTAAAAGTGTCGTGTCCTGAAGAAATCGCCTACCGCAATGGCTTTATTAACGCCGAGCAATTGGAAAAACTGGCGCAGCCACTTTCTAAAAATGGCTACGGACAATACTTAAAACGCCTGCTTAAAGAAGGGATTCAGTCTTGAATATCACCCCGACAGCCATTCCAGATGTGCTTCTAATAGCGCCTAAAGTGTTTGATGATGAGCGTGGCTTCTTTTTTGAAAGCTTTAACCATGCGAAGTTTGAAGCGGCTATTGGTAGACAAGTTAAGTTTGTGCAGGATAATCACAGCAAGTCAGCTAAAAATGTATTGCGAGGATTGCACTACCAAATTCAGCAGACTCAGGGTAAGTTGGTGCGTGTGGTGCAAGGTGAAGTGTTTGATGTGACGGTGGATATTCGCAAAAGTTCACCTACATTTGGCAGATGGGTGGGTGAAGTCTTATCTGCTGATAACAATAAACAACTATGGGTGCCTGAGGGTTTTGCACATGGATTCTTGGTGCTCTCAGATGCCGCAGAGTTTTTATACAAGACGACCGATTATTATGCGCCAGAATTTGAGTGTAGCATTATTTGGAATGACTCAGATATCGCTATAAAGTGGCCACTTGATGTTGAACCAACATTATCTGTCAAAGACCAGCAAGCCAAAACATTAGCAACAGCAGAGCAATTTGTATGACCCCTGCATGAGAAATCACAGGTTTATCAAATGCCAGACGCAGCGCACCAGAAGCCGCAATGCTGTACAAGGAAACTAGAGAAAGTAAAACTAACGCGAAAATCTAAAGGCCACGAATGCCGCCGAACATGCGCTGAGAGAACGTGACGCATGGCGCCCAACTAAGCGGCAATTACGCGACATTGCCAAGTTTACGGGTATCAGTGGTTATGATGGCCTGTAAGAAATGGCTTAAAAAGCTTACACTTAAGAGGTGCTTGTTGATGAACTCCGTTCATTCATTGAACGGTAAATATTATTTAGCATGCTTACTGACGAGTACCGCTACACAATCTTGAAAGCGCTAGAAAAGACGGTCAAGGTCAAATTTGGCAACCCAAATGATGTTTTTGGGCGGGCAGGTCGGTAGCGGGCCTGGAACAGATTTTTATTTAAGTGGGAGGGGGGGTGGTCTTAGCAATCTTGTTATGCAAAATGAAGATGACTTTAAGCTCTTGAATCTAATTGAACGTAGCCCGGAGATCTCCCAACGTGAAATTGCAAGTAAGTCCGGCTTGAGCTTGGGTAAGGTCAATTACGGCCTTAAATCACTGGCCGAAAAGGGCTGGGTTAAGATGAAGCGGTTTTCTAGGTCCGAGCACAAGGTTGGATATATCTACATCATGACGCCAGAGGGCCTCAAGACAAAATCTTTGATGACAATTGACTTCCTGGAGCGAAAGCTAGCAGAGTACGAGGCCCTGCAGGATGAAATTAATTCACTCAAGGATGAGCTAGAAATAACATAGGGTGAGCGTTAAGCAGATGGATCTTACGTTCGATAACGGGCATTAGCGGATCTAAGTTAAAATAGGAGTGCTAAATAGGAGTGATAAATGGTATTGTTGTGCCCATTATCGCGCGGGGACACAGTTATATTTTTCTTAGTCAACATAGCCACTTACGTGAGATTCTTTTGGCTTTTTGAATAAAATTGTTGCGTTAATGGCTGCCTTGGTTGCTAAGTGATAAAATAATATCTAAATTTATGTGGATAGGGTTGTTGGGTGGCTTTAGTGACGGGTCGGGCTTTATCGTGCTCAACTTTGTCTTGGGAATGGATTGATGGTGCGACTGATTGATAATAAAGTTCTTTGTGGGATGTAAATGGCTATTGAAAATTGTAAAATAACAGAGCTACCAACAATTATTGACGCTAGAGGAAACCTCAGCTTTATCGAAGGTACTGTTCATGTCCCCTTTGAAATAAAGCGCGCGTACTTTTTGTATGATGTGCCTGAGAAATCTGAGAGAGGTTCACATGCCCACAAAAACTTATATCAATTTATTGTAGCTATTTCAGGTAGCTTTGATGTTACTCTTGATGATGGTGTTAAAAAGAAGAAATTCAACTTGAACACTGCAAGCGCTGGATTGCATGTTTGCCCAATGACTTGGAGGTTGCTTGATAATTTTTCATCAGCAGCTGTTTGCCTAGTATTAGCATCCGATTTCTATTCCGAAAAAGATTATATTCATAGCTATAGCGATTTTATTGCTCAATGTAATGATCAAGATAAACCATGAAAATTCCCTTTTTAGATTTAAATTTATTACATGAATCTATCAGAGGTTCACTTGATCAAGCATATCATCGCGTTATGGACTCTGGTAATTTCATTATGGGGTCTGAACTAGAGGCGTTTGAGTCTGAGTTTTCTAAATATTGCGAAACAAAGTATTGTGTAGGTGTTGGTAATGGTCTTGAAGCAATTCATTTATTGCTTAAGGCCTATGATGTAGGCGCGGGTGATGAGGTTATAGTTCCTTCTAATACATTCATAGCAACTTGGCTTGCAGTCAGTGAGACTGGTGCGATACCCGTGCCTGTTGAGCCCGATGTTGCTACTCACAACATAGATCCAAGTCTTATAAAAAACTCTATTACGAAGCGTACCCGAGCGATTATACCTGTTCATTTGTATGGCCAGCCTGCAGATATGGATCCAATTAATATAATTGCTCGTGAGCATAATTTAATTGTTATTGAAGACGCGGCTCAAGCACAAGGGGCTCTTTATAAGGGTCGCAAGGTTGGTTCATTGGGGCATGCTGCAGCTACAAGCTTTTACCCAGGTAAAAATCTTGGTGCTATAGGCGACGGCGGCGCTATTTTGACTAATGATGATACAATCGCTACAAAAGTTAGAATGTTACGTAACTACGGTTCGGTAATTAAATATAATCACCATATTGTTGGGTACAATAGTCGACTTGATGAAATGCAGGCTGCGTTTCTTAGAGAAAAGCTTAAAGTTCTGGACGAGTGGAATAATTGCCGCAGAGAAGTTGCGATGAAATATTCTAGTTTTCTTTCTGACTTGGACATTTCGTTGCCTTTTGTACCAGAGTATGCAGATCCTGTTTGGCATCTTTATGTTATTCGTAGTAATCATCGTAATAAATTGAGAGCCCAATTAGAAAAAAATGGTGTTGTTACTGTTGTTCACTATCCGACACCTCCGCATAAGCAAGATTGCTATTCAGCATTTAGAAGCTTAAAGCTCCCTATTGCAGAAAAGCTTGCGGATGAGGTGTTGAGTTTGCCTATTTCACCCGTTTTAACTACTCTTCAAATAGAACATGTTCGAAAATGCTTAATAGATTTTCGTGAGTTTAAATTAAAGAAAGGTGCTTGTGTACACCTCTAGATATAGCTCTATTAGCTCGTTAATAAAATGCGCTGAAAATTCTTTGAATGACGGCAAGGTTAATGATGCCTTGCGTATGGTTCATGATTTTGTTGAAAAAATAATTACAGAACCTTTGTGTACAGCGCAGGTATTTTCATCACCTGATTTAGATAGACTTTGTTTGCGTATTGGCCGCCTTACTCTAAATTGCTTAGATGCAGATTCAACAAATATTTCCGAAGATATAAAAAGAAATGTTACACAAAAAACAGTATATATTGTAAGTCGATTACAATCAGCGGGAGGTCACTCACGTTTGATACATGATTTCATTCAGAATCAACCACATAAGGACCACTTAATTCTATTGACTAGGGTAAGGGGGGCGTCAGATGCAGCTTTTTTTAAGTCTCGGTTTTCGAGTGAAATAAATGTTGAGTTACTTAGCGCACCTAAAGGTGATTTTTACGCACGTTTGTTATGGTTGCAAAGTCAATTAGTTGCAGCCAAACCAGAACATGTACATCTTTTCAACTCTCATCAAGACAGCGTAGCTGTTTCGGCTCTCGTGCCAGAATTATGCTTACCAGTAAGCTTTTATCATCATTGCGACCACCACTTATCACTAGGTGTGCATATGAGTCATGTTCGTCATATTGATTTACACCCAATGGGATATCATTACTGTCGTGAAAAATTAGGTATAGAAAATCGTTATCTACCTATGACGTTTGATGATTTGGGTTTAATATCAGATGAAGACTTAAAAAGTGATGCACTAACTACCGCTACAGTAGCGCGTTCTAATAAAGTTGAGATTCCTTATTCTGTTAGTTATATCGATCTCATACCTAAAATTCTCAAGGTTACAGGCGGTAAACATGTTCATATAGGTAGATTGTCACTATATGCTCGTTTAAAAATCCGTAATCAATTGCTCAAGCTTGGTATTAATCGAGATCGGTTTGTTTATTTTGACTGGACAGCAAGTGTATGGAAGTCTATGCAAGAGCATGGTGTGGATTTATATATAAATTCATTTCCTTATGGTAGTGGACTCACACTTATTGAGGTTATGGGGGCTGGGATTCCTGTGGTTATGCACCAGCATATATACTCAAGAACATTGAGCGCATTGGAAATGTCATATTCAGAGGCTTTCTGCTGGACTGCTCCGGAAGATTTATTGAAGCATCTTGCAAATATAGACCTTAAGACTCTTGCCCATGAAAAGCATCTTGCAAGGGCTCAATATGAAAAATTTCATCGACCTGAAATTCTTAAGACCTTCTTGAGTGACTACGACTCAACTTTATCGATCGTTCCTCCGCCAATGAGAAAAGTATTTTATTATCATTATGATGAATGGGGAGCCTTAATGGAATCACAAGTAAGATTTTCTAAGCTTTTATATCGACTGGCTTACCGATCTTGGTTGAAAATTCGGTCGTAATTTATTTTAAATAATGTTACTAACAAGCTGCAGATGTTGTGAGCAGATCTTTACCAAGACCAATTTAAGATTTCAGGAATAATTTTGATGCATATATTTTATAGAAGGTTGCTTTCTTTATGAGCTCTAAAGTATGGAATTTTTTTTTCGAATTGTATAAATTTCGTTATGCGCTTTCGCAGCTAGTTTTTCAGCAGTTGATATTGCGATATAGACGAACAGCGTTAGGGTATTTATGGACACTATTGAGCCCATTATTGATGATGTCTGTTATGGCCGTTGTGTTTTCAAGCTTATTTAAAAGTGATTTAAAAACTTTTGCAGTTTTTTTGTTTGGCGGGATGATTCCTTGGACATATTTTAGTTCCGTAGTTGCACAGTCAAGCTCCTCGTTAATTAATAATGAGGGAATGATTAAGAAAGTCTATATACCTAAAGGAATTTTTCCATTGAGCATAGCTTTAGGGCTGCTGATAGATTCTCTATTCTCATTTGTTGCATTATTTTTCATTATCCTCGCAGTCGGAGGGACCCTATCTTTGGGATTGCTATTTTTGCCTGTTAGTTTTTTACTTCTATTTTTATTTTCATTTGGTGTGGGTTTAATTTTATCAATTGCAACGGTGTTTTTTCGTGATTTTCAACATATAACCACTATTGCATTGCAAGGTTTGTTTTTTTTAACACCAATTCTTTATCAGCCAGGGCTGATAGATGGGAAGCTTGGATTATTGGTTTCACTTAATCCAGTTACACCTTATATTGCTCTATTTAGAGCACCTCTTGTTGACGGTTCTTTTCCTGATATTCATATTCTGATACAAACCACTGCAATTTCTATTGTGACTGTACTTATCGGTTTGCTTATTTTTTTGAGCCAAGAGAAAAAATTTATTTTTAGGATGTAATAAATGTCGAGTATTCAAGTTAAAAATCTAACCATAAAGTTCCCTGTATATAATGACCAAGCGCACTCCTTGAAAGAGTATTTTTCAAGTATTTTTAAGCGTGACAGGTCTGCTAGGCATGACGATTATTTGGCTGTTAATAATATATCTTTTGGTGTTAATCCAGGTGACAGGCTGGGTATTATTGGCAAGAACGGTGCTGGCAAGAGCACTCTTCTTAAAGCTATTTGCCGAATTTATGAGCCATCTGAAGGCGAAGTGATAACAAACGGAACTATTGCACCAATGTTAGAAATAGGTGCGGGTTTTCATCCGGAATTTTCTGGTAGGGAGAATATATATTTGAACGGCGCCATTCTTGGCTACACTAAGAAACAATTAAAAAAAATTGAGCCAGAAGTTATTGCTTTTTCTGAATTGGAGGATTTTATCGATACTCCGGTTAAGCATTACTCAACTGGAATGTATATGCGCCTTGCATTCGCTCTCTCTACAGCAATAAATCCAGATATATTAATTCTGGATGAAATTTTTAATGGTGGTGATGCTAAATTTATGGCAAAAGCAAAGAAGCGAATGTACTCATTAATTGATCAGGCAAGTATCGTTATTGTGGTTTCACATGACCACTCTTTAATGCAGTCATTATGTAATAGAGTAATTTGGATTGATCATGGAAAGTTGATTGATGATGGCGCTCCTGAACAAATTGTATCTCGATATTTATCGGCATAAATAATTACTATGAGACCTTTGCACGAGAACTTTCCCAGTAACTTAGTGAATGTTACTATAGCCGCATACGCAGACATTCAACTAACGGCTGGGTCAGCCCTGTCGATTTTGAGGCGGCGTATTACCAAAGTATTGAGGGGATGGCTGTCTGATTTTATGACTAGATCCAGAGGTTGTAATTGATGCAGAGAGACAAATCATTGGTGCTTAAAAAATTAATAAATACAGGGATGGGCAATATAAAGGATGTCCTTACGGCAGGAAATGAGTATGGGGGCGTTTCGCCATGGATGCCCCAGGATAACTATAAATTTAAAATAGATGAAGAATACATCTTAAATAATAATCTCAATAAACCCAGCAGTTTTCTTATAAGGCTGGAAGAAAAAATACGAATAAATAAGCTTTATATTCGCTTTAGTAGATCTTCGCCAAAATTCAGATCATTAGGTGGTTTTATATATAGATCATTGATTTATCTTACTAAGTTAGTAGATCGCTTATATTGGCTGCACATATGTAACCGAAAATGGGTTCCTTTGGAGAGCCTCAAAGAGTATTCAGCAAAGAATCGTATTGTAAAAATTGTGGTTTGTAACCAGTTGACAGTTAGCACGCCTAAGCCTAAAACTCTTCCTGCTGGGGGAGGTGGGATGCTTACCCAATCAAAAGAGAATTATAGTTCCAATTCAATTTATATCGCAAAAATAGATAATGCTCTAATTCATAGTGGAAGTAATATTGTTTTCACTAGAGAATCCGCCATATATCATGATCTGATTAATTTAGAAAACGACTTAATTCCCGAGGAGTATTCAGGATTATGTGAAATTGATCTCTCTAAAAAGAGCCTTAAATGGAAGATGATGGGTGCTGGTAAAATACTTACTATTCCGATTGCAGCATCATTTACCGATCATTGCTCATCAAATTATGCGCATTGGCTGACCGAAGTTCTACCTAGGATTGCTGTGTTTTGTGAGCAGGATCAATTTCAACATATTCCACTTATAGTAGATTATTTACCACATCCCAATTTAGTTGAATCTTTAGCTGCAGTTTCTAAAGGCCGTAAGATTTATTTTGCTGCTAAAAACAAACATTTTTTGGTTAGATCACTTTATTTAACATCTGTTAGCGGATATGTACCTTTTGGTCGACGCAATCAAAGTAATTCAAGCCTAAATGGAGGGTCCTTTAATCCGTATGCCTTCACTCTATTGCGGACTGTGTTGTCTGACGAGGCAGCTAAGTTACCGAAGGTAAATTATCCGAAGAAAATTTACGTGCGACGTAAAAGGAGATGCAATAAAAGAATTAAAAATGGCGCTGAGTTAGAAAGCGCTCTTCATGAAAAAGGTTTTGTCACCGTAGTTACAGAAGATCTGAATTTTTTACAACAGGTGATACTCTTTAGCAATGCTGAGAGGGTTGTATGCTCTTCAGGATCTGCATTAAGTAATTTGATATTTACCGATTCCAAATGTGATATACGAGTTCCTATAATTAAACATTGTTCTGCGAATTACAGCTACTGGAACAATATGGCTTGCGCTTGTGGTAATTCAGTTAGTTACATATTTGGCGATGAGGATTTAACATCTTTGGACGTTCATTCTAATTTTTCTTTTGATATTAATTTGTTATGAGCATCTTTTTTACAATTTACAATTTACAATTTACAATTGTCTATGTATATGCTTAAAAAATTTACTCTAAACTTGGACAATAAATATGATGTGTGTCTAAATCATTTTTATCCATCTAAAAAAAATCACCTTTTTAATGAGCCAGACTATTTTAATATTCACTCATCCTCCAGTCAGGATGTTTACGCACAATTAGTTCGCCGAAGTGATTTAAAAGTTTTTGCTACAATTTGTTTCTATGAGGATACTTCAGGCATTTTCTTAAGTCCGATTAGAGGCACGTTTGGAAGTGTTAGTCTAAATGAAAATCTTGGCTTTCTACTTTTGGATAACTTTTTAACGGGATTGATTCATTATTTGGTTGCAAATGGCGCGAGGGAGTTACGTATAAAATGTGCACCTAGCAGTCATGATAACGCATTGTTTTCTAAGCTATTTAGTATATTTACTAGGAATAATTTGATTCCAGATTATGTTGAAGTTAACTATGACCTTTTAATTAATGACCGTAACTTCATTGATCTAGTCGATTATGGCAACATTAAAAGGATCCGCAAGATGCTTAAGTGTGGGTTTGTTGCAGAAAAGATTGGTAATACATCACTAAGTCAAGCTTATTTAGTTATAGCAGAAAACCGATCGAGACTCGGCGTCGTTGTATCTATGACAGAGAATCAACTGAAAAATATGATCGATAGATTTCCTGATGCAGTTCATTTATTCGCAGTTTATCGGGATAGTCAGCGAACGGAAATTCTTGCATCGGCAGTTTGCATTGCAATAACCGATTCCATACTTTATGTTTTATATTGGGGTGATGCAGCAGATATGGGCAGCTATAGTCCTGTGGCGTTGTTGGCTAAAACTATATACGAGTATTGCCAGGAGAATGGATTTAAGTTGCTAGATGTTGGAACTTCAACCCTTAAAGGCATTCCTAATTTTGGATTGGTTAAATTTAAGCAGAATCTTGGCTTTGCTGAGTCTCTAAAAGTTGAATTTTCCACTAAAGATTTTTAATTTTTTTGGAGGATATAGTGAAATCTAGTTCAAATTGGGTTGTGTATGGTTATGGTTTGTCAGCCTTGGTTCTGGCTGAGCGCTTGGCTAGTTCTGGAAAGAAAGTTGTTTTGTTGAACCCAGCTAAAACGTGGGGTGGGATATTTGGGGGATTTAAAATTGGTGATTCTACCTTTGATTGTGGGATGACCAATTTTGAATTTGACCTATATGGTGAGCCAGAGAATGGTATAAGAAGGTATTCACCAGGCAACAAAATTGATATCGGAAAATATGTTCACTTTGTCCAAGATTATATTGGTAGGTTTGCCGAGCTTCATAAAGTCCCAACCCCATGCATGATTCATCAAGAAGCTTTTACTTCCGATATAATTATTAGTAATAAATTTGATATTTTAAAGCTTTTGCCGCAAGAAGAACAAAACCGTATACGTGCTGAACTAGAAGTTATTGTAAATCATCCGAATAAATTGCATCCGAAGTTCAAATATAACAAAGATTCTCTTTTAGAGAAATTCTCTTTCGATGTTGTGTCAAAAGCTAACCACGGTATTACTTTCCATGATTTATTTATAGAGCCTTTATTTCAGAAAGTTCTTGGGATATCAACGGCAGAAGTTTCCGGAATTTTTCATCGCCCTTGGGCACCACTCTTTTATCCGGAAACTTTATTAAGTCAATTTAGTTCATCCCCACAAAACCTAAAGCCAACAATATTTCATTATCCTGCTGATCCAAATTTTGGTGCATTTATTGGAAGAATTCTTGCTCATGTTCAAGAAATGCCTAATGTGCAAATATTTAACATGGTTAAAGATGTAAATGTCGACAGTTTTGAAAAGTTGATTTCTACAGATAAAGGTAATTTTAATTATGAGCGTTTAGCTTGGGGTGGAGATCTAACACAACTTCATTCAGCTGATGAAATTCCTTCTACTGTTTCACCAGGAAAGCGCGCCAGTTTAGACATTTTTTTCCTGGAGGTGGATCTTAGTGGGATTGCTAAGCCATTTAGCGTTTTGATAGATCCGGAAAAAAAATCTCCGTTTTATCGTGTAACGAATCAAACAATTTGCAGTGGCTTAGAATCTGAAAAGCATAAAATTATTCTTGAATGTAACTCAAAGAATTGGGATGAGGGCAATCCAGATAGGCAACTAATATTTGATGCTTCATTGAAACGTTATGGGATTAATCCAGCTTATGTTATTAGTTGTGTGCATAAAAACTTTTCAGGCGCACTTGCTATTCCATCTGTTAAGAATTGGAGAGAATTTGATTTATTAAAAATGGCTACCATTAAAAAATTTCCGGACATTTATCTAATGGGTTTAAGTAGCGGTTATAGTTCAGTTACATTAAATGATCATATTATACAAGCATTGAAAATTGCACACCTTGAAGGAGTTTCACTTGATTAATAAAGTAGATAAAGATAGCCTTAATGTTATCGCAAGCCAATATCATCTTAATGAGAATATTTCCGACAAAGAGTTTGATAGTAAATTTCATAGCCTTTGTTTCGATTGGGTTAATTCATTAATAAAACCCGGAAGCAGGGTTTTGGAGATGGGCTATGGTGAGGGTAATGTAACACGTCAGTTGTTGGCTGCAGGAATGCAGGTTGACATTGTTGAGGGTGCTGAACTATTAGCTAAAAATGCGCAAAAAATATATGGTGATTCAATTAAGGTTCATCATGTTTTATTCTCAGAATTTAAGCCGGATGATGATTATGATGTAATTTTGGCTACCAATATTCTTGAACATGTCGACGATCCTGTGGATACTTTGCAATCTATCTATCGCTGGTGTGGCGATTTAACAAAAGTAGTTCTGACTGTACCAAACGCCGAATCCATTCATCGCCGATTAGCAGTATTGATGAATATTCAACCTAAGCTCGACACTCTTAGTGAGCGGGATCATTTGGTTGGTCACATGCGTGTTTATGATTTAAATTGTTTAACACAGCAGGTTGTTGATGCTGGTTTTGATATTATTGGGCAAAAGGGATTTTTGCTTAAAGTATTACCTAATTCGTTATTAAAAGGATTCTCTGCTGAATTGATTGATGCTTTGTATTTAATCTCAGATCAAATCGACGTGCGCTATCTTGCAGATATTGGCGTAATTTTAAAGAAGAGATGAAAAAATTTAGTGCTCTGTATTTTTTTTGAGAAAATTAATGACTAGTCAAAGTCAATTAGAATATGTTGATGGTTTTGTAATTAAACCTGATGTTTTTTATTCACCTAGTTATCGAGTTAGCCCTTTTCGAACAGATGACATCGCCAGTAATCTCCTATTGCCATCATCAGTTGATGCTAGTGCTTATTTAAATCAAAAATTTTCAGGACGTGATTGGTGTTTTACTGAATGTGGCAAGGAGGGTATTGCACTCGCTTTAAGTGCTTTACATCTTAGTCCTAAAGACTGCGTGACTATACTCACTACAAGTGGGAATTCTTATATTAGTGGTTGTGTGACAAGAGAAATTGAAAAAGTTTGTAGTTGGTCTCGGGATTTTGAGCATAATACGGCCGTAATTTTTGTGAATCATGAATTTGGATACCCTTTTAGAGATTTGGCCGATTTGAAGCGTTATGGTGTTCCTATTATTGAGGATGCTTGCCACTCATATCTTGCTAATACACCATCAGGTGATATGGGTTTAGTTGGTGATTTTATTGTATATAGTCTTCCTAAAGTTTACCCTTTGCAGATGGGAGGCATACTTTCATTTAATCCACGCTACAAAATTCAAAGCAAGGTTTCCGTGGGCGGGGGTCTTGATTTATATTTGAATAAAGTGCTGTCATATTATTGGCCAAGCTTAAGCGAAGCTAAGGATCGTCGTTTGGCGAATTACTATGGATTGACAAAACGATTTTCTCGACTCGGTTGTTATCCAAGATTCGATCTTTTGGAAAATGATGTTCCTGGTGTCTTTTTGTTTTCCGTTCCTGCTGATACGAATCTTATTGCTATGAAAGAATATGGTTGGCGGCATGGAATTGAGTGTAGTATTTTTTATGGTGAGGAAGCTTTTTTTATTCCTATACATCAGCGGTTAAGTGATGTTGATTTGGATTATTTTTACACTGTATTTGCAAGATTTTTTTTAGAGAATTAACCATGGCCTTTATCGAAAAAGAGAGTAAAGATCTCAAACCATATCTTTTAGAACGAAAATATACTGCATCAGCTAGAGCTGCAATGACACATATTTTGAGAACTAAAAAAACAGAAAGTTCCAAAGGAATTCTTTTGCCTGCCTACATTGGCTTTTCTAAGATAGAGGGTTCTGGAGTCTTTGATCCTGTATTGGAGACAGGGATTAATTATGAGTTTTATAATCTAAATAGCAGGTTGTCTATTGATTTGGATGCTGTAGAAAATCAATTAAAAACAGGAAAGTTTCAATTATTATTTTTAATTCATTATTTCGGATGCCCGCAGTGTGATACTGGAGCGCTCGTTAAGTTATGCCATATATATAATGTGCTATTAATTGAAGATTGCGCTCATACTTTATTGGGTGGGCTAAATGGAAAGTCACTGGGTACTTTTGGAGACTATTCTATTTTTTCCATACATAAAGCTACATCAACGAAGGATGGTGGGTTTTATTTTGACAGGCGTGGCGACATACCAGACCTTCCCTTGGAAAGCAAAATGAATATAAGCAAAGTAACATTAGAGACCTTTGCTAATACTGATGTTTTGGCTGCATCGAGGCAACGTGTGCTAAATTATATGCAGGTAAGTAAATGGGTGCGTGAACATGAAGGGTTGGAATTATTCTTTGATTCCATTCCAGATGGTTCTGTTCCGCTTAATTGCCCAGTTATTGTTGCTAATGGTAAGCGTGAGGCTTTGTATAACAAACTAGTGGAGAATGATATTCTACCTACAGCACTTTACCATACATTAATTCCTGAGATTGGCAAAGCCGAGTTTCCACTTTCTTATGAGTTGGCTAACAGTATAATCAATTTACCGACACACCCTGATATTAATGCGGCTGATTATTTGGCATATCGATCAATATTAAAAAATGCTTTTGAGGAGGTTCTTAATTGTGACACTATTACAAGATAATGAGTATTGGAGTCGATTTTGGTCCGAATACAAAGCGGATATAGCAGAAAAAGATGAGCAGACACAAGTATTGCGAACTCGAAATAAAATGCCTATAGATAAAGAAAGTTGGGAGTTTACGGTTAGTGATGTTGCAAGCCAACTTGCCTTATCTGACAGTGATACTCTTCTTGACCTATGCTGTGGTAATGGACTGTTCTCTTCCGCATTTAGTAGTCAAGTAGCTAAAATTGAGGCGGTAGATATAAGTGCCCCACTAATAGAGCGCCTAAGTTCTCGAGCTCTAAGTAATGTCCATGCGGTAGTCAATGATATTCGGTATGTTGATTTTAAAGATCAAAGTTTTTCTAAAGTGCTTTGGTATGCAGGTATTCAATATATTGATGAAGGCGATATCATCAAAATGATTCGAAAAATTCGACGTTGGATGAAGCCGGGGGGAATTCTAATGATTGGTGATATTCCAGATCGAAAAAAACTTTGGAAATATTTTGATAGTACAGCTCGCCAAGATAATTATTTTGATTCATTAGAAGGGCGTGAGCCAATAATTGGAACTTGGCTTGATGCTGAATGGATTGAGAAATTATGTTTTTCATCTGGGTTTACAGCAGCTCATGCCATCGAGCAAAACGATAAGTTAATCTATTCGGATTTTCGATATGATTTAGTTGCAAAAGTTTAATTTTTTTTAAACCTTTTTCTTTTGTGTATATTTTGTTAATAATCTCAAATTATTAGGATGAAATTGAATATATACGCTGTATATGACTGTTAGCATGGTAGAAATAATTTTGACTTTTTAAGATTCCTATTTGCAGCTATCGTCTTTTTGGTTCATTCATACGATCTTTCTGGATTAGAAGGGCTCTCAATGCTAAGTAGCGCTTTTTCTTCAGAAGTCTCAGTAAAATCGTTTTTTATATTGAGTGGTTTTTTGATTTTTATGAGTTATCAAAATTCACAGAGTATTTCATCTTATTACTCTAAGAGAATCCGGCGTATTTATCCAGCATATATATGTGTAATTCTGATTTCAGTTATGCTTGGTGCCGTCTTCACAACGCTGTCTGTAAATCAGTATTGGGCATTAAAAACGATTAAGTACTTGCTTGCTAATTTAACTTTCCTAAACTTTTTGCAGCCGGAATTACCTGGCTTTTTTGCTAGCAATTCTCATTCCGCTGTAAATGGCGCACTTTGGACACTTAAAATTGAAGTGATGTTCTATATCTCAGTTCCTTTAATGGTTGCTTGTTTTAATCGATTTGGCCGTTTACCTGTTATGGCGCTGTTGTTTCTCAGTTCGGTGATTTATAGCTATGTCTTGTTTGCTATGGCGCAATCAAATGGTAGTGGGGCTTTTATCGAATTACAAAGACAGTTGCCTGGCCAGCTAACATTTTTTATTGTAGGTGCTGCTGGATATTATTATTTTGAAGTATTTAAAAAACATGTATTTTATTTGGTTCCAATTGCAGTGCTAGCATTTGTATTAAAAGTACATTTACCTTGGGTTGTTTTAGAGCCTCTTGCTCTCGGTGTTTTGGTCGTTTATTTTGCAATAATTTTTCCTTATTTGGGTAATTTTTCAAAATATGGCGATTTTTCTTATGGGATTTATATTCTGCATTTCCCAATATTGCAGCTGTTGATTGCTAATCATTTATTCGTCGATTCACCAGTTTCTTTTATTACAGTTGCAGCCGCTTTAGTATTATTTTTCTCAATCTTATTGTGGCATTTTATTGAAAAACCTTTCTTACGAAAGAGTTCTCATTATGTGGCTAAGCAAGGATCTTAATGATGGCTAAAAAAAATCCTAAAGTTGCTGTCCTGATGGCGACGTATAACGGTAAGCAATATCTTTCTGGGCAGGGTGATTCAATTTTGCAGCAGGTTGACGTTGATTTAACGCTATTCGTTTCTGATGACCATTCAACTGATGGCACACTTGAATATCTTAAGCAATTAGCTGAATCAGATAGTCGGGTGGTGGTGTTGCCTAAAGTAGCTCGAAGGGGTTCCGCAGGTAAAAACTTTTACCGTCTTATTTGTGATGTAGATATCAGCAGCTTTGATTATATAGCATTTTCTGATCAGGATGATATTTGGAATCTCGATAAGTTATCTCGGCATATAAATCTAATTCAAGCCGAGAATGCGGAATGTGTTTCATCCAATGTGATGGCATTTTGGTCGGATGGATCTCAGAAATTAATTTGCAAATCTCAACCACAGAGGTCACATGATTTTATTTTTGAGGCAGCAGGGCCTGGCTGTTCATTTATAATGACCCCCTGGCTTGTAACTAAACTCCGCCAAGAGATTCAGTCGTTATATAGCCCAGCCAAGAACGTTGTGATGCATGACTGGCTGACTTATGCTATATGTCGTGCGCATAAGCGTAGGTGGGTAATAGATCCTATTCCGTCACTCATGTACCGCCAGCATGCCAATAACATGATTGGTGCAAACTCAGGTCTCAAGGCTATCGTTAATAGGTTCCATAAGATTAATGATGGCTGGTACCGTGATGAGGTCTCAAAGATCTGTGACGTTGCTGTGAGGATCAATCCGGACCCTAAGTTAATTAAGTTATCTGGGTTACTTAAGGCAAGAACATTCCTATCTGAGCTACAGCTTCTTCCATACGTCTTTGAGGGACGACGTAAGTTGATTGATAGGATCGTGCTTGGCTCAACCTTCCTGTTGTTTGTATTCTAGTTAGAGCTGTTTAAATAGTAGACCACTCAGACTGACTTCTATTGTTGGCTGTGAAGATGCAAGTCGTATTTTCTAGATAGCGCATCACGGTATCTGCCTTCGACCACCGACCGCGTTGCATCATCATTGGTAGACTCGCACCTGACTTTAAGAGTCCCCGTGCAGCCCCAACTCTCATGGAATGTCCGCTGATATGCTTGACCAGTGATTGGTCGACCTTCGACTTCCTGGCGATTCTCTTATAGAGACTGATTTGTGCAGCGCTTAGTCTCTCCGCAATCTTGTCACCTCTGCTGACTCCCCTGAATAGCATTCCATCTGTAATACCTGAGGATTCGATCCATTCCAGAATGGCCGACTGTGAATCCATGCCCAGGTGTAGCCATCGACCCAAGCCATCCGGATCTGTCTTACTTCGCCGAAGCTTTATTTTTACGGACCTATTTTCTGGCTCGATGATGAGATCGTTGACCATGAGTGATACCAGCTCGCTACGTCTGCACATACTGTCATAAGCTGTTAGCAGGAGGGCTTCATCTCTCCGTCCTCTAAGGCTTTTGTCAGCTGCATTGAGCATTTCCTTTAATAGCTCAGCATTAATGCCTAGAGCTTGCTTGGACTCTCGCCCTAGGGTTCGATGCATTCTACGAAGTTCTAACTTTACGCTGGCATGATTTGTTGGATTCGGTAAGTCATTTAGTCTATGTATCGCTGATATTGATGCATAGGCGATACGAATACTTGCAGACTTTAGTTTTCCGTTTGATAGATTTTTTATATAGCTTGAAACATTTTCATGGTTTGCAGGAAGTGCTGTTGTCTTTTCTTGATCGCAAATGAACACCATCGCTTACTTGGTGGCCAAGGCCTCAATCTTATCAAATCTTAAGTTGCTTTGCCTCTTGAGCGAGTCGAGGCGATGCTTCATTGACCGTTTAGGGCTGGCGATTTGTCTCGTTCTGTTTATTTTTTAAGGTGGTACGGATGCGGGTACTAGTCACTAGGACTACTGGGTTTGCAGGTCATGCATTGACCGATAACTTAATAGGTCAGGGCATCCAAGTGTTGGTGTATTGCTGATTGCATTGTTCTTGATGCCTTCGAGGGCTTATATCTTTAAGCCTAAATTTATCTTTAACGAAGACAGATAAGCAAACAGTATTAACATTGCCAATCAATATGAAATACAATCAATATTCGCTGGACAAAAGCGGTCATCATGATGATGTGTGCTCTTGTATGTAGTTGGCAAGATATTGTGCTGAGGTATCAATAAATTCAAGGCTCTTGTTTGTATCTAGCAGGTTTTCTGTCATTTCTTTCCCTAACTCTACGCCCCACTGATCAAAGGAGTTTATGTTCCATATACTGCCCTGGATAAAGGTTTTATGCTCATAAAGCGCTATTAACGCA
>Ga0115004_10001750_pt1 | contig 17918 bp, 20 predicted proteins | sample ArcticOcean_MG_C_10_FD_88737 | JGI IMG/M metagenome (GOLD analysis project Ga0115004, IMG submission 88737) | Marine microbial communities from western Arctic Ocean - ArcticOcean_MG_CB11_90 | ecosystem: Environmental > Aquatic > Marine > Oceanic | place: Arctic Ocean: Canada Basin | collected...
AAAAAAGATTTATAGATAGAGTTTCTAAAAATAAATTATTAGGAGTTTATTCTATAAATGAAGAAAAACTAACAAAGAGCTTAGAACTAAACTTCTCTAAATATATTAAAAAACACGCTTTGTTTTGTGATTTAATTCTAGTATCAGATTATGGACATGGTTTTATTTCTGATAGGGTTGCTAAAATCTTTAGCTCAAGTAAAAAATTTTTTTCATTAAATGCTCAAATTAACGCATCAAATCGTGGTTACCATTCTTTAAGAAAATATAAAACAATTGACAATCTAATAATAAATGAAAATGAGCTCAGACATGAAATGAGAGATAAAGTTAGTAGTGTGGAAAAACTAGCACTTAAACTTATTAAAGATCTTAAAGTTAGTAAGCTAACTATCACTATGGGAAATAAAGGAGCTATATTAATAGAAAAAAATGGTAAATCTGTCTATTGTCCTGCTTTTGCAAACAAAGTGATAGACAAAGTTGGCGCTGGAGATGCTATGCTGGTGATTATCTCATTGTGCATGAAAATTAAAATGCCTAGTGATCTAGCCTTATTTTTAGGTTCGCTGGCAGGAGCTACAGCAGTTGAGAATATAGGCAATAGTAAATTTATAAATAAAAATGAATTATTGAGACAGATTCAATTTTCAATAAAATAATCTATATGTGTATAAACTTTTTTAAAAAATATTTTAGAAGTCACAAAAAATTTTTAAAATTTAGACAACCAAAAGAAAATATGTATAAATTTTTCTTGATTTCATTTATTGATGCAACCTATTAATAAAAAATATAAAAAAATCTTTATTACTGGTGGCGCAGGATATGTTGGAGCAGTTTTAACACCTTATTTGCTCAGCAAAGGGTACGAGGTTACCGTTTTTGATCTCATGATATACGGTGAAGATGTTTTAAAAAAAAATGCAAAATTAAAAATTATTAAAGGGGACATTAGAGATACCAAGTTATTAAATCAGGAGCTACCAAGCCATGACGTAGTAGTACACCTGGCCTGTATTTCTAATGACCCTAGTTTTGAACTTAATCCTACACTTGGTCGATCTATAAATTTGGATGCATTTACACCATTAGTAGAAATTGCAAAAAAACATTTAGTTAAAAGGTTTATATACGCGTCATCATCATCAGTCTATGGAGTTAAACGGGAAAAAGATGTGAATGAAAATATGTCTTTAGAGCCTTTAACAGATTATTCAAAATATAAAGCAATGTGTGAAAATATTCTTAAAGAATACGACACAGAAAATTTTACTACTGTAATTATTAGGCCCGCCACTGTTTGTGGTTATTCTCCTAGACAAAGACTAGACGTAGTTGTAAATATTTTGACGAATCTAGCTTATCACAAGAAAGAAATTAGTGTTTTTGGGGGCGAACAGTTAAGACCAAATATTCATATTTTTGATATGGCTAGAGCTTACCATTATTTAATTAATGCAAAAAAAAAAGAAGTTTCAGGTCAAGTTTTTAATGCTGGCTATGAAAATCAAACTGTTAATCATTTAGCTAGCTTAGTAAAAAAAGTTATTGGAGAAGATGTAAAAATTAAACAATTCAGTTCAGATGATAATCGCTCATATCATATTTCTTCAGATAAGATAAAAAAAAATTTAGGATTTACAACTAAAAAAACAATCGAAGATGCAATTAGAGATTTGAAAAATGCATTTGATACAAAAATTCTAGATAAAACTTTAACTAATGAAAAATATTTTAATATAAAAAGAATGAATAATTTGAAGTTGAAATAATTTTATGAATTTTAAAAAATTAAATGAGTCTGCTATAAATTTAAGACAAAAAACATTTATGGCATTTATCGAAAAAGGAGAAGCCCATCTAGGAGGTAGTTTTTCAATGATAGAAAGTCTTTTAACTATTTATGAAAAATTTTTAAAAAAAAGTGATAAATTTATTTTAAGTAAGGCACATGCATCATTTCCACTTTGCATTCTACTTAAAGAAAAAGGATTAAATCCCAAGATTAAGACCCACCTTGAAATAGATATAAAGAATGGAATAAACTGTACAACAGGAAGTCTAGGACATGGTTTGCCAATTGCAACTGGCATGGCTTTTGCAAGAAAAAAACAGAAAATAAAAGGAAATATTTTTGTGATGATTAGTGATGGTGAATGTCAAGAAGGAACTACTTGGGAATCTCTTTTAATTGCAGCAAAACACAAGCTAGATAATTTAATTATAGTAGTTGATTATAATAAATTACAAGCTCTTTCAACAATTGAAGAAGCTCTACCTCTAGAAAGTCTTTCTAAAAAATTTAAAGCATTTAATTGTAACTGTATAGAAATAAAAAATGGACATTCATTTAAATCACTAATTAATGGATTTAATAAAATTAAAAAATTAGGGAGACCAAACGTAATTATAACACACACTATAAAAGGAAAGGGAATAAAAGAATTTGAAAATGACCCTGTTTGGCACGCCAGACAATTAAAAGGAGTGGAAATTGAGGTTGGAAAGAAAAGATTAAATTTAAAATGAGAAGAAAATTTGGAAAATTAATAAGCGAATTAGCTAAAAAAGATAAAAAAATTGTCTTATTAGTTGGCGACATAGGTTATGGAATTTTTGATGACTTCAGAAAAGAAAATCCCAAAAGATTTTTTAATTTAGGAATTTGCGAACAAAGCTTAATAGGTGCTGCATCAGGAATGTCATTAGAAGGTTTAAAGCCATGGGTATATACAATTACACCCTTTCTTATTGAAAGACCTTTTGAACAATTAAAATTAGACATTGACCAACAGAACGTAAATGTAAAATTAGTTGGTTTTGCAGATTATCCAGAATTAGGACCAACTCACGCAGAAACAAACGCAAAAAAAATTATGGGCCTGTTTAAAAATATTAAACCATATTTTCCAAAAAATAGCGTTGAAACGGAAAAAGCCATAATTAATTCTTATAGAAATATTGGACCAAATTTTATTAGTTTAAAAACTGATAAAAAAATTAGAAAAAAATGGTGATTTTATGACAGACTTTTTATCTAAAGAAGAAAAAAAATTTTCCAATGAATTTGAAAAAAAAGGATTTGTAATTAAAGATATTCAGGACCCAAATTCTCTTTCAAAAATAAAAAAAATTTTTTTAAAGTCCATTAAAAGAAACTTAAAATTAAAATCTAAAAGTTATAAAGAAAAAAATTTATTAGACTTAACGCACAAGAATATAGACACAGATAAACTGAATAGTTTTCGATTAAAAATTATAAACGATATAAATAAATCAAAAGATCTACGACAATTATACCACAAAATCTGCAAACCATTACTAGATATAATATTAGGAAATGAAGTCTGCATGCAACTCAGAATCAATTTAAGTATTCAGCTACCCAGCGATAGAAGTTCTTTATTACCCGTCCATTCAGATGTTTGGTCTGGAGATTCTCCATTTGAAACTGTAGCATGGTTGCCATTAGTCGATTGCTATAAAACAAAATCTATGTTCATTTTACCTCCTAACAAATATGAAAAAATAAAAAAAATTTTTTTAGAAAAAAAATCTATATCAAGTGAGCAAATTTTTAATAAAATAAAAAAAGATCTTGTTTGGATAAAAATTAAGTATGGACAAGTAATGATATTCAATCAATGTTTACCACATGGAAATACTGTAAACGAAGAGCAAGAAACACGTTGGTCACTTAATTGTAGATTTAAAGGAATATTTTCTCCTTATAGAGATAAGAAAATTGGTGAATTTTTTGAACCTATAACGCTAAGAAAAGTTTCAGAGCTAGCTATCAAATATAATTTACCAAAAATTAGATGAAAAGTGTAAGAGGTTATAATTTTAGTAGAACTTTCATGGGTGAAAGAGTTCCACAGCATGTTCAAAATATAGTTATTAAAGATTTTTGCCAAAAAAATAATTTTAATTTTTTATTAAGCGCAACAGAATATTCAATGGAAAACTCTTTTTATATACTTAATCAATTAATTAATAATCTGAAAGAAATACATGGTATTGTTGCGTATAGTATTTTTCAAATGCCGTATAATAGCAATAAAAGAAAAAAAATTTTTGAGACAATATTAAAAAAAAAAAAAAAAATTTTTTTTGCATGTGAAAATTTACAGGTATCGACTACTGAGGATGTAAAAAGAATAGATAAGATTTGGAACATAAAAAAAATATCTGAGAGATGTCTTCAGCCAAAAGATTTAATAATTTAATGAAAAGAAATTTTGTATCAGGGTTGCATAATTCAACCGCAAGAAACTACTTGTCACGAATGATGGACGATAAAGTTTCATGCATGAAGGAAGCAAAAAAATATAAAAAAAATTATTGGGATGGAAAAAGAAGATATGGATACGGTGGATATAAATATATCCCTGATCGCTGGAAGAACGTAGCTAAGAAATTAATAAAAATTTATAAACTAAAATCAGATTCAAAAATATTAGATGTTGGGTGTGGTAAAGGTTTTTTGTTATACGAAATGCTAAAAATAATTCCGGGCTTACAAATTCATGGTTTTGATATATCGAATTATGCAATCAAAAAGAGTATAAAAATAAAAAATTTAAAAATTTTTAAACATAAAGCTCAAGAAAAATTACCCTATAAAACAAACTGTTTCGATCTAGTTATATCTATGGCTACACTTCATAATTTGAAGCTTTTTGACCTAGAAAAATCAATTAAAGAAATAGAGAGAGTAGGAAAAAAAAAATACATCATGGTCGAAAGCTACAAAAATGAGAGGCAACTATTTAATCTTCAATGCTGGGCACTTACCTGTCAATCTTTTCTTAGTACTGATGAATGGATTTGGTTATATAAAAAAATTAAATATACAGGTGACTATGAATTTATTTATTTCAACTAAAAGATACTAATATTTTATGAGGTCATTAATAATTGGTGGTTCGGGCAAAATAGGTAAAATAATTTATGGCAAACATTTTATTAAGACATATAACAAAAATAAATTTAAGGGGGGAATTAAGTTTAATTTACTAAAAGATAATGTCGATATTATTATTAAAAAATATAATATTAAAAACGTAGTTTTACTTTCAGCAATTTCAGATCCAGACGAATGTTTAAAAAGAAAAAATTATTCAAATCTTTTGAATATTATCAAAACAAAAAAATTAATTGATAAACTAATAAATAAAAAAATATTTTTTATTTTTTTCTCGACCGAATATATTTTTAATGGTAGCAGGGGAAATTATAACGAAAATAGTCCTGTAAACCCAGTTAATCTATATGGTAAGCAAAAATATATTATTGAAAATTATATTAGAAATAAGACGAAAAATTTTTGCATATTAAGAATAGCAAAAACTTATGGAGATAATATTAACGATACAACATTAATTTCTGATTTTTTAAAAAACTTAATTAATGGAAAAAATTTTTTTTTGATAGCAACAGATCAAAAATTTAGCCCTCTATATGTTAAAGATCTAAAAAAAATAATTAATTTATTTTTAAAAAAAGAAATTAAAGGTGTTTTTAATTTAGGTGGACCTGAGCAACTATCTAGATATGATTGTATTAATATAATATTACATTTATTAGGAAAAAAAATAAAATCTAGAATAATAATTAAAAAAACATTAATAAAAAACGTTATTACTCTAGACAAAAGACCTTTAGATGTATCTATGGATATTAAAAAAATAAAAAAAGTAATAAACTTTAAATTAAAAAAGTTTGCTACTATAGCAAATATAATAATAGAAAAAAATAATGCCAAATATAAAATACTTAAAAGAAGACATTAAAGCTAAAACTAGATCTTTTTTTTTTACAAAAGAAGGTGCAGTTTTCAATTTTAATCACATAAAGTTTCTAGAAAAAAATTATCAGAAAAATAAAGAAGATATTAGAATATGTCTACATATTTCCAAACAATCAAAACATCACGATATGATTATCCTACAACAAAAAAAAAATTTTTATCTACCACACAAGCACTTAAAAAAAGGTGAAACTTATCATATTATCAAAGGCTCTATGATCTGTATTTTGTTTACAGACAATGGTGATATCAAGAAGATTTGCAAATTAAAAAAAAATGATATTTTCAGAACACCTATAAATATTTTTCATACAATGGCACCAATTTCAAAATATGTAATTTACCATGAGAGTAAAACTGGTCCATTTCTATCTAAAAATGATAGTATTTTTCCAAAGTGGATAAAAGATTTGATAAACAAAGAAAAATATATAAAAAAAATAAAAACTATAGTATCTAAACATTAAACACATGAGTAAATTTGAACAATATTTAAATCAAAGAATTGACGAAAAATCTTCGTTTAAAGATAAGTTAGATTTTCCAAAATTTATTGAAATAGAGACTGTAAACGCATGCAATGCTAGATGTCCTATGTGTACAATAAATGATTGGGAAAGAAACTACCCCGTAATGAGAGATGATGTTTTTAATAAAATAAGTGATGAAATTATTGAAAATAAAGAATTAGTAAAAAGAGTGAGTCTATACAGGGACGGCGAACCGCTAATAGATAAAAAAATGCCTCAAAGAATAAATAAATTTTTTGAAAATGGCATAAAAGAAACATCTATAGCTACAAATGTATCTTTACTAACTGAAAAAAAATCTAGAGAGCTTTTAGAAGCGGGTCTAGGAATGATTATCATGTCAATAGATAGTCTTGACAAAGAAGTTTTTGAAAAAATTCGAGTAAGATTAAAATTTGAGCAAGTAAGAGATAATGCAATTAAATTTTTACAATTAAGAGACAAAATTAATCCAAAATGTCGAGTATGGATAAGAATGATAAGACAAGAAAGCAATTCAAATGAATTTGATGAATATAATAAGTTCTGGAGAAAATATGCTTCAGATGTAGATAGAATATATTATCATAATATATTTAATTGGGGTGGACAGCTAGATAATTATAAGTCAATTGAAAAAAGCTACGAGCCTAATCTACCATGCGTAGCACTTTGGTCCCTTATGGTATTTTTTGCTAATGGTGATGTTCCTCTTTGTAATGTTGACTATAATAATAAATTTCCGACGGGCAATGTAATGAAAAGTTCAATAAGAGAATTGTGGAAGTCAAAAATTCTTAATAGCCGAAGAAAACTTCATTTAGATGGAAATAAAAAAGAAATTTCAATTTGTGAAAATTGTAACGTGTGGGACGAAGGAAAGGGTGAAGAATTGATATCACCAGAATTTGCTGAAAAAGTTTCTATTCTTAACACCTAAAATAATAATAATGAAAATACCATCAATTTTTGTAGGCTGCGGTAAGTTTGGATTGCAAAGACTGCAAATCTTAATAGAAAAAACAAACTTTGTACCTGTTGCTTGTGTTGATACAAATATTTTACAAGCAAAAAAAAATTTAAGTTCAATAAAAGAAGCCAAAAAACTCAATTTAATAAACAATGTTTTTCCCAGTATAAAAAAAGCAGTCGAAAAACATAAAGTCGTAGCTTGTTTTATTTTTGTTGCAGCCGATAAACACTCAAATCTAGTGATTGAAAGTTTAAAAAATAATTTACATACTTATTGTGTAAAACCTATTGCTATCAATCAAAATGAATTAAAAAAAATACTAAAAGTTTATAAAAGCAAAAAATCTTTTATGTTACTACAAGGTTTTAATAATCAATGGAATGAAGCTGCATTAAAGATGAAAGATTTGATGACGACAAAAGATGGAATTGGAAAGATGATTGGAGGGCAGTGTATTTGTTGGGGTAGACAAAACTTGAAGCAAAATCCTTCACACATTGAAGTTAAAAAACAAGGAATGTTTTTTTTAGCTTTGGCATGTCATCAGCTTAGTCAATTAGTTTCAATAAAAGGATTGCCAGATTATGTGACTTCATATGTACACAAAAGACAAGACAGAGAAATAGGTCAAACTGGAATTTTTGGAACTTCTGGTGGCCAATGTATATTCGAATATCCAGGTAAAATTCCTTTTTCATATACAGGGACCAGAGCTGCACACGGAAATCCATATGGTTTTGCCTCAAGGTGGAGTGGTCAATGGATCATACATGGTGAAAAAGGAGATATTAAAAGAGATGGTGGGAGAGTAACTGTATATAAAAATGGTCAAGTAGTAAGTGATAATTTTTTGAAAGATTTAGATGATAATTTATTAAAAGATGAAGAAATTCAATTTTTAAAATTTCATGAAATGATTAAACATTCAAAAGATAAAAAAAATACTTTTAAAAAAATACATAATGACTCTATCAATACTTGGATTTTGATGGAAGCATGTAACGAATCCGCCAAATTGAATAAAAAAATTTCTCTTAAAAGTTTTAAAAATAGTCTTTTGGGTAAAAATTAATTTTAATGAACAAAAATAATTTATTAATTATTGGAGCCACATCTGGCATAATGATCTCTTGCTTAGAAAATTTTTTAAGTAAAAATTATAATATTATTGCTACTTACCATGACGATAAAAGTTTAATAAATATTTCTGACAAGGTAAAAAATTCTAGTAATATAAAATTTTTAAAACTGGATTTAAATTCTAATAATTCAGAAATAATAGAAAATTTAAAAAAAAATAATGTTAAAGCTGATATTATCATTAATGCTGTTGGGGGTTCTTTTGGTATTAAAGAATATCCATTTGACATAACTTCGTGGCAAAAAATGTTAGATGTGAATATACTCAAGCATATCTTAATTAATAATTATTTCTTAGAGCAGATGAAAAAAAATAATTTTGGAAGAATTTTATTTTTTTCTACTACCGCAGTCGATGACAAAAATGCCTCTATTGCTTATTCGACATCAAAAGCATTTTTAGAAAATTATGTAGTTAAAAGTGCTAACATATTTGGCAAACATAATATTTTAATTAACTGCATTAAAACCAGCATAATAGCGGCTAAAAATAATAATTGGTATAAAGCTTCTGTTCAAAAACCAGATTTTGTAAAAGATTTTGCAAAAAAATATCTTTCTGTTGAAAGATTGGGAACAGGAGCCGACTTAGTAAACTTTATTGATTTAATTATTTCAGAAGAAAATAATTTCATGAACGGATCTATTGTAAGAATTGACGGCGGACTAAAATCTTAAAAATAGATGTTTTATAAGTTGTTTCAGAAATTAAACTATACAAAAAAATTTCCATTTTTTATTTGCACACCATTAGTCTATGGAATTGGCGCAGCATCAGAACATATTGCAATGGCATCTGCTCAGGCGAAAAGAACGAATAAAAAATTATTGTTATTTAAAACACATGTTTTAAAAAAAACTCTAAATTATAAAATATGCAACAATAGTTTATTCGAGTCTTTAGTTTTCAATAATTTTGAGTTTAATAAAAAAAATTTATTATACAAATTAATTAATTTCTTAATACAAATCGAATTTGTAATTAGAAGATCTTTAGCGATTAGTTTAAATTTTTTTTTTAAATTAGATATGGGTGAAGAATTTAGATTTGCTCTTATAGGTTCAAGAGATTTGTACGTTGAAAAAAAATTTAAAACTTATAATAAGCTAGTACCAATAAGCATAAAAGAATCACAAGTAGATTTACAAGAAGATGAAAAAGAAAAATGTAAAAAATTATTAAAGGAATATAATTTGAGTCTTGATAAAATTGTTTGTCTACATGTTAGAGATCATGGATATTATAATGATACAAATAGAAGAGGGTATAGAAATTCAGATATAAAAAATTATATAGGAGCAATAGAATATCTCATCCAAAAAAATTATTTAGTTATAAGACTTGGCGATAAGTCAGCCCAAAAATTAAATTTCAGTAATAAAAATTTTATTGATTATCCTTTTACTGATTTGAAATCTGATATTATGGATTTATTTTTAATAAAAGAATGCAATTTTTATATTGGCACTCCTTCAGGGCCATTAGATACTGCATGGCTTTTTAATAAACCTACACTTTCAACTAACTTATATGATATCTACCCAACTTTCCCAAGAAAAAATATAGATAGAGGAATGTTTAGAAAAATTATTAATAAAAAAAATGGTAAAATTTTATCTTTAAAGGATTTTGCGACACTAAATATAAGATACCACCAAACAGAAGTTAATATTGATGAATTACATTTTGAGGAAAATTCTAACATAGAATTACTTGATGCAACAAAAGAATTCGTTATCAATTACGAGTCAAGTAAAAATTATAAAAATAAAATTCAATTTGACGATAAACAAATTTCTTTTAATAAATTTATTAATGAAAGACTAAAAAATATTTATGATGAAGAGGTGCTAAAAAATGATTATTTTAAAAAAGATTTGTGGAAAAAAAATGAATTTTTAAAAATTGTTAAAAGATTTAAATCTTGTGAAGGCACATTTACTCATTCAACTTTAAAAAGTTTAGACATATAATGAAGAAAAATTTAAACCCAATCAGGATAATACCATTTTTAGATATTAAAAATGGCCTGCTTATAAAAGGAATAAATTTAGAAGGCTTAAGGGTGCTTGGTAAGGCTAGAGATTTTTCAAACTACTACTACAAAAGTGGTGCAGACGAAATTTGTTATATTGATAACGTAGCTACTTTATACGGCACAAACAATTTATCAAATTTTATCACAGATACAGCTAAAGATGTTTTTATCCCCTTATCAGTAGGAGGTGGAATTAGATCTATAGATGATATGAAAAAAATGTTTTCTGCAGGCGCTGACAAAATTTGTATTAATTCTTCTATAATTGAAAATCCAAATTTATTGGAAAAAGCAGCAAAAATTTTTGGCTCAGCAAATATAACTATAATGATACAGTCTATTAGAGTTGATGCTAAGTACAATGTAAGTAAAGCAAATGGAAGAGATTTGGCCAATATTAATCCAGTTAAATGGGCAAAAAAAGTAGAAAATTACGGTGCTGGAGAAATAATTTTAACTTCAGTTAATAATGAAGGGTTGAAGAAAGGATTTGATATTAAATTGACTAATGCTGTTTCGCAGTCAGTAAATATTCCTGTTATTGCACATGGAGGAGCAGGAAACTTTAAAGATATTTATGAGGTTATAAGTAAAACTAAAATTAGTGGAGTAGGTCTAGCTTCAATTTTACATTATGATGCTCTAAATTATTTTCCTAAATTTGACCCCAAAGTAGGTAACACAACCTTTCTTAAAAACATTTCCAAGCCTAAAAATAGAAAAAACATTATTTATCAATTAAAAAATTATTTAAGTCTCAAAGGTATAAAGGTAAGACATGAACAAAAATAAAATTTACGTAGGAATTATTGATTTAAAAATCAATAATATTTACAGTGTTTACAGAAGCTGCATTGAAGCTGGTTTTAAAACAGAAATAGTAAATTTTAAAAAAAAAAGATTATCATATGACATAATTATTTTACCTGGAGTAGGTGCCTTTAAAACTGGAGTAAAATTTATGAAAAATAATCGCATCAAAGATAAACTTAACGTCTATTTAGAAAAACCTAATTCATTACTTTATGGAGTTTGCCTTGGAATGCAATTATTATTTGAAGAAAGTTTTGAATTTGAAAAAACAAAAGGATTAGAATTTATAAATGGCAAAGTAGTAAAGTTTAATAAGAAAGACATCAGAACTACACATTTGGGATGGAATAAATTTGAAATTCAAAATAATAATTTTAAAAACGATTTTAAAAAATTTGAAAATAAATATTTTTATTTTATACATTCTTATTATGCTCAACCAAAACAAAAACAAGATATTTTTGGAACTACCCCTTACGGAAAAATGAATTTTTGTTCAATGGCTAAGAGAGGAAATATCTTTGGAACTCAGTTTCATCCAGAAAAAAGTGGATATTGGGGTATTGAATTTCTTAAAAACTTAAAAAAATTAATATGAAATTAAAAACTTATTACGGTCTACCAAAAAAAGTTATATTTTGTAAAAAAACTCTGATGTCCAATCAAAGACCAAACTCAACTGTTGAATTTAAACACAACAAAAATTCAAAAAAAGAAACACTAAAATTTGATAAAAATAGAGTAAGTGAATCTTGGCGTTATTCTAGAATTAAAAAAAAGATTAATTTTAAATTAAGAGAAAAAAAATTATTAAAACTTTTAGAAAAACACAGAGGGAAACATGGGCAATTTGATTGCATAGTACCGGGCAGTGGAGGAAAAGACAGCTGTTATGCCGCTCATGTGTTAAAATATAAATATGGAATGAATCCACTTACAGTCACGTGGCCCCCGATCCTGTATACAAATTATGGTTTTCAAAATTTTAAAAACTGGATTAGTAGTGGAAAATTTAAAAATATTTCAGCAAAAAGAGATGAGAAAACAATGAAAGTTTTAACAAAACTATCCATATTAAATCTCCTACATCCCTTTCAAACTTTTATGTTAGGACAAAAAATTTTCCCAGTAAAAATGGCTTTAAAATATAAAATACCCTTAGTATTTTACGGTGAAAATGAGGCCGAGCATGGGAGCTTACCATTGGCAGATAATAACATTTCTCTAAGAAATAAATCATTTTTTACTCACAACAATATTAATAAACTTCATTTAGGAGGTGTACCAATAAATAAACTTATCTCAGAGCACTCTTTAAAAGAAAAAAATTTAAAAGAGTTCTTACCACCCGCAGCTAACTCTTTTGATAATTTCCCGCTCGAAGTACATTATTTAGGTTATTATTTGAAGTGGATACCACAAGAAACATTTTATTATGCTGTTGAAAACTCTGGTTTCAGACCTCGACCTTTTAGAACACAAGGAACTTATAGTAAGTATAATAGTATTGATGATAAAATTGATGACTTGCATTATTATACAACATTTATAAAGTTTGGTTTTGGAAGAGCAACTTACGATGTCTCGCAAGAATTAAGAAATGACCATTTAAGTATAGATGAAGGAAATAAATTAATAAAGAAATATGATGGAGAATTTCCAGATAAATATTTTAAAGAGATCATGAAATATTTAGACATAAAGGAAAGTAGTTTTCACAATTTATGTGATCAATTTAGATCACCACATTTGTGGAAAAAAATTAGAAATAATTGGCATTTAAGACATACTGCAAATAATGATGGAACAGACGACTAAATAAAATGAAAAAATTTCTAATAGATTATAATTCGACCACTACTAAAGCGATTAAAAAAATTAATAAGCTTGGAGGAAAAAGTTTAGTAGTAACAGAGAATAAAAAAAAATTAAAAGGCATTTTAAGTAGTTTTGATTTACGAAAAGCAATAATGAATAAAAATATTTTAAATAAAAATATAAACAGAATTTACAACAAAAAACCTAAATATATTTATTCAGATGAAATAAATAAAAAAAATTCAGAATTATTTATAAAAATAAAACAATTAGAGATCTTACCTGTGGTTGATCGTAAAACACATAACATTGTAGATATTCTTACTTTTGAAAAATATAAGAAATTAAAAACTAAAAAATTAGGAAAAATAAATTGCAGCGTTGTTATTATGGCTGGTGGAAAAGGAACAAGATTAAGGCCATATACTGAAATTTTACCTAAGCCTTTATTGCCAATTAATAACAAACCCGCCATTAGGCATATTTTAGAAAAATTCAACAAACACAAACCAAGTAAATTTTTTATAACACTTAACTATAAGGCAGAAATTTTAAAATCTTATTTTAAAGAAATTAAAGAATTATTTAATATAAAAATTTTAGAGGAAGACAGGCCACTCGGAACTGCTGGAAGTTTAATTTATTTAAAAAATAAAATTAAAGAAAATTTTTTTCTTACAAACTGCGATACAATAATTAATACTGACTATTCAAAAATTTTGGAATATCATAAGAACAACAATTTTGATATAACAACTGTTGTGGCCAACAAAAAATTTATTATTCCGTATGGAGTGTGTAGCGTTAAAGATAAAAGATTTAATATGATAGAAAAACCTAATTATAAATTTAAAGTGAATGTAGGCATGTATTTAATTAATAAAAATATATTAAAATTAATTGATAAAAAACAAAACTTAGACTTCAATGAATTAATATTAAAAGCACATAAAAATAATAAGAAAATAGGTCTATTTGAAATTAAAGAAAAAGACTGGATAGACGTCGGCCAGATGGACAAATATAAAAACTATATTAACAAAGAAATTTAATTTTAAATTTAATAGTATTATGAATATAATCGCATTAATTTGTGCAAGAGGTAATTCTAAAGGCATAAAAAATAAAAATTTGTTAAAATTTAAAAAAACAAGTCTTATTGCCCACGCTATAAAACAAGCAAGAAAATCAAAATATATTAATAAAGTAATTGTCTCTACAGATAGCAAGAAAATTGCAAAAGAAGCAATAAAGCATAAAGCTGAAATACCCTTTTTAAGACCATCAATTTTGGCAAAAGATAACTCACCTGAAATTGAAACATGGAGGCATGCAATTAATTTTTTAAATAAAAAAAAAAAAATTGATTATTTAGTTTCTGTTCCAACAACTTCACCACTAAGAAAAGTAGCTGATATTAATAATTGCATTAAAAAGGCGATTAAAAATAATTTAGATATGGTTTTTTCAGTAACCAAGTCATCAAAAAATCCATATTTTAATATGGTTAAAGTTAAAAATAACAAGCTTGAATTAGTTTTAAGTTTAAAAAAAAAAATATCTAGAAGACAAGACGCTCCCGAATGTTTTGATCTGACAACTGTATGTTATGTTTTTAAGCCAGAGTATATTCTAAAAACAAAAAATAACTTATTCAGCGGAAAAACTGGATTTATAGAAATACCAAAAAATAGATCTATAGACATTGATGACAAAGATGATTACCAGATGGCAAAATTTTTATCAGTCAAAACAAGATGAAAAAAGAAACAGTTCTTATTATTGGCTATGGGTCGATTGGCAAAAGACATGCCAAAATTTTAAGTAAAAATAGAAAAATTGGTAATATTTTTTTATTAACAAATCAAAGTTCTAAAAATTATAAAACTATTAAGACTCATTCAGATATCAAAAAAATTAATCCATCATTCATTATAATAAGCTCAAGAACATCAGAGCATTATAGAGATTTAGTTTATATTTTAAAAAATTTTAAAAATAAGAAAATTTTAGTAGAGAAACCACTCTTTGATAAATATAAAAAATTAAAAGTCATTAATAACAATAAAGTATTTATAGGTTATAATTTACGATTACATCCTGTAATTCAATATGCAAAAAAATATTTAATTCACAAAAAATATTTTTATGCAGGAATTTATTGCCATTCTTATTTGCCAAATTGGAGAAAAAAAATAAACTATATAAGTTCTAATTCTGCAAAAAAAAAATATGGCGGTGGAGTGCTATTAGAGCTTAGCCATGAACTAGATTACTTGCAAATGTTGTTTAAAGAGATAAAAAAAATTGACTCTGTTAATATAAATAAATATTCAAAATTAAAAATAGATGTTGAAGATTGCGCTATAATTACAGGTAAAACTGAAAAATTAAATTTTGTTGTTGACCTTAATTATTTTAGTAAAAATGAACAAAGATTAGTAATCGTCTATGGATTAGATTTTACGATGAAATGTGATTTAATTGATTATAAAGTAACAATAATAAATAATAATAAAAAAAAAATTATTCACTTTAAAAATAATAAAGATTATACTTATGAATTAGAGCACAAACTTATTCTTAATAATAATTCAAAAGATTTGTGCAATTTTAAACAGGGATTAAAATTAATGGGAATAATTGATAGAATAAAAAAATTAAATTAAATGAAAAAAAAAATAAAAACGACTATTATCACTGGTGGAGCAGGTAGAATAGGATTTGAACTAGCAAGACAGTTAGTTTTAAAAAAAGAAAATGTATTAATCTGTGACTTTAATAAAAAAAAACTTAACCAAATAAAAAAAGATATTAAGTCAAAACATTTAGAAGTTTTTTATGGCGATTTAACAAATGTGAAAAATATAGAAAAATTAATAAATTTAGCATCAAAAAAATTTGGAAAAATAAGTTCAGCAGTTCATTGTTCATATCCAACTTCAAATGGCTGGGGAACCAAGTTTGAAAATTTGAAAGAAAAATATTTAAGAGAAGATTTATATAAGCAATTAGGTGGGACAATATTGTTTTCTCAAAAAATAATAAAATATTTTTTAAAACAAAGAGAGGGAAATTTAATTCTAGTTTCTTCTATTCAAGGCTCGCATTCACCAAAATTTGAACATTACAAAAACTTAAAAATGTCGAGTCCAATTGAGTATTCTGCAATAAAGGCAGGAGTTATTTCAATTACAAAATATTTATCAAAGTACTGCAAGAAAAAAAATATTAGAGTAAACTGTATCAGTCCCGGTGGGATAGAAGATAAACAACCAATCACATTTAAAAATAGGTACAAATTATCTTGTAACTCTAAGGGGTTATTAAATCCCAAAGATGTTGCAAACTCAATAATTTTTTTATTGTCTAATAAATCACAATATATTAATGGTCAAAACTTAATTGTTGATGATGGTTGGTCATTGTGAAAAATAAAATTTTGATTTTATTTCCATATCCATTTACGGAATTCAATTATTACAAATTTGAAATTTCTAAAATAAAAAAGAAATATAATAAACAAGTTGTAATTCATGACTTATCCCAGGTTGTAATAAGTAAAAAATTTAAAAAAGAATGGAAAACAAAAATTGAAAAAAGAACAAAAAAATTTAATTCATTATTTTCATGGATAAAAAATTTTCTATCTAAAAAAAATGAAAAGTTTTTAATAATAAATTTTATTAAAACTATAAATTTGAGTAGTTTTTTAATTAATATTTTTGTTAAATTATCAAAAAATACAGTTGTAGTTTATCATCCTGTTGATTTATTTTCTTCTATTAAGCCATATAAAAGAAGCTTAAATTTTTTTTTAACTAGAATTATTCAGCATAAATATAATTTGAAAGTTTATATTTTTTCTATAAAAAAAATAATTTTTAACTTTATTTTGAAGAGAATTAAAAAAAGTAAAACAATTATTTTATCAAATAATTTTAATAAATTAGTGCTAGACAACATAGAAGATACAGATAAAGAAAAAATAATTAAAGTTAACTTTAATTCGTACGACTATTCAAATTGTCTTACATATAGAAAGAAAAAAAAATCTAAAAAAAAATATGTTTTATACATTGATAATGGTGCTCCATATTTTTCTGGTGATGCTTATCTAAAAGGTGAGCCATCATATTTGGGTGATATAAAAAAACAATACAATGATTTAAATAATTTTTTTGATAAAATTGAAAAAATTTTTAATACTAAAATTATAGTGATACCGCACCCAAAATATAAATCTTCTTCTGCTAAAATAAAAAGTTTAAATCCTTATTTTAAATATAGAGAGGTGAATAATAATTACGATGCACTTCCACAATTGTCTAATAATTGTCTTTTTTTTATTAATAAACATTCAACAGCAATTTCTTATCCTATTTTTTTTAAAAAACCTGTAATACATATTTATTCTTCACAATACAATTACCAGAGAGAAGAATGGCAAAGTTTATTTGATTTAGCAAAAAGTATTGGGCATAAGCCAATTGACATTATGAATTTTAAAAAAAAAGAAATATTAAATAGCTTAAAAGTAAATAAAAAAAAATATGAGGATTTTAAATATAATTTTTTAACCCCAAAAAACAAAATTTTAATTGACATACCAAATTATAGAATTTTAAATAATCTTTTAGACATGCATGAATAAAAATGTATCACCAGTAAAAAAAATAATTTTAATAATGGGTTTACCAGGATCTGGTAAAACTACTTTAGCAAAAAAAGTAGTAAAAATATTGAATGCCGATTGGTTAAATGCTGACATCATTAGAGAGAAATATAAAGACTGGGATTTTAGTAATAAG
>Ga0115004_10001751_pt1 | contig 17917 bp, 9 predicted proteins | sample ArcticOcean_MG_C_10_FD_88737 | JGI IMG/M metagenome (GOLD analysis project Ga0115004, IMG submission 88737) | Marine microbial communities from western Arctic Ocean - ArcticOcean_MG_CB11_90 | ecosystem: Environmental > Aquatic > Marine > Oceanic | place: Arctic Ocean: Canada Basin | collected...
GAAAACCAATTATATTATTCACTGGGTTAGGATACTCGGATCGTCCTGTTGCAAAAATAATATCCTTTCTTGAAGCAATAGCTTTGGCGTAAGAAATCTCAGGACTTGGATTAGTCATCGCGAATACGATAGGCTGAGATGCCATAGATTTAACCATTGCTGGACTCACTACATTCCCTTTTGATAAGCCGACAAAAACGTCCGCATCTATCATAGCATCTTCAATAGTATTTAAATCTCTCGATGAGGCAAATTCGAGTTTATGCCCAGCTAAATTACTTCTATCGGAGCGAATGACTCCTTTACTATCGCACATCACAATATTTTTTAGGTCTGCACCCAAAGAAACATATAACCGTGTACAAGAAATTGCAGCTGCACCAGCTCCATTAATAACTATTTTAACTTCTGAAATATTTTTCTCAACAATTTCGAGTGCATTTAAAAGAGCTGCCGCAGAAATTATCGCAGTCCCGTGTTGATCGTCGTGCATCACAGGGATATTCAATTCCTCTTTTAATCGACGTTCAATCTCAAAACATTCGGGAGCTTTTATATCTTCTAAATTAATCCCTCCAAAAGTTGGCGCAATAGCTTTTACAGTCTTTACAAAAGAATCTACATCATTCACATCCACTTCGATATCAAACACGTCGATATCGGCATAAATTTTAAACAATAAGCCTTTCCCTTCCATTACAGGTTTAGACGCTTCGGGGCCTATATCGCCCAAGCCTAAAACGGCAGTACCGTTGGATATTACAGCAACCAAATTCCCTTTGGCTGTATATTTATAAACGTCTTCTTTATTTTCGGCAATCTTTAAGCAAGGCTCAGCCACTCCTGGCGAGTATGCTAGCGATAAATCTCTTTGTGAATTAGTGCTTTTTGTAGGCACTACCTCTATTTTTCCAGGTCTTCCTTCCGAGTGGAAGTCTAATGCTTCCTGTTTCCTAACCTTTATCATAGTGTACATTTATTATTAAATACAAACATACGAAAACGAAAGGGTTTGCTCATACTTATAAACCAAAGTCTGATGGGGAAATCGTTGAGATAAAAACTAATTATGGGGTTTTAAATTTGATGATTTAACAATTCAACGGCCTCAAAACACAACAAGCTTAAAATCAGTAAATAAGACTCTTTAAAATAGAAGTCTTGAGCGTAAATATATTCACACAAAAGAAGATTTCTCAATTGTCATTTTCAAATTAACTCATCTTTAAATTTTCAAATCATTTAGCTAATAGTACTCCATTGCATTTTGATGTGATGCGCACGCATATATTCTTTTAGAATAGGTCTATTCTCTACACAAACTATTTCTGGATCTTTATCTAAAAGCTCGGAAGCTATTTGCCTAGCATATTGTAATATTTTAGAATCTTTTGTGAGGTCAGCTAACTTCAAATTGACCAGTCCACTCTGACGAGTTCCCATAATATCACCCGGACCTCTTAATTTTAAATCCACGTCGGCAATTTCGAAACCGTTTTGTGTCTGGACCATCGTTTTTAAACGAGTTTTGGCATCAGCACTTAATTTATGCCCACTCATTAAAACACAAAAAGATTGCTCAGAACCTCTACCCACTCTTCCTCTAAGTTGATGCAATTGCGACAAACCAAAACGCTCCGCACTTTCTATAACCATTACAGAAGCATTAGGTACGTTTACCCCCACTTCAATTACCGTGGTAGCAACCATAATATGAGTTTCACCCTTTACAAATCGGGCCATTTCGGCTTCTTTATCTTCAGCTTTCATTCTTCCATGAACCACAGAAACCTGAAATTGTGGTTTCGGGAAATGACGACTAATACTATCGTAGCCATCCATTAAATCTTTATAATCTAAGGTTTTACTATCCTCAATAAGAGGATAAACAATGTATATTTGTCGGCCTTTCTCAATTTCCTGTTTTAGAAAATGAAACATCGACAAACGGTGTTTATCTGTTTTATGAAAAGTTGTTATCGGTTTTCTCCCTGGAGGTAATTCATCGATTAGAGAAATATCTAAATCGCCATACACTGCCATTGCCAAAGTACGGGGGATTGGAGTAGCAGTCATAACCAATACATGAGGGGGTTTGCTATTTTTCTTCCACATTTTAGACCGCTGAGAAACCCCAAAACGATGCTGCTCATCGATTACCGCTAAGCCCAGGTTTTTATATTGAACCTTATCTTCTAATAAAGCATGAGTACCCACTAAAATATCTAATTCTCCAGACTCTAAGGCTGCATGAATTTCTCTCCTCCTAGCTACTTTTGTAGAACCCGTAAGCAAAGCCATTTTCATGCCTACTGCCTCTACCATATCCTTTAGTCCCTGAAAATGTTGACTTGCAAGAATTTCAGTAGGCGCCATTAAACAAGCCTGAAAACCGTTGTCTTTTGCAATTAACATAGCCATTAAAGCCACAATAGTTTTCCCAGAACCTACATCTCCCTGAACCAAGCGATTCATTTGTTTACCGGTCGCCACGTCGAGTCTAATTTCTTTGAGAACGCGTTTTTGAGCACCCGTTAATTCAAAGGGTAACTGCTCCTTATAAAAGGTATTAAAATGAGTTCCCACCTTTGAGAAAGGGTAAGATAAATAGGTTTCCTTTTTATGTTGCTTCAATTTCAACATTGCTAACTGCATAAAGAAAAACTCTTCAAATTTTAAGCGCCTATGTGCCTGAGCTAATAAGGCTTCAGATTGAGGGAAGTGCACATTGACTAATGCCTCTCGCTTAGAAATTAACTTGTACTCTTTTCTTATTTCTATCGATAAGGTTTCCGGAATATAAGAGGCTACTTGTTCCAATAACTCATGAATCAGTTTTGAGATTCCTTTAGAATGCAAAGACCTTACGCCTAATTTTTCTGTAGAGGGATACACCCCTTGCATCGCAGTAACTAAAGATTTTTTATGAGACTCTAGGGTTTCTATTTCAGGATGAGAAATACTAAAAGTAGAATTATACAATGTGGGTTTTCCAAAAACGACAATATCCTCTCCAACTTTGAGGGTTTTCCGCACCCATGAAATACCTTTAAACCAAACCAAGTCCATCGAATTAGTGTCGTCTTGAAAAATAGCTTTTATACGTTTTTTCCGCCCTACTCCTTCTTCTTTAATACGAATTATCTTCCCTACAATTTGCACATCAGCCAAGTCGGCTTGTAGTTCGGCGATTTTATGAAAACGCGTTTTATCTATATATCTAAATGGATAAAGCTCCAATAAATCGCGGTATCGGAAAACGTGTAATTCTTTTTGTAATACCTCAGCACGCTGAGGCCCAACTCCTTTTAGGAATTCGATAGGGGTATCGAGCATATGAGGATTTGAAGCCATTAAAGTAATTTCTTCAAATGTAGTATTTCAATCCTTGAGTTCAAAAAAAACTCAATAGCAAAACAACAATTGATTATGAAAAGATTTTTAGTAGATTTGGAATCAAATTTCCCAATCAATCTATTTCTACTATGGAATTAAAACCCACCCGTATATTTGAACTTGCTGAATACACACGTCAGAAATTTAATAAAACTGATGTTTTAGCAGGAAAAGAAGATGGTATTTGGCGCACTTACTCTGCGGACGAATACGTAAACATTACCGATTCTGTAGCTTATGGACTTTTAAATCTTGGCATCGACAGAGGCGATAAGGTTGCTATTATATCTCCAAACAGACCCGAATGGAGCTTGGCTGATATGGGAATCAATAAAATAGGCGCTATAAACGTACCTATTTACCCAAATATTACCACTCCAGATTACGAATATATCTTAAACGATTCGGGAGCTAGAATTCTATTAGTAGGCTCGGAAGAAATATTCGATAAGGTAAAAATGCTTATCGATAAGGTAGAAACACTAGAAGCAATTTATTCTTTTGATGAGATTGAAGGCGCTAAAGACTGGCATGAAATTATTGAAGAAGGTGCGGCAAATCCGCAAGCTTCAAAAATGAAAGCAAATCAGTTAGAAGTAAAATCATCTGATTTATTCACCCTTATCTATACTTCTGGTACCACTGGAAATCCTAAAGGAGTTATGTTATCGCACGATAACCTATACTCTCAATTAATGGGTCTTAAAGATGCTATTCCCTTTGATGAAGATGATAGAGCCATCAGTTTCTTACCTCTTTGTCATGTATTCGAAAGAGTTATAGAATACTACTACCTCTTTAAAGGTGTTTCTATTTATTATGCTGAAAGCATTGAGTTATTAGGAGAGAACTTAAAAGAAGTAAACCCTACCATTATGCCTACAGTTCCACGTTTATTGGAAAAGGTATACGATAAAATTGTTGCAAAAGGATCTGACCTTACAGGAATTAAAAAAGGTCTTTTCTTCTGGGCACTTAACCTAGGTCTTCGCCATGAATTAGATGGGAAAAATGGTTGGTACTATGAATTTCAATTAAAGCTTGCCAACAAAATCATCTTTACTAAATGGAGAGAAGCCGTAGGCGGGAACATTAAGTACATAGTCTCGGGTGCAGCAGCACTACAACCACGATTAGCAAGAGTATTTACTGCTGCTAATATGCCTATTTACGAAGGCTATGGTTTATCCGAAACTTCACCTGTAATTTCTGTTAATACAACCGAAGCTGGTGGAAAAGCATACGGAACCGTAGGAAAAGTAATGACTGGTGTGGAAGTAAAGTTTGGCGACGACGGAGAAATCCTTTGTAAAGGACATAACGTAATGATGGGTTATTATAATAAACCAGATTTAACAGCTGAGGTAATTGATGCCGATGGATGGTTTTCTACAGGTGATATTGGGAAAATGATTGATGGAGTTTATCTAAAAATTACCGATCGTAAAAAAGAGATTTTCAAAACTTCAGGCGGAAAATACATCGCTCCTCAAGTAATGGAAAATAAATACAAAGAGTCTCGTATTATAGAACAAGTAATGGTTTTAGGGGAAGGAGAAAAAATGCCAGGTGCATTTATAGTTCCCCAATTTGAAGCATTACAAGTTTGGTGTAAACTTCACGACATTACGTATACTACCGATTCTGAAATGGCTTCTCATCCTGAAGTTTTGAAAAAATTCGATGCTGAAATAGCACATTACAACGAACAATTCGCTCCTTACGAACAAGTAAAGAAAGTGGTTGTAATGAAAGAGCCTTGGACCATTGAGGGAGGAGAGCTTACTGCAACTCTCAAGCTCAAACGAAAACCTGTTCTGGCTAAGTACCAGAAAGAATACAAAGAGATTTATAAATAAAAAAAACGCCTTCGGGCGTTTTTTTTGCTCAATACTTTCCTAGAATAAAAAGGTATGCACGCCAAATGTTTTTCATTTTATTAGGCTTGCATACCTTTTTTATTGTAATTTTGAAATTCAAATTCACAAGATGCTAGAAAAGAAACACATTATAGACTTTAGGATTCGCTGGGCATGGCACAGTATTTCTAGATTATACAACGACAGGGCTAAAAACCACAAAGCAACAACTTCCACTGCTTTTGCTATACTTAACATAGAAAAAGAAGGAACACTCTCTACACAACTAGGCCCAAAAATGGGAATGGAATCGAGGAGTTTAACACGTACCTTAAAAGGGATGTTAGATAGAGGTTTTATTAAGAAAAAAATAGACCCAAAAGACAAAAGAAAAGTTCATTTATTCCTCACTAAAAAAGGAGTAGAATATAGAAAGATAGCTTCCGAAAACGTAAAAGTATTTAACGAACGCGTATTCGAAAAAATCACAGAACAAGAGCTAGAAACCTTTTATAAGGTGATGAACGCTGTAGATCAATCTATTGAAGAACTAAAGAATGAAAAGTAAAAAAAATCTACAGCGTGTAGCAGTAATAGGCTCGGGGATTATGGGTTCTAGAATTGCTTGTCATATAGCTAACGTAGGGCTCGATGTATTGTTATTAGACATCGCTCCTTTTTCGCTTAACACAGCCGAAGAAAAAGCAGGCTTGGCCCTAGACCACCCTAAAGTAAAAAACCGCATTGTGAACGATGCACTTAAAGCTATTTTAAAATCTAAGCCAGCTTCTTTATACAAAAAAGATTTCATCAATAGAGTTCGCACAGGGAACCTCACCGATGACTTCGAAAAAATTGGCGATGCCGATTGGATCATTGAAGTTGTGGTAGAACGCTTAGACATCAAGAAGCAAGTCTTCGAAAAAGTAGAAAAATACCGTAAAGCTGGATCTATTATTTCTAGTAATACTTCTGGTATTCCTATACACCAAATGCTCGAAGATAGATCGGATGATTTTAAAGCACATTTTTTAGGAACTCATTTCTTTAACCCTCCACGTTATTTGGAGCTTTTAGAAATTATTCCTACGCCACATACGCAACAAGATATTGTTGATTTTATGATGGATTTTGGAGACCGACACTTAGGTAAAACAACCGTTTTATGTAAAGACACTCCAGCATTTATTGCAAACCGTGTTGGGGTAGCAGGGATTTTATCGCTTTTCCACCTGGTAGAAAAAAGAGGTCTTTCGGTAGAAGCTATCGATAAACTTACAGGTCCAATTATAGGTAGACCTAAGTCGGCTACTTTTAGAACTTGCGATGTTGTAGGACTCGATACACTTGTACACGTAGCCAATGGTTTATATGAAAACTGCCCAAATGATGAAGCTCGTGAGGATTTCAAATTACCAAAATATGTTCAATCGCTAGTTGACAATAAATGGTTTGGAGATAAAACCAAACAAGGGTTCTACAAAAAGACCAAAGATGAAAATGGAAAAAAAGTCATTTTATCTTTAGACTTAAATAGCTTAGAATACAAAGCACAAGAACGTGTTAAATTTCCTGCTTTAACTACAGCTAAAGAAATTGAAGACCTTAGAAAAAGAATTGCTTATTTATACAATAGCAAAGGAGAAGCTGGGGATTTCTACAAAGAAATGTTTAGCGATATTTTCGCATATATATCACACAGAATTCCAGAAATATCTGATGAAACCTACCGCATAGACCAAGCCATGAAAGCTGGTTTTGGATGGGAATTAGGTCCTTTTGAAATCTGGGATGCAATAGGAGTACAAGCTGGATTAGACCTAGCAAAAGGATTAGGAAAAAATATAGCTCCATGGGTTTCGGAAATGCTAGCATCTGGAAATTCTTCCTTCTATAAAATTGAAGGAAGCTTAGAATATTACTTCGACCTAGAGCAGAAAAAATACACCGCATTAGAAAATCAAGATGCACTGGTAAACCTCTACGTACGCAAAAAAGAAAACACGATTTGGAAAAGCGAAGTTGCTTCATTAATTGATTTAGGCGACGATGTAGTAAATTTGGAATTCCACTCTAAGATGAATTCCGTTGGTGGCGACACTTTACAAGCCATTCAACATGCAATAGACCTCACCGAAGAGAACTATAAAGGATTGGTGATAGCCAACCAAGCAGCTAACTTTTCTGTAGGAGCCAATCTTGCCATGATCTTTATGATGGCGATAGAACAAGATTACGATGAGTTGGATTTTGCCGTACGTGCATTCCAACAAACCACACAAAAAATACGCTATTCTAATACACCAGTGGTAGTTGCTACTCAAGGTATGACGTTGGGTGGTGGTTGCGAAATTGCTATGCATGCCGATAAAACTCAAGCTGCTGCTGAGACCTATATGGGCTTAGTAGAAATGGGTGTTGGACTTATCCCAGGTGGGGGTGGTTCTAAAGAAATGGCGATGCGTGCTTCCGAAGCTTTTAATAAAGGTGATATAGAAAACCCTCTCGTTAGAGACCTGTACCTTAATATAGGAATGGCGAAAGTTTCTACTTCAGCACATGAGGCTATGGACTTAAATTTATTGAGACCTGGAATAGATGCTATTTCAATAAATAAAAAACGTTTGATTGCCGATGCGAAAGCTTCTGTAATAGGCATGGCAAATCAAGGGTATAGAGCGCCATCAAACGAAAAGAAAATAAAGGTTTTAGGAAAACAAATTCTAGGTTCATTCTTAGTGGGAGCAGATTCTATGCACCATGCAGGATTTATTACAGAACACGAAAAACTGATGTCTGAAAAACTAGGTTATGTAATTGCTGGTGGAGACCTCTCCTCGCCTACTTTAGTTAGCGAACAGTACTTATTAGATTTAGAAAGAGAAGCCTTTTTATCGCTTACTGGAGAACGTAAAACTCTAGAACGTATTGAGCACATGCTTAAAAAAGGTAAACCACTACGCAACTAAGACTCCAAAGATGAAAGCATATATAGTAAAAGGATTTAGAACAGCGGTAGGGAAAGCTCCAAGAGGGATTTTCCGTTTTACACGTCCCGACGATTTAGCTGCAGCCACAGTAAAACACTTGGTCGATGCTATTCCAGAGCTCGACGTTAACCGCATAGACGATGTAATTGTAGGAAATGCGACTCCCGAAGCTGAGCAAGGACTCAACATCGGTAGAATGATTTCTTTAATGGGATTAAATACAGATAAAGTACCTGGTATGACGGTAAATCGTTATTGCTCTTCAGGACTAGAAAGTATCGCTTTAGCAACTGCAAAAATCAATGCAGGAATGGCCGAATGTATCGTTGCAGGTGGTGTAGAAACCATGTCGCCTATACCATTTGGTGGATGGAGAGTAGTACCTAACGCAGATGTATCTGCTAAAAACCCTAGTTGGTATTGGGGAATGGGTAATACCGCCGAAGAAGTAGCTCGTAGATATAAAGTTACACGAGAGGAGCAAGATGAATTTGCTTTTAACTCACATAATAAAGCTTTACATGCAATAGATACGGGTCTTTTTAAAGAAGATATAGTTCCTATTGAAGTAGAAGAAATATTTTTAGATCAAGACGAGAAAAGACAAGTTCGCAAGTTTACGGTAGACACCGATGAGGGGCCTCGTAGAGGAACCAATATCTCTGCATTAGCTAGACTTCGTCCTGTTTTTGCTGCAGGAGGATCTGTAACTGCAGGAAACTCTTCACAAACTTCTGATGGTGCTGCCTTTGTGATGGTGATGTCAGAAAAGATGGTGAAAGAATTAAACCTAGAACCCGTAGCTCAATTATTAAGTTACCACGTAGCAGGACTAGAGCCAAGTGTAATGGGAATGGGACCTCTGTATGCCGCTCCTAAAGCATGCGAACAAGCAGGTATAAAACTTAAAGACATAGAGCAGTTCGAATTGAACGAAGCTTTTGCTTCTCAATCGGTAGCCGTTATGAACGAATTAGACTTGAATCCTGAAATCGTAAATGTAAATGGTGGTGCCATTGCTTTAGGTCATCCTTTAGGATGTACAGGAGCCAAACTATCGGTACAACTATTTAACGAAATGCGCCGAAGAGACCAACGCTATGGTATGGTTACCATGTGTGTAGGTACAGGACAAGGTGCAGCTGGAGTTTACGAGTTTTTAAAATAATTGATCAGTTTTGAGTGATGAGTTTTAAATTAAAAAACGAACACGATTTACTATTCACGATTTACATAAAAAAGAAATGACTTATTTAAAAGGAGGAGAATTCCTCGTAAAAGACATAGAAGCAAAAGAAGTATTCATCAGAGAAGAATTTGGTGAAGACCAAAAGATGATGTTGGATGCAACGCATGATTTTATTGAGCGTGAAATTCGTCCAAACTTAATGCGTTTTGAAGAGAAGGATTACGCTTTGGTAGAGAAACTAATGCGTCAGGCTGGAGAACTAGGTTTATTAGGAGTAAACGTACCCGAAAAATATGAAGGTCTAGGAATGGGCTTTAATACTGGAATGTTAATTTGCGAAGAGATTTCTAACTTAACAGGTTCTATAGCAACGGCTTTTGGAGCTCATACCGGAATTGGTACACTTCCAATTCTATTGTACGGTAGCGAAGAACAGAAGATGCACTATTTACCCAAATTAGCTTCGGGAGAATGGATTGCTTGTTACAACCTAACCGAACCCGATGCTGGTTCGGATGCGAATTCAGGAAAAACAAAAGCTGTTTTAACTGCTGATGGTGAACACTACGAAATAACAGGACAAAAAATATGGATCTCTAATGCGGGATTTGCAGAAGTATTTATTGTTTTTGCACGTATAGAAGACGATAAAAACATAACTGGTTTTGTATTCGAAAAAGACCAAGTTGAAGGATTGACATTAAATCCTGAAGAAGCAAAATTAGGAATCCGTTCTTCTTCAACACGCCAAGTATTTTACAATAATGTAAAAGTGCCTAAATCGGCAATGTTAGGAGCACGTGGCGAAGGATTTAAAATTGCTATGAATGCACTAAATGTTGGTCGTATAAAATTAAGCGTTGCCACAACTGGAGCATCTAAAAAGGTGATTAACTACGCAGTTAATTACGCGAACGAACGCAAACAGTTTAAAACGCCTATTGCCTCTTTTGGTGCGATACAATATAAGCTTGCCGAAATGGCAATCAAAACGTATGTTGCCGACGCGGGAAACTATAGAGCTGGACAAAACATTGAAGATCATATTACTCGTTTAGAAGCAGAAGGTTTAGATCCACAGGAAGCAAAGCTAAAAGGAGTTGAAGAATACTCAATAGAATGTGCCATCTTAAAAGTGTTTGGTTCTGAGGTTGTGCAATACGTATCTGACGAAGCCGTGCAAGTATATGGTGGAATGGGATTCTCTGCAGAATCGGAAGTAGAAGCTTGTTATAGAGATGCACGTATTTCGCGTATTTACGAAGGTACAAACGAGATTAATCGTTTACTTCTTGTAAAAATGATTCTGAAAAAAGGAATGACTGGAGAGATAAATCTTTTTGGACCTGCTAAAGCAGTAGCCAAAGAATTGATGAGTATCCCTTCTTTCGACGCACCTTCAACAGAGTTATTTGCGGAAGAGAAAAAGGTATTAAAAAACCTTAAAAAATCTATTCTAATGATTGCTGGTACAGCTGCACAAAAACTAGGCGACAAATTAGCATTAGAGCAGGAAGTAATGATGAATATATCAGATATGATTATTCAAACTTATATGTTGGAATCTACTCTTTTGAAAACTGAAAAGCTAATTGCTAAATACGGTAGAGAAGCACACGAAGACAAGGTTTCTATCACTATTAGCTTTATGCACTCTGCAGTAGAAGAAGTACGCAAAAATGGTAAGGAAGCTCTTTATGCAATTCTTGAAGGTGATGAGCAAAAGATGTTGTTAATGGGATTGAAACGCTTTACAAAAGTACAGCCAACAAACCTTAAAGAACACCGCAGAGCAATTGCTAAAAAACTAATAGAAGCGAATACTTATTGTTTTGACTAAATCAGATGTCAGCTATTCGAATGAAAAAAAAGAGCCTCTTTGAGGCTCTTTTTTTTAATCATTATTTTCAACAAAAGCTTTAAACTGTTTCATCCATTTCATACTCATTTTTTTTAACAGGCTTGGAAATAACTTAAACATAAGTTTAGGCACAAAATGATGAAATGTGATGTAATCCACTTCGGAGGTATACAAGGTTTTTTCACCCCATAAGCCTTTAAATACTGTGTTACGTATTTGTCATATGCTTGTGCACATAGAGTCCTTTTTTCTCAAAAGGAAACTTATAAAGCAGAATTGTTTCTTCCAAAATCATCGAACCACAAAGCAGCTACCATTTCTAAAGATGCATTTATTTCTATTTCACAAGTAAATTTCATCTGCTCAAAATTAAGTATACTACCTATTCATCAAAATACTTTTGAATAATATGACTCACATATTCTCTATGCACATTTGTACTTGCACCCGATGAATTGGAAGTATTCATTTCCTTCAAAGTAGTGGTTAACTGACTAAATAATTGCGCTCGTACTTGAGAACTTGATGCTTTATCTTTAGAAGCACGAATCAATCGATTTACATATTCAACTTGTAAATTCTGACGGAAGCTAGTAACCGTTTTATTTTTATCCGCTTTAAAAACAGCCTCGTTTAAATCTTTAAAATAAGCACTTAAACTATACTCGTTTCCATACAGAGAAGAGTTTACCATTCGGTTTAATACATTCCTGTGTAACAACTGACCTAAAACCATTTTCTGAATACTCAATACACGTTCGTGAATTTTAGGATCTTCGCCACCGTAAGGAGCACTAAAACCTCTACGTTGTTTTTGTAAGTAAGGATATAAAGCCTCCGCATTTTCAAATGCATTTGGAGCAAAAGCATATTTCGCTAATGCATTCATAGCTTCTTTTTGATCCGAATAAGAAACAGGCGTAAAAGGTTTAGAGTCGGCTTCTTGTCCAACCATAGCTCTATTGACTCTAACACCCGCAATTTGACGACTGATAATTTTTAAAGAGGTAGAATATTGTCCAGACAAGGTGTAATATGAGTTGAGTAATTCTTGATGTGAGCTCCCCTCCTTGCGATAATTATCTAATAGAGTAGGAAGAATTTTGTTTACCAATTTAATACGGTCAATAGCATACAAAACGGGTTCCGAAGTTAAATCGTAAATCATCGCATCGGGATCCATTCCTTTTCCTGTACCACGCATATCATCAGCATCGTTGGCAAAAGCGTGTTCGTGTTTAGTACTCTCACTTAAAATAGAATTCAATCCTTTTTCATCAACCTCAGAATACGCAAAACGAATAGCCCAATGGTCGTAAGGACCAGGAATGGTATCGTAATACAATCCTTGGTTTTCTGGTTTTAAACTAAAGTTGATGGAAGGGTATTCCATAACCGAAGAACAAAGCCCTTTTACATAGGTTGTTTCCTTGTTTAAAATCTCTTTATAAGTTAATAAGTTTGAACCTTTAAAGTTGTGATTTAACCCAAGGGTATGTCCTACTTCGTGAAGGACTAATCTTCGTAAAGATTCTCTGATTAATGTTTTCTTACTCGCCTCAGAAAGCTCCATCGCATCAACAGCACTTTGAGCAAATAAATTATTCGATTGCATTAAAGCAGAAGCAGAACAGTAATGTGCATCCATCGGATTTTCTTCATCTAAAAACAAAGCTGTGTTTTCGAATAATTCTCCTTGCTGAATTCTTTTGGTGATATACACCCACTCCAACATAATATCAGCTCCTAAGATTTCACCTGTTTTAGGATTCACAAAACTAGGTCCGTAACCACCAAAAGGAGGGTTAGGTGAAGAAGTCCAACGCAATACATTATAACGAATATCTCCAGCATCCCATTCGGCATCGTCAGGCTGAATTTTTACTTGCACGGCATTTTTAAATCCAGCACTTTCAAAAGCCAAGCTCCAAGATTCTACACCCTCTTTAATAATTGCTCTCAATTCTAAGGGAGTTGAATTTTCAATCCAATAAACTAGAGGTTCTATAGGTTCAGAAATTTCCAATTCAGGATTTTTCCTAACTAGTTTCCATCGGTGAACTAAATCTCTATAATTTAACACATCGGTAGTAGTCATATCGTTTACCTTAGTGGTAAAAAAACCTACACGAGGATCGTCGAAACGCGGCTCAAAATTATTATCTGGCATTTCAATTAAAGAATGTTGCACTAAAATATTTACGTAGCGAGAATCAGCTACAGCAGAAGTTCCAGATTTTTTAGGCAAAGCATTATCGTAAGCGTATTGCACAATAATATCGGTATTTTCTGGGTAATTTTTAAGTTTGTGGTATTTGGTTTTAGTCTTACTAAGTTTCCCTATTTGGAATCCTTTAAAACCAGGTCTCGATGCTCTTTTTATTTGCTGTAAAGACTCCGATAAAAAAATCTTATCTGCATCAATTAAGTATTTAGTACTGTCCTCGCTTATTGCTAAAATAATTTCGCTAACCATTACAGGCTTATTTACATTCGCCTCTGCCGAACGCGCAAGGGCACTTGTAGAATCAAAATAATAACTTGTATTTTCCTGAATAAACTCTATACGATCGTAGTATTTCTGAATTTTAAAGACCTTAGAGTTTCTGAAGTTTCCTCTAAAAAAGCCAGCATCTGTTACCCCATTTTCTATATATGAAAAATGAATGTATTCCTTATTTAACTGCTCTTTGGTAATTTCCAAAAGCAATTTACCTTTTACATTATCGCGGTACAGCGTAAAAAGACCTTCAATTTTTTCAGTATTTTTTATTTTTTGCTTGTATTTATTTTTAGCAGATTTCTTTATAGAAGTCTCTGTTTTGGCTTTCTTCTTTTTAAATAACTGAGCTTCGCAGGTTTGCGAAAAAGATAGGGTGGCTACTAAAAATCCAAGGGTATAAATCCAATTTCTCATGCTACTAATTTTAAATTTTGAGTTTCAAAGATAAACCTTCATAGCAAATATCATACATATTTGTTGTTGGTTCTTGGTTGTTGGTCTTCAACGGCTCAGAAAGCAAGGTAAGAGTTGTGAATTATAAGTTTTGAATTTTATTTAAACGTTTAGATTGATAAAATATAAACAAACACAGGATTTACTATTCATCATTTTCCGTTTTATCCATTTACCATTCACGAATAACGTCTTCCGTTTTCCCTTTCACGGATACCGAAAGTCTATCTTTGCACCATGAAAATTGAAACGCACCAATTAGCCAACGGCATACGTATTATCCACCACTCTATAAACAGTGAGGTAGCACACTGTGGCATAATGATAAATACGGGCTCTAGAGATGAGGCTGCCACAGAACAAGGGATGGCTCATTTTATAGAACATGCTTTATTTAAAGGCACAAAAAAACGGAAGGCTTTTCATATCCTTAGTCGTTTAGAGGATGTTGGTGGTGAGTTAAACGCTTATACGACCAAAGAAGAGACTTGGTATTATTCTACTTTCATGAAAGAATACTACGAGCGTTCTATAGAATTACTTACTGACATTGTTTTTCAATCTACCTTACCCGAAAAGGAATTAGCTAAAGAAAAGGATGTGATTATGGATGAGATACACTCTTATTTAGACAGTCCATCGGAAGCTATTTTTGATGATTTTGAAGAACTCATTTACAAGGAACATCCAATAGGCTGTAATATTTTGGGTACTAAAGAAACACTAAAAACTTTTAACAGTATAAAGGCGAAGAACTTTATGCTGAACCATTACCATACCGACGAAATAATTCTAAGTTCAGTAGGTAATATAGACTTTAGTAAATTAATAAAACTAGCTGAAAAACACTTAAACAATATACCCGCAAATTTACGAGAAGGAACGCGTTTAGAGATAAACGAATACCAAACAAGAGAACTTCGAGTAAAAAAAGACATAGTTCAGGCGCATTGCATCATTGGAAATAGGGCTTACAGTGCACACGATCCAAAAGCAAGAACACTTATTTTACTGTCTAATTTACTAGGAGGACCCGGAATGAACTCTAGACTGAACCTAGGGATTAGAGAGAAGTACGGATTTACTTACACCATAGAATCTAATTACACTACTTACTGCGATACTGGATTATGGAGTATCTATTTTGGAACTGAACCACATAGTGTACAAAAAACCTTAAAGCTTATTTTTAAGGAATTAAAAAAATTAAGAGAAGTTAAACTAGGTCCACTACAACTTCAAAAAGCCAAGCAACAATTAATTGGACAATTGGCGATTGCACAAGAAAACAACTGTAACCTAATGCAGTCTATTGCTAAAAGCTACCAAGCTTTTGGACTTGTTGAAAGTGTGGAAGAAGCCAAAAACAAAATCCTTGCTATTACAGCAGAAGACTTACAAGAAGTAGCAAAAGAAGTATTCGACGAGAAATTACTGAGTACCCTCATCTACGAACCCAAAGAAATATAAATGGAATTCATTTCAAAAGAACTCGACAATTATTGCAACGAACATACTAGTTCTGCCTGTGAAGTTTTAGAAGAATTGAATAGAGAAACACATACTTCGGTATTAAATCCACGTATGATTTCCGGGAATCTACAAGGGCAGTTTTTAAGCATGCTAAGTAGAATGATGAAACCTAAATGCATTTTAGAAATTGGAACCTACACAGGCTACTCGGCAATATGTTTAGCTAAAGGAATGCCTGTAGATGGTGTATTACATACCATAGATGTAAACGAAGAATTAGAAGAAATGAATGCTCGCTATTTTAAAAAAGCAGGCTTTGAACACCAGGTAGTACAGCATATTGGCGATGCCAGTAAATTAATTTCTGATTTAGAACTAAATATCGATTTGGCTTTTATAGATGCCGATAAAAAAAACTACCCATTGTACTTTGATTTACTCATAGAAAAAATGAATCCTGGAGGGTGGATTATTGCAGACAATGTACTTTGGTCTGGGAAGGTGATAGAGGAAGTTAACCCGAGTGACAAATCCACACTTGCCCTTTTAGAATACAATCGCAAAGTTCAGGAAGATCCTAGAGTAGAAAATCTACTACTCCCTCTTAGAGATGGCTTAATGATTTGTAGAAAAAAGGAATGATTTTTGTACTCAATTTATTTTTAATGAATTGAACCAAATATTTATTTTGAAAAAACTCTTACTCCTTTTTATACTTAGCATTTTTAGTCTTTCCACTTATGCAACGCATTTAATTGGTGGCGAAATGACCTACAATTGTTTGGGCGATAATTTATACGAGATTACTTTAATAATGTATGTTGATTGTGGGCCAAGTAATACCACTGGTACTACATTCGATGCTACTGGAATTCTTTCAATCTACAATAGCTCTAATCAATTAGTAGAATCTATTACTATTTCTGAACCTGAAGAAATAGAATTAAGCGATGAAACAGTTGGGAATGATTGCTTAGAACTACCCGCAGATTTATGTATTTTAAGAGGGGTTTATACGGTAGTAGTTGAACTTCCTCCAATTGTTGGTGGATACCAATTAGCCTACCAACGATGTTGTAGAAATCCGTCGATTATAAATATTGTTACACCCGATTTATTCGGAAACACCTACACCACAAATATTCCAGGTTCAGAATTAGTTTCCGATTGTAATAGCAGTCCATCTTTTGAAGACTACCCACCTTTGGCACTTTGTTTAGGAGATGATATAAATGTAAACTTATCAGCTACAGATCCAGATAATGATTCTTTAGTGTATTCGCTCACAACTCCAATTCACGGAGCAGACAACCTTAACCCTATGCTCATAACCCCACCACCATTCTCAACTATTCCATGGGCTACAGGTTATTCTGCCAGCTATCCAATTGACTCAAGTCCAGCCATTGTAATTGACGCAAACTCAGGTTACATTACTGGTACTCCTACACAAATGGGAATGTATATTGTTGGTGTTCTGGTTGATGAATACCGAGAGGGAGTACTCATAAATTCTATTGTTCGTGATTTCAGGTTCATGGTAGTCGATTGTAATATTATAACTGCATCTAGTCCTTTATCTGATTGGATTTGTAATGGATTAACCGTTAACTTCACCAATTCGAGCGTAAATGCAGTTACCTATTTATGGGATTTAGGAGTTGGATCGGCAACATCTACAGACTTTGAACCCAATTATGCTTACCCCGATACAGGAAATTATACTGTTACCTTAATTGCCAACCCAAATACAGTTTGTGCAGATACCAACACTGTTTCATTTTCTTTGTACACAGAATTAAATCCTATTTTCACTACCCCAGAGCCACAGTGTTTAGCTAATAATTCTTTTTCTTTTGAAGGGGATGGCTTAATTCCAAGTGGATCTTATGTTAATTGGGAGTTTGGATTATCTGCCAGTCCAACAAATTCTGATGAACTCAATCCAAGTAATATTTCATTTCCTGCAATAGGAACCTATCCAGTGAGCTTTAATGTACAATACGAAGAATGTGATGAAACCTATACAGCCAATGTAGTTATTTTTGAGGAAGATATATTCCCAGTAATCCCAAATCTTGATTCACAATGCTTAGATGGAAATGCATTTAATTTTTCAGCTCTTGGAACTTATCCAACTGGATCAGCTTTCGAATGGAATTTTGGTTCAAATGCAAGCCCTCAATATTCATC
>Ga0115004_10001758_pt1 | contig 17901 bp, 10 predicted proteins | sample ArcticOcean_MG_C_10_FD_88737 | JGI IMG/M metagenome (GOLD analysis project Ga0115004, IMG submission 88737) | Marine microbial communities from western Arctic Ocean - ArcticOcean_MG_CB11_90 | ecosystem: Environmental > Aquatic > Marine > Oceanic | place: Arctic Ocean: Canada Basin | collected...
AAGGGTCGCAGTTGAAAGCGCAAATTGAGAGCTTGAAGCAAAACATCGAGAAGCTTTTGATTTAAATTCTTTTTTGAATATATAATTAAGGTGTGATGGTAAAGGGGAAGAGAGGGAGAGAAAGAGAGAGAACGCGGCGGCCGAGCGCGCGAGATAAATAGAAAAGATTTATGATAAATGTAAAGCGGACGCCGTGACGATTTCTATACATGCTCTTCAATCAATGAAACTTGTTCAACATGAACAAGAACATTTTCATAGTTTACATGAGAAGCTATATATATTTTTCGAAGGATTTGGCCTGGGTGATGTTTAACTTTAGTTTGTAACGTAACGAAATCAGATTTTGATTCATTCGAACTTTACTCAATTTTATTCATTGACATATCCACACACAGATGTTGCTTCGTGCATGTCGTACTTTGTCCACGAAATCGATCAAAATCAATAAAAACGTAAGAACGACAACATCGATGTCATCATCATCCATAAAAAAGTTATCACCGCCGAGAACGTGCGTGTTTTTGTGCGACGTACAAAGTTGTTTCGAAGCGCCTGTTATCCCGAAATTCCAAAATGTTAAACGAAGCGCGAAAATAATGATCGAAGCGTGTGAGAAGTTCAATTGGAACCTATTCGTTTCCGAACAAGTGCCAGAGAAATTAGGGAGAACTGCTGATGATGTCCTGGCGGTTTTGAATGCCGTGAATGCGATGAAAATAGTTCCCAGTGATGATGAAGAGAACAAAACAAAAGAAAAACAGTTCCCTATGGAGAAGAAGGAGTTCGGGATGTTTAACGAATTAATGAGAGATGAAGATGGAATCGTGAGATGTAGTGCGTTTGGTAGTCACAGTACGTTGAAGCAGTTGTTGTTCAGTAGTAGAAAAGGAGATGCAGTTGTTGAGGAGTTGAGAGTTGTTCTCTTAGGCGTAGAAGCGCACGTGTGCGTGTATCAAACCATAAAACAAATCGTAGAATATAACGAGAGCGTAGGAAAAGAGGCGATCAAAGTGCACGTGTTGTGCGACGGTGTTGCATCGCAGAGAGATACTGATTTAGATATAGCAATGAAGAGGTTTGAACGAATGGGATGTGTTCTGACGACGACGGAGATGTTTTTATTCGAAGAAATGAAAACGAGCGAACATCCGCTATTTAGAGATGTTTCAAAGTTAGTTCGAAAGTACAAGTGAACTTCAAATCAACGCACGTTATATTAACAATTTATACAATAAGCTATAGTAGTGTAGTAGTAAAAACATTTATTAGGCTTTATATTGCGTAGCCTTGAAAGCTTTCGTCGCATCACCGTTCCACTCGCTAATCAATCTCTCTCTTAAAACATCCGCTTGAGATTTTCCAGTGTTCACTATGTTCCAAAGAGGAGCTAAATATTTCTCCTCGCCCAAATTTCTACGTTTCAATCCTTCGTCTGCTAATCCAACTGCTTTTTTACACAACTCTAAACACGTAGTTCCGTTTGCAAACGTCGATCTCAAGCCGTTCGCTGTAACGTCGTTTCTTAACCAATCCCTATCTTCCGCAGTCCAATTTTTACAAATGTTCCAAGCTTCGTCTAAACTCTTTTCGTCGTATAAAAGACCGACCCAAAACGCGGATAAAGCCGTGATCATCTCTTCTGACCCACCATCAGCACCGCGCATTTCCAAATATCTCTTCAAGCGAACTTCCGGGAATGAAGTCGTTAAATGTTGTTCCCAATCATCAATCGTTGGTTTCTCGCCCGGTAAAATTTTCAACTCGCCCTTCATGAATTCTCTAAACGATAACCCAGTGGCGTTGATGTATCCTCCATTTCTGTATATAAAGTACATCGGTACGTCCATCATATATTCGGCATACTTTTCAAACCCAAAATCATCCTCAAAAGCCCATTGTAACGTACCACATCGGTCGTTATCAGTATCTTTCCAAACGTCCGATCTTAACGAGCACATGTTCGCGTCTTTCCCGTCCTTAAACGGCGAATTCGCGAATAGAGCAGTTGCCAAAGGCTGTAAGGCCAAAGACGTTTGAAATTTCTTAATCATATCTTTTTCATTCTCAAAATCGACATTCACTTGAATCGTACACGTTCTGAACATCATATCTAAACCAGTCGTGCCGACCGTTGGCATATACGCCTTCATAATGTTATACCTCCCTTTCGGCATCATCGGTATTTCTTCGACAGAGTGCTTCGGATCGAACCCGATTCCACTAAACCCGTACCCTTTCTCGGCAGCTAACTCGCACACTTGTTTAATATGCGCTCTCGTCTCTCCTAAAGTCTCGTGTAAAGTATTCACTGGCGCTCCGGAGAGCTCGAATTGCCCTCCCGGTTCCAGCGTCACGTTCATTCCGTCCTTCGTCGCCCCAATTATATTCACTGATCTAATGGTCCCATCTTGATTCATACAACTACCGACGATTGGACACTTCTCGTTTAACGGTTTCCATCCATACCTCGTACATAATTCTGTCAATATAAAATCAATCACCGCGTACGGCATTCTCTCCCCAGTGGATAAGTTAAATCCGAACTTCTCGTGTTCAGTGCCTATGCGCCAATTCTGTTTCGGCTTCGACCCAGACCTTATGAACTCGATCATGTCTTCTCTCGTACACGGTGGTTTCTTCGGCCCACCTTCTGTAGGTGGTGCCGCTCGCGCGATCGTTTGTCTGCGACCGTTATCGCCCTCTCTTTTGCTGCCATTACTTTGATCATGACTCGGCTTAAGGAGCGCTATTGGCAGTTTTGACGGCTGATTGGAACCTCGATTGGAACGACTTCGAAAGCGCAGTTTTTTATCATCTCGAGCTCTTCTTTGCTGAAAAAGAGCGCTCTTATTAGCTGCAAAGCGAGTCGTCGTCTTCGTCGTTTGGTTTTGCCAGCTAGCGATCATCGCGGTCGAGTTATTGGCAAGGTGGGCCTTTTAACACGAACGAGGAACGAATAACAATCAGAGACGTGGTGCCGAATGATAAATGACGTAAAAAACTAGAAAAGTACACTTTTTTTTCAAACTAGTAGAAGGTGTAGTATTCAAAATTCGATACAACTTCATTCGTTGAAAGGATAAAAACGGTGTGCCCGTTGGTAATAGAGGTCAGGAATAATAATGTCACGCACTGGTCGTTGTTAAAATTGCATTTATAGATGTATAGTTCTCTTCTCTTCTCCTCTCTTCTCTAGTATTATTTATTTATTACCTTCTCGCGGAGCGGACCACTCTACGCGTAAGATCAAGTTATCGTAACCAAACCCATCTAACCTATCAATCGCTCTTTGACCGTCGTCTCTATTAACAAAGTTAACAAAAGCGAAGCCTCTGGATTCTCCAGTCTCGCGATTGAACGCGACGTAAATTCTCGTTACTGGACCAAACGGCCTGAACAACTCTTGTAAATCTTGCTCTCTCGTATCTTCGCTCAAGTTTGAAACTCTCAATGAATTTTCTTCTCTTCGTTTGTTCATAGAATCGCCCTCGCTTGCGCCAGTGGCACCAGCGCGTCTGGATGGAGGGACGTATCCACCACCAGATTTCGCGTCCCCTGGCCCGCCAACGTCCATCATCGCGCTCGTTTTATCGCCCATGGCGGCTAAGTCTTTATACGGACACTTCGTCGTCCAATGATCTCCCTTCTTCCCGCAAATTCTACACACCAACAACGACGTCTGCGACGACGCCATGGCCTTCAATGGATCGTTCGCCTTCTCCAACTCCGATTTCGGTTGCGTCCTCGCCCTTTCAAGAAAAATCTCCTCCAAGGACACGGCAGTCATCGACTCATCGCCTTTCTTATATCTCGCGGCATCGCCGAATCGTTGCCATTGCTTCCTCTGTAACATCTCCGCAGTTACCGTCTTCTTCACTTTGTGTACCCTGACCGTTTTCGTCGATCGACATTTCGATCCATCGGGTTTAATTGAATAAGAAACGATCGTTTTCAGGCCCGTTTTTTGGTCAATAGACACGGTCGTTTCCGGTAATTGGAACAAAGCGTCGTCGTCGACGCCCATGTCATCCGAGTCAGCTAAAGAGATGATCTCATCCTCTCTCTGCGCAGTCTTATTACGTTGTTCGCGATCGACCGAATTCGTCGCCATATCGATTTATTTATATATTTTTTGTTTGTTTATGACGTAAATCACGCGAGCTTCTAATGAAGCCTCGCCGGGTTCGTTTTTGTAAGAAATAGGTCTTTGCCCTTCTCAGACTTTTCACAGCTAAAACGTACGCACAAATGTGTTGATTTTGGTACAAATTGTTTCGGTCTATTTAAAGGTACTACTGGTTTAATAGTAGGATTATATTTTTTAGTCTTTTTAGCTATAATAAAACGTTATTAGATTTTGCTAGTACAAATTGTTTCGGTCTATTTAGTGGTATGATTATGTGCCGCCCTGCTCTCTTTTTCTCGCTCGCTCGCTCGCTCGCTCACTCGTCAATGAATGAATTATTGATAGTACGATTACGCGTCTCAAGCGAAGTAGGACAGGTCAGATTTTTTCTTCGCTTGGACTTGAACGATACCTTCGACGAAATCTTCGTGGTTCACGGTCGTACCGTCGCGTCTTAGGGCTAACATACCGGCCTCGACGCAAACGGCTTTGAGTTGAGCGCCGTTGAAATCATCCGTCCCTCTCGCGAGTTCGTCGTAGTTCACGTCAGGCGAGACGTTCATTTTTCTAGCGTGGATTTGTAAGATGTGCGCGCGCGAGTCTTCGTTCGGGTGCGGGAATTCGATTTTTCGGTCTAAACGGCCAGATCTTAGTAGAGCCGGGTCGAGAATATCCGCCCTGTTCGTGGCCGCGATGAGTTTTACGCGATCGTCCGAGGAGAAACCATCGAGTTGGTTTAATAACTCTAACATCGTTCGTTGTACTTCCCGATCGCCATTTGTGTCACTATCGAAACGTTTTGTTCCAATAGCATCGATTTCGTCGATGAAAATGATCGCCGGCGCTTTTTCTTTCGCCAATTCAAACGCGTCTCGGACTAACTTTGCGCCGTCGCCGATGAACATTTGCACTAACAACGGTCCAGCTAATTTCAAATAACACGCGCTCGTTTGTGCCGCACACGCTCTCGCTAACAAAGTCTTCCCCGTACCTGGAGGACCGTATAACAAAACTCCCTTTGGCGCTCTTATTCCCAACTTCACGAAATGCTCTCTATGCGTCATCGGTAAAACGATCGCCTCTCTCATCTCTTGAATCTGTTTATCCAATCCACCAACATCGCTATAATCCTCAGTAGGTTTCTCATCAACCTCCATCGCTTTCACTCTAGAATCGTACTCGGCCGGTAATTTATCCAAGATTAAATACGAATCCTTATTCACGCCGACTAAATCGCTCGGCTTTAATTCGCTCGCGTCGACTAAACCGGCGATTGGTAAAAATATAGTCTGTCTCGTCGTCGTCTTTAAGACGACAGCTTTGCCAGATCTTTGCGCATCCAAATCCGCCTGTGCATCCGCTTCCTCGTCCTCATCTAAAACAATCATTTACGTGAGTACGATTTATTAAAACAGTACGTAACGATACATACGCGCAAGTAAAATATATACTACACGGAGAGATCTCGCGAGAAACGCGCGCCCGCCGCCGCGAGTAAGAGACGATCACGCAAAAGAAGACAAACAAAATCAAAGCATGGACGCAACGACGACGACGACGACGGCAAAACAACAACAACAACACTCTCTCTCTCGAAACGTACCCTCGGCCTTCAGATCTAAGACTTCCACGATCGAAGCGACTAAGTATGGCAGCTGCTTATTCAACTTAACCTTCTCTAAACCGTCTCTGACGCGCTCTTTCTCTGAACCGAGATCTAACTGTAACCTATTCGCGTCATCCCTTAAGACTCTCAGTTCGTTCTCCAGTAATCTCACCCTGGTCAGGATATCTTCCGTGGAAGCTTGCTTGAGATCGTCCAAGACCAGGTTCGTCCCATCGTCGTCGTCGAAGACGCCTTCGAGGTCCATTTTTTATTCGTTTTACTAGTGCGCGTGATGTGTGTGTGTTTTACTAGTGCGCGTATTAATTATGTCTCTCTCTCTCTCCCGTTCTCGCACTTTCAAAGAGAGAGAGAGAGAAGGAAGAAGAAGAAAAAGAACACGCAGGCGACTGCTCGATACTTGATATGTGTCGCGTATTTCGGATGTTCCTTATTGTGAGAGGGAGAAAATAGATTTAGGGTGTTAAACCCTAAATGAAACCCTAAACATATTTTTAGTAATGAAAAAAAAGAGCACCGCACAACGAACACTTTTTTTTATGATACTAAGAGAATGAACGACGCGATTCATGATGAGAAGCAGAATAAGAAGACGCAAACGGGTCAATTATTACAGGACTGTTCGATAGACCTCGGGACGTTCGTAATCAACGTCGATTATTGGGGAACGAAGAACTCTTATTATTTATCGAAATCTTCCGTTGCAGAGAATCCAGGTACTGACGACGACGAGGAGGGAAGAAGGATTGAGAGGAAGAGGCAGTTCTGGTTCTTAACGCACGCGCACGCGGATCATTTAATGAACTTGAAGCCTCGAAGGTTCATGCGCGACGAATGTGTCGATGATGTCGATGATAACCGCGATTATTCGGGAGAGTTTGAGAGCGATTTTAAGATATTCTGTACGGATATCACTTCGAAGGTATTGCTGAGACGGTTTCCAGAGTTTCAGAAAGTCGTGAAAATCTTAGAATTCGATTCGTGCGAAGTCGTTGAAGTGAACGAACGAGAGAGCTTTAACTGCTACTGCTTGGATGCAGGACATTGTCCGGGCAGCGCCATGTTCGTGTTCGAGGGAAAGTTTGGGAAGATCCTGCACACTGGTGATTTTAGGAGGGAGGATTTGTGTTCTGTCTTGAGCGGTAATCACGCATACACGCAATCGAGCGAAGAACGGACAACGGAGAACAACAACAACAACAACAACGATAATAACGACGTTGCAATGTTAACTAGTATAAAGAAACCACCGAATAAAGGGTTCTTTTCTTTACTCGGGGATAGCATGCGATGGTCGTCGTCTCCATCGTCCGAAGAACAAGATTTTGTCGGCAACAAAGTCTGCAGGACGCAATATAAGCAGACTATACCGGCTGTTTTAAGGTACGGCGTTTTACCGACCGTGTTAGATAATAAGCAAACGCCCCCGATTGATGTTTTGTTTTTGGATAATACGTATAACAATCCGTTTTATGATCACCCAACGAGACAAGTAGCTTTAGCGCGAATAGTGAAATTAGTCATGGAAGTAGAGCCCGAAAGGCCAGTGATCGTTGGAATAGATTCTTTAGGCAAAGAAGACGTGATCGTTGCCCTGAGTCAAGCGACGAATTCGAGAGTTCATTTACAAACGCAACGATATCAGGATTGGATAAATTTGGGATATCCCGAGCAATTTGTTTGTCAAAGTTTTAAAGAACAGCCAAAAGAATCAATTAGAGTAAGATGTGTCATGAAAAGCGCGACGAGAAGTAAACCGACGTTGAAAGAATTAGCCAAGTATTTAAAAAATTACAAAGAATGGGGGCCGTTAGTTATTAAACCAACCGGTTGGGCTTCCGTGAGTGATCAAATTCGCGACGAAGATGAGAAAAAAGATGCAGACAAAAACAAAAACGAGAACATGACGAGAGAAGAGAAAATGGAACTCGTTATTAGATCCGTTCCTTATTCTTTGCATTCGTCGTATCGAGAGATTGAAACGTTTGTCAAACGAGTGCAACCGAGAAAAATCATTGGAAACACCAGAGATGATACGCCAAAAGAAGCGGAACGAAAAGGTTTATCTAGCGTTCGATCCGTCGATGTTAAAAGACTAGAGACGTTTTTGCGTCCATCTTCGCAAGAGGAAGTTTTGGAATTTCAACCGCCGATCGCTCAATCGACGAAACATGATAATCTACAATTTGTTCAGATGATGAATCAAGTGACGAATACTATGACGCGTTTGCCACACGATTCGATTTCAGATGTGCGATACGTCTCGTCGCCGCATGGTGTTAAACGCGACGTGCAAGAAACCTTAAATAAGATGCAAATCTTGTCTCCTTCGAAGCAAACGACGAAACATACGCTCGTGAATAAGTTGCCGTTGAAACTGGTTAGAGTACAATTGGATCAGCCTTCTGCTGCTGCCGAAGAACAAGTTCTTCCAGAAGCGACGATAGATTATCGTGGCGGAGGAGAGGACGAGCCTGAACCTTTTGGTGGTAATGGACTCGGAAACGAAGAAGAAGAAGAATCGCAACATACAGGAAAAAGCTCTCCCTTAAGATCTGATGGTGATGATAAAAGTCAAAAGTTTGTGTCCGAGCAGCAGAAATTGTTTGCTACGCGCGAAGAAAATCTCATGCAATCAATTGTAATGAACGAAGAGGACGAGCGTTGGTCGAAACAAACTTTCAATCCAAGAGCACACAAGTCTTGGCTGCACGAGAGTTGGGTGCAATGTGAGGCAGAAAAATGTGGAAAGTGGCGAAGAATGCCCGTAACAGTGGCGCGTAGGTTGATCTCTTCGAAAAATTTATCCCCCCCGCGAAAGAAATGGACGTGTTCAGATGGACGCGACTCGAGGTTTGATGCGTGTGAGAAACCGCAAGAGGTTAAGGATGAAACTATTCGTGAGTTGATGGCTGAATCGAATACGGAAGAGATGACGAAGCTCGTTAGGCTCGCAGGTTTGGGTTTGATGCCACAAGAATTAGCTCTCGATGACGCTTATATTGCAAACATTGATCATTTGGAGGAGCAAAGAAAACACAAAGCGAAAGATCAACAACCACAACATCAACAAGTCTCGGGTTTATTGCAGAAAGAAATGTCAAAAGAAGAAGAAGAACGGAAACCGGAACAACCAGAAAAAGAACCGGAATTAGATGCAGAACCGGAATTAGAACAAGAAAATACTACTAAGAGTGACAACGAAGAGGAAAATATCGATTGGAAATCTCTTCGCGGGGTCGTTTCTCACGACACAGAGATGTATTGCTCATCTACGAAAGCCAACTTTTACGCAGAATTAAGACGGTGGAAAGAAGAGGTTTTATACGCATCTAAAGAAAATTTAGGTAAAAATCCACTTGATATCTCCGACGACGAGGATGACAATAGTGACGATGATGACGATGATGATGATGACGATGATGACGAAAAAATAGAAGAAGAGGTAAAGCGGCCGACGCTCGTTGAAATGCTTTCGGACGAAAAAACGCCCTCAGAAGAAATTGTTTTACACATTCAAACTAAAGCGACGATAGAGGAGCTTCGTGCAGCGCATCCTATTTTGTTCTGGGGCAAATACACGAAAGCAGATGACGAAAGATTGCTAAAGGATAGTATGTCCGAGCGCCTATTTGGATTCATTCTTGAAAGAGATGAAAAAAATCTGATGCAAGAGTTGCAGCAGCAGCAAGAAGAGGAAGAAGAAGAAGAAGAAGAAGAAGATGATGATGACGAACAAGCGCAAAATGATAGTGAAAGCGAGGAAGGCGATGCTTATGGTGTAGGCGACGACAAAAATGACAAAAAGATAAAAAAGCAGGTCGGAGGAATTGGACTTTTGCCACAACTTCCAGATTTGGAGCGCGCACCGGCTGGTACATTCATGGCAACCGCGCATCTATGTATACCAAGAAATACTTTAGAGCGATTGGTGTTTGAAAAAACTGGAAGGGATTTTTCGCTCTGGATGAACCCTAAAGCTGCGCGGTGGAAACTTGCTTTAATGATCGACGAACAAACGTTGCGAAAAGAGATTGATAAGTATAATACTAAGAAATCAGATTTCGCCAAAGATGGAGAGGAAGAAGACGAAAAAGGTAAAGAAGAAGGAGAAGAAGAAATTCGTCTCCGCTTACGTACTCTTCCATTTCACGAGTTACGAAAGGAGTATGAACAGCTCAGCGGCAAAAAATTGTGCTCTCATAATAGAGCATGGATTATTAAGAAATTAGTAAAGATGAAAGTATATGGGGGAAGAAGGAGAGAAGTTTTACGTAAAAGAGTTCGAGATGAGGAAGAAATCCAGACGAGGAGGAGAATGCGCAATCTTGCGGAAATTTTAGCCGAAGAAAATGAAGAATCGGGTGAAAAAGAATCGGAACCTGAATTAGAGAATACGGAATTGGACGGTATAGAAATAGACACAGAAATGGGAGAAGAAGTGAAACAATTAGGACTGCGCCCTGGAACTGCTAAATTTGCGGTTTACGTCATTTTAGTGCGAGCAGGCAGAGATGGGATGAGCATAAAAGATATTGTGAATGAGGCAAAACGCTTAGAATTATTGGACTGGAAGAGTGCCAAGCGAAAAGAAAATTCAATTCTCAGAGTCCTCTCGAACGCAAATAATATTTTCAAGAAAGTTGCAAATGATTGTTACGCTTTAAGAGCGTATCACTCCGATGATTTTTTTGTAGAAGAGGAAGAAGAAGAAGAGGAGGAAGAAGAAGATGATGAGGATTATAATGATTTGAGGAAGAATACATCCCCGCCGACGATGATACCATTGCAAAAAGGTGACGAGACAGGGTATGAAGATGCTAAAGCTAAGTTTGTTGAAAACGATAACAAAGACAACTCAAACGAAGTCATGCCAGAAACTGGTGACAAAAAAAAGAGTGGAATCAATCGATTCTTACATAGCTTTATGCGGAAAATGTAGAGTGATAGGAACATCATTAAACCGCAAACCGTTTAAACTAGCAGCAGCAGCGGTGGCTAAGGAAGCAGCGCGCAAAATGTAATTGTATTTCTAATTAAAATTTTAGTAAAGTATCTCTCTAATTATTTCTCTTCGTAGTGTGCCGCGTTAGTCCATGTCTTGACGTCTGAGCTGCCTAAGCTGCTCTTCGTTATCCTGTGGTTTTGGTGCTTTTGTGCAATCATGTCGGCACGATGGACATACGCGAGAGCGTAATAGCCAGGTGTCAATGCACTCGCAATGATATGAATGGCCACACGATAATTTCTTAATATTCTCTCCTCTTTCTATATCAGATAAGCACACGGAGCAACTCGCGCAAGAACTTCCATTATTTCCTTCGTTTCCATTTGCCGTGCCTTTCGGCATCGCGTTGATTTCTTGTTGCGTCAACGGAGCTTCAGCTAAGTTCTCGTCACCGTGCGTGTGGAAACTTGCGAACCCGTGCATTGCGTTTAAGAGATCACCGAATCCTCGAATATCGCCAAACCCTGGTGGTGGTGGCGCCTGCGGCGGAACTCCCATGCTGCCGGAATGGGTTTGTTCCATTTGATGAAACATATTTCTAAACGCGCGCTCGAATCTATCGCCGGTATCGTTCAATACGGCTTCTCTCGTTTCGCCTTGCGCTCTTGCACCGATAACTTCTCTAATCATAACTAAAAACGGGTCATTCCCGATCATCCCTTCTACGGCCGCTTGTTGTGTTTGTGCGTTTGCGCCATCAACACCACCTGCTCCTCCAGTGTTTGGACCGCCATATTGAACGGATCTAAAAATGGGACCTTCTGGACCTCCAATTTGAACTTCGAAACGCATAGCTCGTCTTCTCATTGAATCGCTCGCTCGTTCGTTCACTTCATCGACTCTTCTCCTCGTCCTCCTATTTTGTTCTCTCCTATTTTCCTTCATTTGCATTCTTATTGCCATAACCTCGTCTAAATAATCTTGCAATAACTCGTCTGGCGCCTTGCCGGTTCGCGAACACTCCTGCGCGAGCGTGAAGTCGTCGCCTGCGGATGTTAAATACAACGGCTTTGCTAAAATCTCTTCCTCGGCGAGTTCATCAATAGCCTGTAAATCATTATTTTCATCACCATCATCATCATCATCATCGTCACCCTCGTTATCTTCAGTCGTCGTCGTTTCTCTCTCTCGTTGTCGTTGTTGTTGTTGTTGTTCAATGTGTCTTTGCAATTGCTGTTGATGTTGCCCAAACATATGTCTCGCGTGTGCCATTGCAACACCGATCGCCACGGCCCCAGGAATTCCCCGCACACCGCTCTGTCCCTCTGTTCTCATCGCCCGACGTTCCTGCTGTAGCTGCTGACTCGGTCGTTCTTGCGCGTTACTCTCCAGCACATCATCGTCAGTAACCGTAGTAGTTTGTTCAACAATATTCTGCGTCCTTGGCGACGTAGCAGGTGCCCTACTGTCCCTAAATCTCGACGCGTGTAATCTCCTTATCTCCTCTAACTGATTATTATTATTATTATTATTATTATTATTATTATTATTGTTATCGTTATTGTTATTATCACTACTCATTTCTTTACTTATTTATATATCTCTGAAGAAGAAGAAGAAGAAGAAGAAGAAGAAGATTTCGAGAAAACTAATAATTTTTTTTTTCCAAAATCAAAACCCTAAATCATGCTATCATAGTTGAAAACCCTAAACACACTGGAAAGTTCCATTCAGCAGCAAATATTTTAGAGCTGTTTTTATTGTTTCACAGTCGCGAGAGAGAAACAAAAATGAAGACGTTATTTATGAACAACCGCTACGCGACAGCGCGAAGTAGTTTCAGTGCAAGCTCTGATAGGAGATGTTTAAGGTCTGTTGCAATCGCGAAGGAGAGGAAGAAGATCGCGAGCGCGGCAGGTTTTTATTCGATTCGTTCTCGTTCATCTTCTTCTTCCTCTCTCATGAACGTGGATTACGATGAGGGAAGAAGAAGAAGAAGTAGCAGTAGTAGTAGTAGTAGATCTAGTAGTAAAAGTAGTAGATCTAACGCTTCTTCTTCTTCTTCTTCTTCTTCTGCTTACGCTAAGAACGAGATCGAGCGAGCGCTGGAGATCGTGACAAACATGTTCCCGATATGGATCTTAACGGGAGCCTTACTGGGGTTATTTAAACCTGAAGTAGTTCTGCCGTACGCGAAATCATCGATAGTTACTCCAGCGTTAGGCATAGCGATGTTAGGCATGGGCGTTACGATGGACGAACGATCGATGCAAGACGTGTTCACGAGGAGAGGGAGTTTAAGAGTTTTGATCGGGACCGGTTTGCAGTTTTCGATCATGCCGTTGTTAGGGTATTTCGTTGGACAATTTCTTAATTTGGATCGATCGGCGAGGCTTGGGTTGATTTTGGTCGGGTGCTGCCCAGGCGGGGCGGCAAGTAACGTCGTCGCGTATTTAGCAAACGCAAACGTGAGCTTATCAGTCGCCTTGACGACGGTCTCTACGGCTATGGCGGCGATAATGACGCCTTTGTTAACCGCAAAGTTAATGGCGCCGTTGTTAGTAGTGGCCGCAAAGAATGCGCCTAAAGCGGCGTCGATTGAGCTCGATGCCATGGCCATGGTTATTAGCGTCGCGCAAGTTGTCGTCCTGCCAGTCATTGCAGGTTTTTCGCTTAAAAAGGTTTTCCCAAAGCAAGCGAGAATTTTTGCGCCCATATGTCCGCCATTAGCAGTCGGAGCCGTTGCTTTAATTTGTTCGTCCGTGATAGGTAAACACTCGGCGCAAATTTTATCTGCCGGTAAAGAAATCGTTTTAGCCGTGATTATTTTGCACAGTTTAGGCTTTTTGTTTGGTTTCCTCGGCGCAAAAGTGTTTGGTTTCAAGAACAAAGACGCGAGAACGGCCTCTATTGAAGTCGGAATGCAGAATTCAGCGCTCGGTGTTGTATTAGCAGCCGCACATTTCGCTAAAGATCCCATGGTCGCCGTCGTTCCTGCGATAAGCGCGACCGTACATTCATGCATCGGGAGTTTAATCGCTGGCTATTGGAGATTTCAAGACTTGTCGTTGAATAATTCAAAGAGCGCGTCGTCGGGAGAGATTATATTCAAGTTTTGAGCTCATCAGCGAGCGCGCGCGTGCTTTTACATCGGATGACAATTCTGCATGAAATATTATTACTACCACTACCAAGTACGTTTTGAAATTTATACCACTATATATATATGTAAACGCTGACAATTTTCGGTTTACATTGTACCATAATGCTATGCTATATCTATTTATATCATACTTGCATATTTCTCAACGTCGTTTCCTTCTATAGTTTTCATCGTCTTCGATTAACCAATTGTCGCCATATTTCTTCTTCATTTCTTTTTTGCGCAATTTTCGTTTTTCAATCTCAGCGCGCGATAACTTTTGATGTCTAGCTTTGTTAATCTCCTCCATAGCCTCGTCCATTTTCGCTGGATCGATGTAATTTTCTAAACCAATATTTCTATACGCAGCGCCTGCTCCACTTGAGGGACCGGCGTTGAGTCTGCGCTGCAACGATTCGTTCACTTCAGCGGTTACGCGCCCGGTCATTCTGTTAAAAGTACCGACCGAGGCGAACCTCTCCGAAGCACGCTCGTCGACTCTGCTACCATTCTCGTGAGTGTTATTAATGAGACCTAACGCCGTATCACGCGCAAGTTTTTCTTGTTCTAATCGATCGTTTTCTGGTAAACCTTCTAAAGCGGCTTCGGCCCAACGATTTTTTGTGGTCGTTACGTTTGCTGCGAGGTCACAATCATCACCATTATCATCACGAACTCCCTTTTCATTTCCTTCGTTGTCGTCATCGTCATCATCATCACGAGAAAAGCCGTTCAAATTCTCTTTAATGATTTTATCGCGAGCGGCAATCGCGGTCATCAATATTTGCTCTGCTTCCACAGCAGTACATCTAACGGTTAAAACCATACCTACATCTTCGCATCGTTTCCGTAACGTAACATCTCCTAAAATCATTGCTAAGGACGTATATTCGTTATTATTTGTACTTGCGCCTGTGCCGTGCGTTCGAACTTTCAGATTCATCGGCAACGCACCGCGCCACATTTGCAATTGTTCGCTCGTAAACGGTCCTTGCCAAGTCCCTGAATCGTCTTCGTACTCCCACCTCGGTAGCAAAACATCATTCGTATTCACATTATTATTATTGTCATTGCAATTATTATTATTATTCGTATCATCATCATTCCGTCGTCTTCCAATGTCTCCTCCTCCTTCGCTTCCTAAAACTTCTCGTTCGATCTCCTCCAACTCCTCCTTCGTCACGGACTCCAACGCCATTCTCCTTCGTTCGTTCAAAGCCGATTCATCTCTCACTATTTTCACTACAACAACGCTTTCACTATCATCACTCGTACGCCTACTGACCGGTTCCTCCCACTGCGTCTCACGCGTCTCAGGCCTGAAGTAATAAAACATCTTCCGTGTTTGATCGAAACTTTGCACCCATTTTTGTACCTTTTCCTTTTCCTCGACATCCCGAGGCTCTGCTATAAACTCTTCTTCCTCTTCCTCTTCGTTCGCTCTTTGTTTCCTCTTCTTAACAGCGATCCTATTTCGTTCCCTTAACTCCTCGTACTCTTCCTTCGAGCAAGGGAAGTTCACCTCGACCCTTCCCTCGTCTGCTTCCGAATCTCCTGAGCAGAGTTCGTTCTTCTTCGCTCGAGCGAATTTCATTCTTTGCTTTGACTCTAGTTTAGCCTGCAGGAAGAGCTCATCTTTCTGCTGCTGCCGCTGCCGCTGCTGCTGCGCACTCATGTCTGTTACGTTTATTATTAGTTACGCGCTGTATGGTAGTTTTATTATTATTATTATTATTATTATTAGTTACGTGCTAATAATAATATGTTACTGATGTCGTTTTATTATATTATTAGAGTCCTGTTTTGAGCGGAATGCAGTTGGCTAGATTTAGGGTTTCAAACTCATATTTAGGGTTTTGAATAAGCTTTCTTTTGCAGGTCTTTCATCGCACATTATCATAAAGAAAAACACGCATAAAAGAGAGGTTAAGCGTGATAAGAGGGCGAAAGAGCGAAAGAGCGAGAGAGCGAGATTGTTCGCGTGTCAGTGTCATAAACAGTGTTCACTCTTTACTGCTGATATATAATACGAAGAAGAAGAAGAAACATTAGTCTCTGAAACAGCGAAGAGAAGAGAGATTTGATTTTGATTGAAACAATAATAATAATAATAATAATAATAATAACAACAAAATATGGTATACGTGAAAGGCGAGGACGGACTATCGATACAGGACTTACAAACGCTCGATATTAAATCTTTGAACCCGTTATCGTTAGAGATCATCTCGCGTCAGGCCACGATTAACATTGGAACAATTGGACATGTAGCACATGGGAAGTCCACAGTAGTGAAGGCAATATCTGGCGTGCAAACCGTGAGGTTTAAGAACGAGCTCGAGAGAAATATTACTATTAAACTTGGATACGCGAATGCGAAGATATATGAATGCGAGGACGATAAATGTCCAAGACCGGATAGGTTTGCCGCATATCCGTCGTCAAAGGAAGACGAGCCGATGTGTTTAACGAAAGATTTTCAGGATAAAAAGATGAAGTTGATTAGACACGTGTCGTTCGTGGATTGCCCTGGGCATGATATTTTGATGGCGACTATGTTGAACGGAGCCGCTGTGATGGATGGTGCGTTGCTGCTAGTCGCCGGGAACGAAACGTGTCCACAACCGCAAACTTCGGAACATTTAGCCGCCGTGGAGATCATGCGTTTGAAACATATTATTATTTTACAGAACAAGATCGATTTAGTGCAAGAAAATGCAGCCGCGAATCAGTACGATCAGATTTGTAAGTTTATTCAAGGCACGATTGCTGATGGTGCACCTATTGTGCCGATTTCAGCGCAATTGAAGTATAACATCGACGCCGTATGCGAATACATCGTGAAGAAAATTCCAGTCCCAATAAGAGATTTCACTTCCGCGCCGAACATGATTGTCATTAGATCTTTCGATGTGAACAAACCTGGTGCAGAAGTTGATGATATTCAAGGCGGCGTCGCCGGTGGGTCTATTTTACAAGGTGTCTTAAAAGTCGGTCAAGAGGTTGAAATAAGACCCGGAATTATTTCCAAAAACGACGCAGGCGAAGTCACGGCAACTCCGATCAGGACGAGAATCGTCTCGTTATTCGCTGAGCAGAATTTATTACAATACGCAGTTCCGGGTGGTTTAATCGGCGTCGGTACGACGTGTGACCCAACATTAACCAGAGCCGATCGTCTCGTTGGACAAGTTTTAGGAGAAGTCGGATGCCTACCGTCCGTCTTCACCGAACTCGAAGTGAACTTTTTCCTTTTAAGACGCTTATTAGGCGTGAAAACTCAAGGCTCTGAAAAAGCCGGTAAAGTCTCTAAATTATCAAAAGGTGAAGTCTTAATGTTGAACATTGGAAGTATGTGTACTGGCGCGCGCGTCGTCGCCGTGAAGAACGATTTGGCCAAGATGCAACTCACTTCGCCCGTATGCACGAAAGAGGGCGAGAAAGTCGCAATCTCGCGAAGGATCGAGAAACATTGGCGCTTGATCGGTTGGGGCTCTATTCAAAACGGAGTCGAGATCGCCACTGCTAAGTAATATGTAGGTATATTTATACATATATTTGTGAGTGTATAGTTCTATATGTAGTTCATAGATATATATATATATATACCAAGTATATTATAACAAGAATCATCACATTTACAGACTTGATGACTGAAACGGCGGCTCTGATTGTTTTCGATTCGCTATTAATATAAAGTAAACAATATTCTAATAACGAGGCCTTCAATAAACGCGAACAAAAATCTTGCCATACTTAAAAACAAGTCAATGACGAACCCATGCGTTCCCCCATCGCTCGAGGAAGACGAGAGCGAAGATAAAGCGCGCTCTCGATGGGTCAGTTTAGCCGCAAAGCGAGAGAGCGTGAGTTCAAGAGAACTTGCAGGCTTCGCAGGGACGCGGAAGCCATCGACATCTGTACTAACGACGCTCGCGATAATCGATGCGAATGCAATTTTGAAGAACGAATCGAGGAAACTCTCCGAAGACCTGTTCCAAGAGCTATGCACGACCGAGGAAGTATTGAACGAAATCAAGGACAAGAGGGCGAAGGCC
>Ga0115004_10001765_pt1 | contig 17842 bp, 15 predicted proteins | sample ArcticOcean_MG_C_10_FD_88737 | JGI IMG/M metagenome (GOLD analysis project Ga0115004, IMG submission 88737) | Marine microbial communities from western Arctic Ocean - ArcticOcean_MG_CB11_90 | ecosystem: Environmental > Aquatic > Marine > Oceanic | place: Arctic Ocean: Canada Basin | collected...
CCCCCTGCGGCTACGGCGCCCGCCCAGGGGCACGGGGACCCCCCCCCCCGTCCCTTACCCCCCCCCCCCCTCCCCACCACAGGGCATCTCGGCAAAGCGGTCTCGTTACGAGAAGGAAATCCTCACGACAGGATCATGGTGCGTCGCGTTCCTCTTAAACAGGCTCCCCACCCCCGACGCATCACCAAACGCGACGATTATTCCTTCGCCTCTTCGTCCCGACGCGTGGCTGACAAATCTCTTCCCATTTTCTTCCGTATCGAACCAGTCTTGGGCGGATGAACCCGACGGGGCGCTGCCTCGCATTCCGCACGCGTTCGGCGCGTTCGGGTCGGTGGGCCAGCCCACGAACGGCGGGCGGGCGAACGGGTTCGGCCCGCCAGGCGGGTTCGCCGGCGCCGCCGCGGGCCCGCCTGGGATCTTCACGAGTGGAAACCATCAAATGAATCAAATGGGCGCGCCGCAAAGCGCCGGGTTGAGTTTCGGCACGGGAATCGGCACCCACCACCCGGGAAGTGTTTCCCAAGAAAGGGAACCTCCCAACTACGCGTTCGGGTCACCTGGCGGGCAGCAGCACCCGGGGAACGGCGGCGGCGGCAGCTGGGGCGCGCCAGGGCACGGGCTGGGGATGGCGGGGCAAACAGTCTCGCGCGGACCGGCGGGGTTTGGCGCGCCGGGCGGGCCGGTCGGCGCGCGGCCCGTAGTGGGCGTCGGCGCGCCCTTCGGCGCCGTGGGCGCGCCCATCAACGGCAACCACCCGAACTTCGGGTCTGCTACCCCGAACTTCGGGTCTCCCCCTGGTGGCTTCGCCAACCAGGGAAACCACCCCGAGCACCCGCCGGCCGGGCACTTCGGGTCCCCCCCGGGGTACCAGGACCGCGCGCAGCCCCCGCGCCCCACCCTCCCGATGCCCACGGCCCCCCCGTTCACCGCGTTCGTGGGGAACTTCCCGTACGAGTGCTCCCAGGACGAAGTGGTTGGGCTTTTCGCCGCGAACGCGTGCGCCATCGCGGACGTGCGCATGGTGCGGAACCGGGACACGGACCGGCCGCGCGGGTATTTCCTGGAGTTTGAGGACCTTCCCTCGCTGCAACGCGCGTTGTGTTTTGACGGGCACGCCCTGGGGGGACGACCGTTGAGGGTGAACGTCGCGGAGGGCCGGCCCGAGCGCCGGGACCGGAACGGCAACGGGTTCGGGGGGGGGGGGGGGGGCGGGGGGGGGGGGGGGGTTCGCGGAGCGGTACAACAACGACCGGGGGAGGGGTCCCGGGTTCCCCGGAGGCGGTTTTGGAAACAACAACGCGGCGGACATTGGACACGGCGGCCCCGGCGGCGGCCCGGGCGGTTTCGGGGGCGCGCCGATGGGGATGGGGGGCGAGTTTGTCGGCGGTGCGCCGGGGGCTTCCTTTGGGAGAAGAGAAGGCGGGGGCGGGTACCAGGAAGCGCGCGAGGGACGGGGGGGGCGGCAAATGCGCGACGGCCCGATTGGCGGCGATGCGCCACCGCGACGACGGAGCTTCGACAGGCCCGCGGACAGGGTGTTACCCAGCGACTTGCCGGCACCGGAGGGGCGCAAGAAACTGGTGCTCGCGGCGCGCTCGGTGCCGGCGAGCGACGCCGGCGGCGACGCCGTGTCGGACGCCAACTCTGGGGATCCCAAACAACCGTCGACAAAGCCCAACCCTTTCGGAGGTGCGCGGCCAGTGGACTCAACCGCGAAGATCGCGGAAACGGAGCGGAAGATCAAAGACGAACGGGACAAGGCGCACGCCCTGCTCGCGGCGAAAAGTGGACCCGACCCCACGCCGGTACCGGCGCCGAAGCCGCACCAAGCGGGAACCGGCGCGGTGCCTCCGCTTTCGAAATCCGCGGTGCAGCCGCCCGCGACCGGCCGGCGAGGCCCGCTGATCATGGCCCCAAAGCAAGAGCCCGTGATCAAGGCGCAAAACGCGTTCGCCATGCTGGCCATGGACGACGACGACGACGACGAGGAGGAGGACGAGGACGAGGAGTGAGAGGACGGTTACTACGTAAGAGGAGCGCTAGGGGGAGAACGAGTTTGGGATTCTTTTCAAAAAAAAAAGACAGATGAGATTTTGATTGGTGGATTTGGGAATGTTGGTGTGAGGTTTGTGGGGGTATAGGCTGTACAGAAGAAGCTTCGTGAGAGAGACGACCGGACGCGAGTGCGCGGTGGAGGGACAAGAAAAGAAACGTTTGTGATTGATCCGATTGATCGTTCCGCGTGCGCCTCGAACCCGCGAACTTCTCTACTTTTGTTCCCGATTCTGGGACGTGACGAGCGTTTCAGTTGCTTCGATCTCATATCTGACACTCATAACGTGGCGCACCGCAGCACGTCGTGTTGCGCATCCTACGAAACGACCTTTGAACATGGCCTCCGACGGGCCGTCGATTACCATAGAGCCACGCTTCCCAAGTTCCTTGAAGTTTGAGGCGTGTGGTGATGTTCCTTGCTCCGACTTGCCCGCGTTGAAGAAAGCGATTTCCGGCTTCCAGAGATCTGAGGATGGACAGAAGGTGTCGCACTGGTTCTTCGAGACGCAAAGTTGTGTCAAGATATCTCCCGACAGGATGCAACGCAACGTTGGAACATTCTCTCACTTGAGGAGCGTCCCGGGACAACAGGCACCCGTTTACCCATCCCTTACCTTCGTTGCGGTGCCCCGGACTCCAGAAAAATACCCAGAGGGGGTTGACCTCGCTCGCGCTGACTCATTTGACCTCTTCGAGCTGGACGCCCAGACTCCAGCTCGTTCCATATACATGGTCGATGCTTTTGACGACATCCTAAATGACGAATCCGGCGAAGCGGCACAGCGCCTGAAACAGGAACTCCTCGTCGCACACCATGCCTCTAAGCCCGTGACACCAAGCGGAACATACACGCCGCGCAGACGTGAACCGCGGCCGGGAGAGACCGAGATGGAAATCTTCGTGAAAACGCTGACAGAAAAACGCTGACACTGAGGATGTATCCGAGCAGCATGGTGCTTGACGTGAAGATGCTCATTCAAGATAAGGAGGGAATACCTCCAGACCTGGTGAGGCTCATTTTTGTTGGAAGGCTGATGGAAGAAGATCGTACCCTCGCAGAGTACAATATACAAGAGGAGAGCATTTTGCATCTCATTTTGCGGCTCCGGGGTGGAATGTACGATGAGACTTCCGGACGCATCGAACACGCGGAATACGACAGCGGCAAAATTGTCCACCGCGAAATTGAGTTGACTATTTTGTCGGCCTGAAATAAACGCATTTCGCACAAGGTCGTAGCCTTCGTGAAGCTTTCCGCGCTGCTGCCGTCGGCAAGCACAGACTCCGATAGCGACTCTCCCTCGGATGCAGACCCGGACGACAATGTCGAGACGCAGTTGCAACAGGCGGAAGCCCTCGCGGAAGAGCTTAAGCGGAAGAAGGCGCGCCTGACATCGGCGCGTCGCCAGTGAACGGAATCCGTCCCTGGCGGCGACCAGGACACAAGCGCGTCAAATCGACCCGGGGATCCCGGCGAGGCGATTCTTCGTTTGATGCTAACGCGAGAAAACGCGTTGCGCCTGGCGCCGGAGACGCAACGGGCGTACGAAAAGGCGGAGGCCGGGTCCCTGCGGGTTACGGACGAGGTACTCGGCGACGACGATGCTTTCGCTCGGTGCAAAGATTGGCTCGAGGTGACTGACGAATTACAGCGACGAGTGGTTCGCGAGTTTGCGTCGCGCGGCGACTTTGGAGACGCGGAGCCGGGTTTCCGTGAAGAACGCGCTCTCCGCGCGCTTCGCAGCGCGACAAACTGGTATCCGTCGTTGCGTTGCATTCCCCTTTACGTCCGGTTCAACCGCGCGCGGACGGGTGCGCTCCAGGTTGGTTCGGTCCTTCCCAACCCACACGTGCTCGGTCTGGACGGTGTGCCTTTTGAGCTGCGCTCGATGCTGGCGACGCGAGGCAAACGCCGCACCCTGCTCGTCGCCGGGAGCGTTTCGTGACCCCCCATACGCGGCGTCATTCCTTTGTTGCGGTCGCTGCGGAACGAGACGATTTTGAGTGGCCGGGAGGTTGACTTTGTGTTTGAGTACGTGAAAGAGGCGCACGCGCATGACGAGTGGCCGATTTCCAGCGGAAGGTTCAACCACGGTAACGGTCCGGTTCGCGTGGACCAACCCACCACAAACACGCACCGCTTAACCCTCGCCCGCCGGTTCCAAAACGAACACGACCCTAACCGCGACGCCTTCGACGTAGCTTTGGCGCGGACGATTTCGAACGAGGCGACCAGTTCGAGTTGGAGTTCGCGCCCTGGCCGTTTCGGTTCTTCGGCGTCGGGAGCGGGAACGGCGATTGCGGCGAAACGCAAACAAAACGCCTGGAGTTCGTGTCGCATCCAAAAAACGCGACCTACGACTTGGTCGCGGTTCGGAACTGGGTTCTCGGTTTGGAAGACTTTGCGAGCCAAGCGGGTGAGTGAGTGAGCCCTGTCCACGCACGCACGCGACTTTCGTGTGACGTCCTGATTCTACACTCCGCTTGCGGGGCGAATCACGAAAGACTGATGATACGAGTCGCGCGCGACGCGCCGACGCCGGCTATAGATTTAGATTTAGAGACGATTTCGCGAGACGAAACGAACGATTGCCTGTGTGTTGGTTGTTGACACCGCGTGCCACCACGGAGTACGTTTCTTACCAGAGATGATCGGGAGCGCGACCGGTGGAGTGACACACAAGAAACTGGTGTCGGGTCGTGATTGACCCGATGCTGTTCCGTGCAAACCGCAAACCTCACCAGCCTCTGGGGCCTTGTTGCCTCCTTCTTCTTTCGATCGTGACACCAGTCCGACACCCATCCGCATCGTGCCATCGGTTTTTACAAATCCGACCAAACCTCCCTCGCCCCTCTCAACCGGTTCGTCCTCAGCGCTCGTCCACCTTCACGCGCCTCGGTGGCTCACACCGCAGCCGGTTCGTGTTTCCTGGCCGTTGTTAGCGCACAAAGCGCAGGGCTCGCGAAGTCACCAACGGACTTCGACTGCGGACACCGAGCGTTTCGCCGATGTCACCGAGGAGAAATCATCGTCGTCGGGCACACACGAACAGTCTTCGTTTTTGTTTTTTTTTCGGAGGCAACAAGTCGTTTTGTCGTCACGGCTTGCGAATTATTAATTCGCAAGCTTTTTCTTTTGACGACACAGACAGTACTTTAGACACCTCGTTTCGGCAAGCTTCGCAATCGGGCACTCGCAGTAGGCAATTAGTCCGAGAGTGTGGTCAGCTTTTCGGTGAAATTATTTTCGAGGTCGTAAAAAGCGGATGTGTTTCCTGATTGCCACACTTCCCTTCGCGCAGCCCGGCAAAGCCGTCCGCCACGCACTTCCGACTTCCCCCTCCCCAGGTCTCCGTGCTTCCCGCACCGACTCCTGCCTCCGCACACCACCACTTCCTCCTCCTCCCGCTTCTCGCCACGCGCGAGTAGCCCTCCTTCGTTTCGTCTCGTCCCGCGAATCGAAAAACGGCCATGCCCAGACTCGCCGGCGTCGCCTTCGCGCTCGCGTCCTTCGCCTCCGCGGCGTCCGCGTCGGCGCTGCCGCCCGTGTACGACGCGTGGGCAACCGACGGACACGTCGCAAGCAACGTGGATCCCACGGTGGACGACGCCAACCGGGTACGTCCGCCCTTCCTTTTTCTCGGACCGGCACTATTTTACCGTCGGACACGCCGAAGCGATGACGAAAAGAATGATAATAATCGAACGGCACGACCTTCGTTGTTGCCTTTGTTTTTCGCGACAGTTTTTTTTTGCCTGCTCTCTCGCCGCCTCGCTGACCTCCCCACCTCCCCACCCAAACCCCCTCTTTCACACCAACAGTGGGTGGTAAAGTTCAAAGCCACCCCTTCCGACCACGACGTCACCGCGCGGTCCAAAATCGACGCCATGTGCGCGGAAGCCGCGGGCGAGCCGGGCTCCCAAATCAACCGCCGGTTCAAAGGCCGGTGCGTGAACCGGCGGTCGATGACGGTACGGCCGTAGGGGCTTTCCCAAATCCAGGCACTGTTTACAGCCCCTCTTTGACTACACTAGTCATTAAAAGGAAGTACACTACATACATCGCAAGTGCACTGTTTTACCGAAGCTGGTGACTGTTTGTCCATACATCGCCCAATACAGTACACCCGTACTCGAGACTCAAGACTGACACTTTTCGTTTACAATCGCAGTCGCGCGTTGTGGTGTTGCGCCCGGACGCGTCGCACGACTTGAACGACATGCTTGCCGCGCTTGCGGAGGACGTGGAGTACGTCGAGCGAGACGTGCGTTTGCACGCGTTCCCGGTGGAGAACACCGTTTTCGGAGCGCACGACGTGATTGCAAACGCGGCTGCTTTTTCATCCGCGACCACGACGACCCCGGCCGTCGCCGTCGCCGCCTCCACCGTCGGGCCCGCCCCCTCGCTAACGCCAGCCTTTCTGGAGCCCGGCTTGTGGGGCCTGGACCGCGTGGGCCAAAGAGCGTTGCCCCTGGACGGAGCGTACGTCCCCCGCCCGGGCAACGACGGCGCTGGGGTACACGTGGTACGTATTGGGCCTTTCCCAAATCCTGACACACTGTTTACTGGCCCTGGTCGAGTGCACTACTAGTAACATTTACCAGTACTGGCAACTGTTACAAACCCATACTCAAGACTCAAGACTGACCCTTTTCTTTCCCACTCACCCAGTACGTCATCGATACCGGCATCAACGCCAACCACACGCAGTTCACCGGACGTGTCGGCGCGGGTTTCGACTTCGTGGACAACGACACTGATCCGGACGACTGCAACGGCCACGGAACGCACTGCGCCGGAACCGTGCTCGGCTCGGACTACGGCGTCGCGCCGCGCGCCACCCTGCACGGCGTGCGCGTGCTGAACTGCGCTGGGTCGGGTTTCCTCTCCGACGTCGCGGACGGCATGCGGTGGGCCGCTGATTTCCACGCCGCCGCGCACCCGCACGCACCGGGGGTCGCGTCCATGTCCCTGGGCGGGGGAAACTCCCCGTCCCTCGTCGAAGCCGCTGCGTACATGCACAGCAAGAACATGACCGTCGTCGTGGCCGCCGGTAACGCCAACGCGGACGCGTGCGGGTACTCCCCCGCCAACGCCCCCACCGCGATCACCGTGGGGTCGACCGTGGTGAACGACCAGCGATCTAGTTTCAGCAACTACGGCGAGTGCGTGGATATCTTCGCACCAGGCTCAGACGTAAAGTCAGCCTGGATCGGCGAAGACGACGCGACGCGAACCATCAGCGGCACCTCAATGGCGTGCCCGCACGTCGCGGGCGCGGCGGCGGCGTACCTATCGTCCGCGGTTGCGGACGCAGCAGGCTTTGGTAGCTCAATCTGGGGTGAGGTTTCGATTGCCGCGGTTTCCGCGACGAACGCAACGCACCCAATGCCCACCCCAGACCAAGTCACCACAGCGCTGCTTGAAGCCGCCACCAAAGGCGCGGTGCAAAACCCGGGTGACAGCTCACCGAACGAGCTGCTGTACGTGCACCACCAAGACGAGAACAACACCACCAACCCGCTACCGCCCCCCCCCGCGCCTCCGTACCCGGACGAGAACTGCGTCACCCTCACCGTGAACATGACCGCGGACGAGTACCCGTGGGAAATCGCGTGGTCTGTGGTGTCCCCGAGCGGCGCGGAGATTCCGGGCGGCGAAGGCGGCGCCGCCAGCGCCTCCGTCGCGATTTGCGAACCCGGGACGCACCAGTTTGTGATTTCCGATTCCGCGAACGACGGCATTTGCTGCGGGTACGGCCGGGGTTTTTACTCCCTGAGCCTTGACGGAGTGATGATCCACGACTCGAACGGCGAGTACGGCGCGGGCGAAACGGTGGATTTCGACGTCGACATCTGCACCGGCTCCGACTGCGCCGTCGACTGCGCCGTGGGCGACTGGAGCGACTGGAGTGAATGCGAAGCCACGGAAGACACCTTTCCGGTTTGTGCCCCTGGAAGCAACGTGACGAGCGTCAACACCCCCGCCAACACCCCCGCGAACGTCGCCATCACGCAGAACTTCCCGCCGCACATCCTGCCCACGTTCCCGTACTCGGGCGAAGTCGCGGGGAAAATCGTGGGCGGCGGCGAAGTGGTCCCCGCGTTCCGGTACCCGTGGATGGTTTCGCTGCAGAGCGAAAACGGCTTCCACACCTGCGGCGGCGTTTTGATCGCTAACGACAAGGTGTTGACCGCGGCGCACTGCGTGGCGAACGACCGGCGGTACGTCGCGCACGTGGGGAGGCACGACCTGGCGAGTGACGAAATGGCGGTTGGCGCCGAGGCGATTGCGCAGAACGGCGCAGCGCGCGTGCACCCGTTTTGGAACGACGCGAGCTACGCCTTCGACCTGGCCGTGATCACTCTTGTGGTGCCGTCCACGGCGACCCCGGTAACGATCGATTTCGACGACCTCACCGTGGGCGAGCCCCCACTCGACGGTGCGGTTGAAACCACCCTGCTCACCACGATGGGCTGGGGCGCTTTGTTCGAGGGCGGCGCGTCCCCCGAAACGCTAAACTCGGTGGTCGTGCCGGCGGTTCCGCACGCCGTCTGCGCCGCCGCGTATCCGGGCGCCGTCGACGAAGTCTCGATGCTGTGCGCCGGCGAGGCAGCTGGCGGTCAAGACTCGTGCCAGGGCGATAGCGGCGGGCCTTTGATCCGGGAAGACGGCTCAGACAAGCTGGTCGGGATCGTTTCCTGGGGCGCGGGGTGCGCGCGCCCGAACGCCCCAGGCGTGTACGCGCGAGTCGCCGCAGCCAAAGCGTGGCTTTTGCCGTTCACCGAAAACCCGGTGCCCGAACGCGTGGGTGAGCAAACCTCATCAAGGAACGTGGTCACACCGCCAATGAATGGAGGCGATGTGTGTCCTGCGCTGACCAGAACAAGGACTTGCACGCTCCCGCAATGCTCCGTACCGCCCGCGCCGCCCGCGCCGGAACCCACGCCGGTGCCGACGCCCGAGCCTCCCGCTCCCGAGCCGACGCCCGAGCCGACGCCCGAGCCTCCCGCTCCCACGCCTGAGCCTACGCCCGCTCCCGCTCCCGCGCCTGAGCCGACACCCGAGCCCCCGGCCCCCGAGCCGACGCCCGCGCCAACGCCCGCGCCTCCCGTCGGCCCGCCGCCGTCCCCGCCGCCGACGCCTCCCGAGTTTCCTCCCGAAGACGCCGATGAAGCGGTGACGGTTTTGCGCCGCATGTACGACTTGATGCGCCGTTTGGACGTCGAGTCCAGGGGCGTGCTCCCGGCCGCGCCGAGGCGCATGGCCAGACGCTTGCTGGGCATGGCCAACTGAAATTGTGAACCGTGAAGTGCGCGAGGGAAGGAGCAAGTACACCGGATTCAACAACAAGCCGATGAAGAAATATTTAAAGCGCAGCCACCGCGGGGGAGATGAAAAGCTCAGTGGCTCAGTAATAAGTTAAGTATATACACGAGATTAAAATACACGCACGACGCAGCTCTTCTGCGTCTTCCAAGTTTACTTCTCTCCATTTTCGGAAACCTTGTACACTACTTGAACTGTCGGTCGTGCGGCACGGGCAGCCCCCGCGAAAAAAACGACCGCCGCGGGACGTACCCGTTGTTTTCCACCAGCGTCACCGCCACGTCGTCGACTTTTCGAGTAAGAGAAAAGCGTCAGTCTTGTATGGGCAAACGGTGTGCCGGGATTTGGGAAACGCGGGGACGGACCTTTCGACAGCTCGTGGAGGTACGGTAACATGTCCAGCAAGTCGTTGTCTTTCGGGTCGTCGATGAAGGAACCGCACGGCAGGGCGTTTTGGGGCTGGAACGCGTAGCTGTGCGGCGAGTTGTCGACGATTATGGTTTTTTCCATCGCGCGGCCGAGGGAGGTCAAGTCCTTGACGTAGTTTCCCTGAGATTGTAAAAAAGAAAGTGGTTAACGTCGGTCGTGACGTGTATTACGTGATCAGTCCGAGGAAATGACCGTCCTTTGGGAAAGGACGAGTACGCGCAATCGCGCGCGGCGGAAAAATCAGCGGGTGGGAAAGGTCCGTCCGTACCTGGTGCAGGTAACACGACTCCCGGAACAGCCGGTGCTTGATTGTTTTGCGCGGGTCCAGAAAATCCAACAACGGATCCGCGTACTTCGAAAGCGACGCGGTGAACACCACGATTTCGTACCTCGCCGCGCACTGCTCAAGGAAGTAATCAACCCACGGCCGTTTCAGCACGTACACGTCCGTCACGACGCCGTCGATCTCAACCGGGATGACGAAATCGGGATTCGGTACCGGTTTGAACGACGAATGCACCAGGGTCTCGTCGAGGTCAAGCACCAAGCAAGGCTTGCGTCGGTCCGCTAGTGACAGGGGAGGGAGGAACGGGTCCCCAACGTGCATCGCCGCCGCGGTGGGGGTGGTGCGATGAGGTCCCAGCGCCGCGGTCGGCGTGGCGTGCCGCTGCGACGAAAAGAAAAGGAAACGACCGAGTGTCAGTGGAACGTTCAAAACGGGAGGGACGAATTCAACAACACCAATCGCGTGTTCCGCAATCGGTGTGTTGGGGCCTGGATTCGTCTCGCCCTACCCGTGGGTCATACCGCACGTACCTCGTTGCTTCTGTTTTCCTCTTTTCGCGACGGGATGCAACACAGCATCCCGAAAAGACCGCCTCCGCCCCCCCCCGTTTGTGACACCCCAACTCGCCCATCCACGCCCGCGCCTTTGCGCTTGAAACTGGAGGGGTGGTTGCCGGTGCCGTACACCGGCGCGACGAGACCGTCACTCGTGGTGACTTGTTTAATCACCGGCTCACCCTCGCTGCTGTTCCCGCGCGTACCCGACGTCCCAGTCCCGTCGTCGTCGTCGTCCGCCTTCGTCCACATCGTCCGCCCGCCTTGCTTGGTGGGGGATCCGGGTGTTCGGGAAACACCCTCGGGGTACCCTTCGGGGGCTTCATCGTCCACGCCCACGCGCAGCAAACGCGCGGAAGGCTTTTGCTTTTGCGGGGTCGTCTCACTCATCGCACTCGCGTTGCCGAACACCCGCGTGCGCCCGTCGCGACCACGCGCGGGGTTTTGATTGAGTAGAATTTGGAAAGTTCATTAAGAGCAACACCGAAGCGCAGTGCGTGTCAGTCCGAGAAACGTGTTTTGTCGTTCGGTTTTGGGAGTCCAAAAGTCGATCAAAGTCGAGAGTCGAAACAGTTGGCATTTGTTCAACTACGACACACGTCGCCGCGCGTCCGCCTGTGCTTCGGCGACCACGATGCGTCGCGTATCTGCCGCGGCGCTGGCCACGGCGCGGCGACCCTTGGTCGCGTTCTCCGTGAGCTCCACGAATCACACACGCGCGCTGGCTACGTCGGCGTCGCCGGCGTTCCAATGGGCGCTAAGTCGTAGTCGTGCCGCGCCGACACGAGTGAATGCAAAGCGCGGTACGACCTACGGCGTGGCGTTCGCCGCGTCCGCTGTGGTGGCGGCGTTGGTCGCGGCCAATGCCGACCCCGCGCTGACAGACGCGACCAGGGCCTACGCAGGGGTACCTTTCGACCGCGCGCGCGCGGTGATGGAGTTTTTAGTGCACAAAGGCGCGTCGTTTTCCAAAATCGAGGTGCTTCCCGAAGACCCGGGGTCCACGGCGAGCGGCGACGACGGCGTGCGCGGGTTCGGGCTGTTCATGAGACGCGATGCCGAAACAGGGGATACACATGATTTAAAAGCGACGTCAACCAATGCAAGCAAAGGTTTCTTCGCTGGCCTTCTCAACTCGATGGGGCTGGCAAGCGGTTCACCCGACGCGGTGGTGGCTTCCGTTCCGGCGCGGCTCGCAATATCCGCCGGCGCCGCCGCGACGCACCCCGTGCTGGGCGCTGTCTTTTCCAAAATGCTCGAAAACGACGAAATAGACGAGCGCATGACCGTGATGCTTCTTCTTATCATGGAGCGGCGACGGGGACGGGATAGCCCGATCCACGCGTATCTGGAGGCGCTTCCAAACAAGTTCGCGACGCCTCTTTTCTGGAACGACGACGCGCTGCGCGGGTTGGAGGGGACTAACTTACACGAAGCCGTGCTCGCGCAACGGAAACAGTTAGGTGACGTGTTGGTTGCGTATATCCAGCCCGCTGGTAAGAAACTGGTACAGGCCATGTCTCAGGAGGAGAGACGGGTTCGGAAGGAGGAGGGTTCCTGGCCGGCGCTGTTTCGAAAAAAAAGCAAAAAGCAAAAAGTCTCCTCCCGAAAAATCACGGATGACGAGTTCAAATGGGCGTACGCCGTTTTCTGGTCACGCGCGCTCGCGTTGCCCATCGGCGAGGACCCGTTGTCACCTACAATAGAAGCCATCGTCCCTGGGGTCGATTTCGCGAATCATTCGTGTTTGAAACCAAACGCGCGGTGGAAAGTAACGAGGGCGAACGGTGGGGAGGAAAACAGCGAACAAACTGTGCAGCTGGTGTGCGTCGCGAATAACGTCCCCGCGCCCGGCGAGGAGCTATACATAAGCTACGGCGACAAACCCAACGAAGAGCTGCTGTTCATTCACGGGTTCGCGGACCGGGAAAACAAACACGACGTGCTGGTGCTACGAGCGCCGGTGATGAACGGGGAGGCGGCGGGGGACAAGAAAAGCGAAACTCCCAAAACGCCCGAAACCAAACTCGCGCTTGAACTTTTGGCCGAAGCGTTTACCGCCCGTCTGACTCTTTTGAAACTGTTGGGTTTGCCTCCGCAGGTCGTTTTGCCAGCCCGTCCTCCCAAAAGCTTGCATTTATTGCCAGAAGAAACGAAATTGACCCTGGCGGTGTGGGGCGCCACGCCGGTTGTGTTGGACCAGTGGTTGCGGTACGAGCTGGACCTGAGGCTGGGGACGATGAAAGGTGGATCCGACGGGAACGGTAACAAAACCTCGCCCATGGACGATACGTCCATTCACTCCGCCGCGCTCACGGGGCTTCGCGCTGCGATCGAGACGCAGACCGCGCGATTGCACTTGGCCGCTGCCGCGCCTTCTCCTCAAACGGAGCGCCCCGGTTTCGGTGAGGGCGACTCGCGCAAAGCGGGTACGAAGCGCGCGATCAAAAGCGCCGTCGCGGCGGCCAAAGCGCGTCGCGTGGACGAAGTCGTCGCCGCGGATCCGCTCGCGCCTTCCACCGCGAAACAGGCGGCGACGTACAGGGCGGGCGTGCGGCGAATGCTGAGGGCGTACGAAGATACCACGCGGAAGTGGACATAGGTCGAGGCTGGGGAGGGAAGACTGAATAGTTTTGCAGTCTGACATGACAGCTAGCGCTTGAAATTCATTTTGTCAGCAGACTCCAAGGTCTCAGACACGCGACGCACTGCTGCTGCTTTGTCAGGTTCGGTTTGCTAACAACCGAATCTTCAAACGAGAGTCTTCGCATTTCCTCATTCAGAGTTGTCTGCGGGCGGAGGGTCGTGTTGCGTGAGGGGTCGGCTTTCTCGCGGCAGGGCCCGGTGCGTTCCGTCGCGATGTCGCGCAGGGCCGCGGATGCGGCGGCTTCGGCTGATTTGATACGGCGACGTATGTTTCGGGAACAGCGGAGTTCAGATTTCCACGCCGCGGTGCCTGCGATGGGCGCCGCGGCGCTGACCGCGGCCACGGCGGCGCTCACGATGCACCCCGCGTTCGCGGGCACGCGCGCGGGTTTCTTCGACGGCATTAGCGCAGACGTCACCGAGGTCATGCCTGTCGGCGACCAGTTCCAAACCACCATGCTGCGGGTCACGGGCGCGTGTCTCGGCGGTGCCGCTGGGGCGAAAACAGCCTTCGAGGTCGGCAGAGGGAAGGCTGTTTTCACTGCGGTGGGCGGTTTCGCGTGCGCGTTGATAGGTTCAGAGTTTGCGGAACCAGCCGCGGCGTTGGGTGTGCGTTTCGGCCGGGTCATGGGAAAGGGAACGAAGGGCTTCACCGCGGACGTTGCGGCGCTGTTCGGGGACGGCGACGTAGCAACCGAGCGACAGGGCTCGAAAAGCGATGACGAGAAAACATGACAGACACAAGACGTGTCTAAAGACACAAGACGTGTCTGAAACTCTCGGATACGAGTAGCTGTAGTCGTTATAGTCGTTAGTCTATGATAGTTTACGCTATTATTCACCCACGCTCGTTTCCCCGTCCACGGGTCGATTTTTCCTCGCCGGGCGTTCCCCCTGTTTTCGCGACGGCAGCGCCGCGGCGAGCGCCGCCGGCCAGTCCTTGCCGGCGTATTTTTCGAGGAGGAGCTTCAAAACCGTGTCGATGTTGAGAATCTGGTTCGTGGCGTGCGGGAGGTGTTCGCGAATGGGCAAACGCGCGGTTTTTATTCCCAACGCGTTGGCCTTGGGAAGCGACCACGCCGTTCCCCGGGCCCGCAAATCAACAATACCGCCGATGACGTACATCGTGTCCGCGTCAACCGTCTCCAGCAAATCCTTTGCGTCGGGGGAGAGGTACACCAAGTTGCGCGTGGGAGCGGTCGTTGGAGGGGTTTCGGGTTGGGGTTCGCGCGCTTGTAGTTTTTCTGTTTCTGTTTCTGTTTCTGTTTTGTGTCCGGTTTCGCGTGCCTCACCACTGGTAGCCTTGTACGCCTCGAACACGTCCAGAACGTCCCGGTCATCCATGGCGCACTCGGTCCACCGCGCGGCGTTGAAGTGCTCGATCGCGTGCGCGGCGACGGCGCCGCGCCACCCCGCGAAAATCAGGTCGAGCTCCACCGCTTGTTCCTTGCGCGCGCGCCGCTTTACGCCGATGCACTCGGAGAGCTGCTTCGCGACGCTTCGAATCGCGCGATCGCTGTCCTGTTCGTACGAGGTATCGACCGCGACCTTTAGAGGAGGCTTTTTTGATGCAATACTTTCAGGAGGTTCCTTTTCTCGCCTGCTTTTGCGTAACCCGCTCGCGCGGTCCACGTCGCCCGCAGCGATTAGCGACTCCACCCACTCCGGGGTTTCGGGGTTCAGGTGCCCGTTCGCGGCGCGCGCGCCCACGGCATCTTGAACGGTGAACGCGACGGACGGGGACGGGACGTTGTCCCTGTCCCGTGCTTTCGAAACGTTTTGAGAGACGTTTTTCAAATCGCGCGAACCAAACGCGCCGTTTTTCCCGTACGACACGGTTAGAAACATCCGCCCGTGTCTGCACAGCGCGACGTCGGTGACGTTTTCGTACCCCAACTCTCGCATCGCGTCCGCGACCGGGGCGCCGGTGACGAACGCGTGCCGTGGGGCTATGTCTTTGAGCGACAACAAAAGAGGCACGAGTTCCTCAATCGTGCATTCGCCGTGTTTCCCGGAGCCCCCCCCGCCGCCAACGCTGACTTGCCTGCCAAACGGCAGGTTGCTCACCACCGCGGCGATTTTTACTTGCGGGTCCTTAAACGTCGCGACGGCGTTCTCTTGCCAAGCCGAAGCGTTCGTGACCATCACGTCACCCACGGTTACCGTGGGCGTGGGGGTGAGCAAACGGGACGGACGGCTCGAACTCTGGTTTTCAGTCTCTTCGTCTTCGTCGTCGTCGTGTTCGAAACCGTCGAAAGCATCCTCCTCCCCAAACGCGACAGCGTACGGCGTCCCGGAATCGCACGTCGCTAGGCTTTGGTGTTGCACAGGCATGCTGCGTCGAAAGGACGCCAGGTTGCCGTTCGCGTTCCTCGCGTTTAGGGAATTAATGTCACCGCCAACTGACCGAAGCCCGCGGCTCCACGCCGCGTGCAAGATCGTGCCGCCGCCGCAACAGGGATCGAGAACCACGCCGTGTTCGCGAATGGACGACCAAGCGGAGTCATTATCGCCACTAATATCCCCAGCATCCCTAGCAATAGCCCCAGCATCCCTAGCATCATCCCCAAACACATCCTCAACCCGAGACCATCCATCCCACACCACCGCCGGGTTCAAAACCGCGTTCAGCGCGATGCCCGCGATTGCGGGCTGCGTGCCGGCGCTGTAGTTGTTTGGTTTGCGACTCCAGTCGATTTTCGCGTGGTACTTCGGCGGGGCGTACGTTGTTAGGCCGAATACGTACCCCGCCGCGGTTTCCACGATCGCGAACCGCAACGTTTCCCTCACACCCGCAGTTGCCTCCGGGTCGTTCGGGTTGTTGAACCTCGCGTACATCCCGTGCTTGAACCCGCCGCCCCACGTCGAAACAGTCTCGCCGATTGCGGCGTACAAATCAGGCGAACGCATGCGCAACGGGTGCCGCGCCACGCAGTCGTGGTACAAAGAAACGGGGGTGGTGCCGAGAGGAGATGTAGTCGTGTGTTCATCATGCACACCTGTACCACCGTTAATGCCGCTGTTGACGTTCAGCTGTTGCACTTGTGCTATGAGCGCCTCCGCGGTGGGCGCGCACGCGAGCGGGTCAATCACCGCGCGCAGGCCGGCCATGCGCGCCAGCGTCGGTTCCGGCAACGCGGAGGGTAGCGCGAACAACCCCGTAGTCAGCCCCACGGACCCCGGGCTCACTGACGCGACCTCCAGCGCGAATGCGTTGTACAAGTTTTCGTTTTTGTGCGAAAGAAGCAACCGCCAGGTATCGGAATCGGGGTCGAACAAAGTGCAGGTCTCGCCCTTTTCGTTGGAAGCGGAGAGGTGCCTTCTCGTGTCCCCACCGCGAAGCAACTCCTGTACTTCCCGTATCACGGTGGTTCCTGGTTTGCCCGATTCCGCGCGCCACGCAGCGCACAAATCACTCAAACTGGTGTTTCCATGCTCACCGAAGAAGGGGTGCGCCTGACTCGCGGGGGTGCTGGGGAACCGGCCAACCTTCGAAGCCTTACTGCTCGCCGCCCGGATGGATAACCGGCGGGCCGCATCGCGTCGGCGGTGCGCCGAAGAAGACGAAGAAGGCGACGGTGACCACGTGGATGACACCGCCCTTGTCCCTCCAAAAACCACCGCGGGGAACGCAGACGCCGCCGATGCGCACTTGCGCATGGAAACACGCGCGACGCCAAACGAGGGCGCCGCGCGTGCTGCCCCGCACCAGGCGGCTGCGCGGTCCATCTGTGTGACGCTGATTGACGTAGTTTTGCAAGCACACTGATTTTGGCCCACGAAAAACATATCCATTCGGGACACTTCTGCGCGCACTCGACGCGCCAGGAGAGATGAGCGACACCACCCCCTGGTGGGAGCGTCCTGAGATTCAAGTTAAACTTGACCACCCAACCGAAGGCGGCGACGATGGGTGTTCAATCTCCACCTCCGTCACGGTGCGTTCGCGGTAAACACAACGAAGCACATCCCTTTTTCTTCCTCGCGAAACAAGCCACCGAATCTCGTTCTCGTTCTCGTCCTCACCTCGTCTCTCTGTCTTTCCAGCACTCCTGCAAAACTGCTCCGGACGAAAACGGCGTGATGCGACGCAAGTGCGAGCGCGTCACGCGTAAGTTCCGCCAGTGTCCTGGCAGGTACGTCTCCCGGTCTCACCCACTTTCGCCAGATTCGGTTCCACGGGCTTCCTCTCGTTTCGGGCTTTCGGCCCGACGAAACAAAAGACGCTGACACCTCAAATTCTTTTCTTTGTTTAATCGCCGCAGCGCGCGCGAGGAGCTTGAAAGCGAGCGCGAGGAGACGGACGAGGAAGTACGCGGTGGGTCGTTCGAAACCTCGTCATCGTGGTTCACGAAAACAGTCGGGTTCGGTGGGGATGGATCCCGAGGCTCTTTCCTGCCCGACGTTTCGAGCTTGCTGAATTTTCCCTTCGCCGAAAAGCGAAACGACACAAACTCCAACTCCGACGACGGAATCTTCCCCGGTTCGTTTTTCGGAACCATGGCCAGCGTGTTTCGCGGTGCGTACGAGTTCGCGGCG
>Ga0115004_10001768_pt1 | contig 17823 bp, 12 predicted proteins | sample ArcticOcean_MG_C_10_FD_88737 | JGI IMG/M metagenome (GOLD analysis project Ga0115004, IMG submission 88737) | Marine microbial communities from western Arctic Ocean - ArcticOcean_MG_CB11_90 | ecosystem: Environmental > Aquatic > Marine > Oceanic | place: Arctic Ocean: Canada Basin | collected...
GTACCATCCATATTTACTGTTGCACCAATTGGTAATACAAAATCACTAACTTTCTCTGGAACCTTTAAATTCTTATTTACACACTCAATTGTTACAGGTAATGTAGCCGCAGAAGAGCTTGTAGAAAAAGCTAAGAACTGAGCAGGGCTGATACCTCTAAAGAACTCTCGATACCCTATCTTAACGCCAAAAACCTTGAGCATCAATGGGTAAAACCCAAAAAGCATTACCATTAAACCCCCAAAGACAATCAGTGCATAAAAACCAAGCTGCACAAAAACATCCATTAATTCACTCAATGTATCTGCAGATTTAGCTAATACTCCAGCCATTAAGCAAAATACAAAGAAAGGAGCAAAATTCATTATCATATGAACCATTTTAATAAATATCTCATTCATATTAGAAAAGAAGCTTAGGACAGATGCTGTTTTTTCCTTAGGCATCATTATTATTGCGACACCAAAGAATAATGCGAAAAATATAACCTGAAGCATCAGTTTTCCATTCCCCAATGCTTGAACGATGTTGCTTGGAACCATATCTACTAAAGGTTGCAAAGGACCTTGTTTTTTACTAGCATCTTTTTGGGAATTCTTAGCAGACATTGTTTTATACTCATCGCTATCCATGTCGGATTGGAGTTTCATACGTATTTCTTCCAATTCCTTCTCCCCCGAATTGGCCATTTCATTTCTTCCATCTTTAATCTCGATGTTATTACTATTTGCCCACACCTCATATTCTAATCTATGGCTAATTCGTGTACTTTCATTCGAATTGTTTCCAGGAACAAATATATTTACAATTAACAATCCAATTGAGACAGAAAAGACTGTTGTAATAAGATAAAGGCCTAAAGTTTTCGCACCTATTCGTCCCAATTGAGAAGGATCACCTAAGCCAGCAACCCCTGTAACAATAGAAAACAAAACCAATGGAATTGCAATAAATTTTAGGATATTGATGAATATTGTACCGAAAGGATCTATCCAATTTGTAGTGAAACCATTCAATCCGTAAGCACCTGAAATTAAAGACCAAATGACCCCTAAAGCCATTGCGATAAGTATCTTCCAATGTAAAGCTAGTTTTCCCATATCGTGAAGATAACAATTCAATCAAAAAAAAAACAACTATAGCACAGTCAGCTATAACGAATAAACAAGTGAGTGTTAAGAAGATTAAGCATTTGATATTTGTAGATTTAAAGAAAATTGTTAATATTGCATATCGAATCACGCTTCGATCGAATTTCCCTAAATTTCCCGATTTACATTTACATTACAATCAAAAAAAACTTTAGACTTTATCGATGGATAAAAACGAACTGGAAAGCAAGAAAATTGCTGAACTTAGAGATATAGCAAAAACTTCAGGTATTGAAGGTTTTGAATCAATGAAAAAAGTAGACTTAGTCACTTCACTTTCAAACAAACCAACTGATGATGATGATGATGACAAACCAAAACGTAAAAGAACACGTAAAAAGGTAATGACTGAACCTGCAAACACTCTCTTTGATGAAAAATCAGAAGTTATGCCAATAGTAAAAGTTGAGGTAAAAGAAGTGAAGATTGAAAAAGAACCTGCTCCGAAAAAAAAGGAAACACTACAAGAAGTCGCTGCTAAAAAAGCAATTCCTCAAGACTCTCCAATAAAGATTACTGGAGATAAAAATTCAAGCACTACGCAAGAGCCCTCAAAAGATATTGAAGCGCGAAAGCCTAACAACAACAACAACAACAACAACAACAACAACAACAGAAATCGCAATAACGATAGAAATAACGGTAACAAAAACACTAATAGAAACCAAAACGACAGACGCCCTAGTAAAGAGGAGGAAGAAATGTACAACTTGGTTGGAATTGTTAGTGCTGAGGGGGTTTTAGAGGTAATGCAAGATGGTTATGGTTTTTTAAGATCATCTGATTACAATTACCTTTCTTCTCCAGATGATATATATGTATCTCAAAGTCAAGTCAAATTGTTTGGATTAAAAACTGGAGATACAGTTGTTGGGACAATTCGTCCTCCTCGTGAAGGAGAAAAATTCTTCCCACTGGTAAAAGTAGAATCAATTAATGGGAGACCACCATCATATATTAGAGACCGTGTTCCTTTCCAATACTTGACACCGCTTTTCCCAGATGAAAAATTCAAATTAACAGGACACGCACAAGAGACTTTATCAACACGTGTAATGGATTTGTTTGCTCCAATTGGTAAAGGACAGCGGGGTATGATTGTAGCCCAGCCAAAAACGGGAAAAACAATGTTACTAAAAGACGTTGCGAACGCCGTTGCTGCAAATCACCCTGAAACATATTTAATTGTATTACTTATTGATGAGCGCCCTGAGGAAGTTACAGATATGGCACGATCAGTAAATGCTGAAGTGATTGCATCAACATTTGATGAACCAGCTGACCGTCACGTTAAGGTTGCAAATATGGTACTTGAGAAAGCAAAACGTATGGTTGAATGTGGACATGATGTTTGTGTTCTTTTAGATTCTATTACACGTTTAGCAAGAGCATATAACACTGTATCTCCTGCATCAGGTAAAGTGCTTTCGGGAGGCGTCGATGCAAACGCATTACACAAACCAAAACGTTTCTTTGGATCTGCTCGTAAAATTGAAAATGGAGGTTCACTTTCAATCATCGCTACAGCATTAACTGAAACAGGATCTAAAATGGATGAGGTTATCTTTGAGGAATTCAAAGGAACTGGTAATATGGAGCTTCAATTAGATCGTAAAATTTCTAACCGTAGAATTTATCCAGCAATTGATATAACATCTTCAGGGACACGTAGAGAAGATCTTTTATTAAATAAAGACATGCTTCAACGAATATGGGTATTACGTAAGTTTATTGCAGACATGAACCCAGTTGAAGCAATGGAATTCATAAAAGATCGTATGAGTAGCACGAAATCAAATGAAGAGTTCTTAGTTACAATGAATAGCTAATCTTGAATAATGAAGATTACCATTAAAATCGGAATACTCTTTGCTGCACTATGGATGATTGCTAAAATGAGCTTCTTTTACACAGGAGCTTTTGCATACAATGTAGTACCATCTGTAATGATTAATATATTATGTTTGTTATTAGCTATAACAGCTGGCCTGTACAAACAAAAACGGGAAGATACAGACAATGGAAATGCTCTACGTGATATTAAAAATGCAATGTCGGCTGGAGTACCTTATGCAGTATTAGTTAGTCTCTTTATATTCTTTTATTATTCAAAAATTGACCCTGGATTCAATGAACATCAAATAGCTGAAGCTGAAGTTGGGATTCAAAAAATGCTTGAAAATCCTGAAAGCTTTGCAGAAGTTAAAAAATCTAATGCAGCATTTGAGGTAATGACCAAAGAAGATATTTACGCTAAATTAATTCAAGGACCACGAGGGTTTTACAACCCTATCTCAACGATGACTGTCTCCATGTTAGCTATGCTGCTACTGACTACGATAAATAGTATATTTATTACTATCGTATATAGAAAGATTGTATTTCGCTAAGCACCCTTTTTTATTTTCTTCGTATCTTTGCGCTATATCTTTACACTTAAAACGTATATAGCATGCAACTGTATAACAAATTAAGTGCTGACGAAAGAGCTAAATTAATTGATGAAGCAGGCGAAAAGCGCTTGACAATTTCTTTCTATCAGTACCATAAAATTGGAAACCCTCAAATATTTAGAGACACCCTCTTTGTCGCTTGGAATGAGTTAGATGTCCTTAGCCGTACTTACGTATCAAACGAAGGGGTTAATGCTCAATTGTCTATTCCTGCAGCCAAATTTAAAGAGTTTAAAGTACATTTGGACACCATATCATTCTTAGATGGTGTACGACTAAACATAGCCATAGAACAGGATAATAAGTCCTTTTTGAAACTTAAAATTAAGGTTAGAGATAAAATTGTATCAGATGGTTTAAATGATGATACGTTTGATGCTACTAATATTGGGATACACTTAAAAGCACAAGAGTTCAATGATATGATAACACAAGAGAATACAATTCTTGTGGATATGCGTAATCACTACGAAAGTGAAATTGGTCATTTTGAAGGAGCAATTACTCCTGATGTAGATACTTTTAGAGATTCTTTAGATATTATTGAAGAAGATTTAAAAGAACATAAAGAGGATAAGAACCTTGTCATGTATTGTACTGGTGGTATTCGATGTGAAAAGGCAAGTGCATATTACAAACACAAAGGATTTAAGAATGTTTTCCAACTTGAAGGAGGAATCATAGAATATGTTCGTCAGGTTAAGGAACAAGAGTTAGATAATAAATTTAAAGGGAAAAATTTTGTGTTTGATGAGCGTCGAAGTGAGCGTGTTTCTGATCATGTGATTTCTCTTTGTCACCAATGCGGAGAAGTATGTGACGACCATACTAATTGTGCAAATCAGTCATGCCACTTGTTATTTATTCAATGTGAAAAATGTAAGGCGAAAATGAATGATTGCTGTTCAGATGAGTGCAAAGAAATTAACGAGCTCCCTGAGGAGATAAAAAAAGAGCTTCGAAAAGGAAAGAATGATAGCAATAAGATTTTCAAGAAAGGAAGATCTGAAGCATTAAAGTTCAAAGACTAAGACTTCAACTCATCCCCTAGCTTATCGTAGTCAATCCCATCGAAGTTACCTGAAGACATCATAAGTAGGACTGCATTCGACCAATTTTGAGCGCGAATAAATGCAAGAATGCCATTTGTATCTGTCAGCACACGGACATTTCCTCCGAATCCGTCACTTACCTGCTCTGCCGTAATAGGCTCAAGTTTTTTATGTTTAACAACATCTGGACTAAAATAAACTACAGCCTCATCAGCAGCGTTCATAGCGTTTTTATATTGTGGAAGAAACTCTTTATTTAATGATGAAAACGTATGTAATTCCATACAAGCCACAACTCTACGGGCAATAAATTGTTCTTTTACCGCTTTTGTAGTTGCTTTCAATTTACTAGGAGAATGTGCAAAATCTTTAAACATTGAAAAGCCCTTACTTTCTGCCACTTTTTGCAAACGTTTCCCTGCTCCTGTAAAAGAAGACATGGCAGTTAGAAAATCAGAATTTGATATTCCAATTGACTCACCTAAACGCATTGCACCAATTAAATTCTGCAAATTATGTCCTCCAAAGATCTTAAGTGCATACAATTCTCCTCCAAAATGAAGTAAAGTTCCATCTGCTGTAACATCGTATTGAGGAGTATTATATGGTATTGTATTTAATGAATCATTATAATTCTCACCCAGCTTATTCACTTCAGTATCTTCTGTGTTGTAAATAAAAGTCCCCCCCTTCTCTATCACCTTACAAAAATTCTCAAACTGCTCTACATAATTCTCAAACGTTGGAAATACATTAATATGATCCCAAGCAATCCCACTAATAATAGCGACATGTGGATTATACAAATGAAATTTTGGTCTACGATCAATTGGCGAACTCAAGTACTCATCACCTTCAAGAATCATAACTTCCGCTTCATCCGTTATTTTAACCATGCAGTCGTACCCTTCTAATTGCGCACCGACCATATAATCTACATTCATTCCAACTGCATTTATTACATGAAGCAACATCGATGTTATTGTTGTTTTTCCATGAGAACCTCCAATCACAACTCTTTTCTTATCCTTACTTTGTTCATATAAATACTCAGGATAAGAGAATATTGGAATATTTAATTCCTTTGCTTTTAACAACTCAGGATTATCTTCTCGCGCATGCATTCCTAAAATTACGGCATCTATATATTCATTGATATTCTCTGAATTCCAACCAATCGTATTTGGTAAAATCCCTTGTTTCGTTAAACGCGATTTTGATGGTTCGAAGATCTCATCATCTGAACCAGTAACGCGCATCCCTTTTCTACTTAAGGCAATTGCCAAATTATGCATCGCACTACCTCCTATAGCTATGAAGTGAACATTCTTACTTATTGCGGCCATTGAACAAGGTTTTAGTATCAAAAAGAATTGGAAGAATTAAAAAAAGCATTCCGTAATCAGTAATGTAATGGAATATTATTTGATTTGATGAATTCGCAACAAATATAGGTGCCAGAATAGCGACTAAAGCAATATAGTATAACCAATCCCACCAAAAAATTTCTTTTAAAAAAAACGGCTTTAATATTTGAATTAAAATATAAATAAAAGCAAGTACTATGATTGAAATTGGCACAAATGAAATACTAGACAAAGAAAAGTTTGACCAATAATATCCTGTAATAAAAAAAGAGACAAGAGCCGCTATTATTAGAAGTGAAATCTTAATTACTTTCTTTTTAAGAACCGCTTTCATTAGATTGAAATTACTTTAAAAAAGTGCGAGAAAAAAAAAGATAATAATTAGTTACACACACCTAATTGCGGAAAACCTATTCAATGATATACTTCGAGAAACCATAAGATATAGAGCATTTATTAAAATAATATAGTAAATACCATAGCTATTCTATCAACTCATATTTTTTCACACTCCAAGTAACATAATAGGGTGTATATCCTCAAGGTTATTCTACTATCACTTGGCTTCTTAACACTTTATCAGAAGTAGATAACTCCAGAATATATAGCCCTTTTGCATAAGAAGAAACGTCAATTTTAATCGTAGAATTAGACTGCTTCTCAAACAAAAGCCTGCCCGAAGAGCCGTAAAGTTTGATAGTTGACGTAATACCTGTTAAATCACCTAAGTCTATTACTAGTTGATTAGATACTGGGTTAGGATAGATAAGCACTGACAAAGCCTCTAATTCATCAACAATTACTTGTGATGTGCCAACACACTCACAGTCTTCTTGAATAACGTCATCTAAGGTGTTCGTGTCTTCATCATCACAAGGCTCACCAACAGAAACACAGTCTCCGTTACAATCGTAATCACCTAAATAAAACTCTACGGATGCAAATGGGGTCTCTAATGTATAAGAAAAATCACCAATAGTAAATGTGTTTCCATACCAAGTATCGGTAATGTTACATGAGGCTAACATTGTTAACGTGTAGCATCCATCAGGAATACAAAAGCCTTGATTAAATGGTCCGCCAATCACTTCCTCAAAAGTGACACCTAAGCTGTCTATAGAAAAGAAGACTGAATTATCTATTAATGTATCGTAATCAATAGTAATAATTTGGTATTCATCTGTACAATATAAACAAGAACCATCTTCAATGGTAACAGTCTCATTCAAATAATTTAATGCCATCGAATCTGTACAGCCAATACAACTATAATCACACGTGAAATCGTCCATCGTAGCTGAGGAATCATAATTGCATGAATTAGGATCAGTACACCCCATAATATAAACACAAGAATTATCATTGACACCTACCGTAGGATCATAATTTTCTGCAATAGGATCATTACATCCAAATGTTGGTGAACCAACAAAAGCACAATCATTATCAATACATCTAACCGCCCTAACTAAAGCTCCAGTATTTTTACTTTTTATTGATTGAAAGGGGCCCATTGGATCTCCCGCTAAATTTGTAGAGTATGGATAAGCTATATTGGCATAGGATGGATTTAAAGCCTGAGTTGAACTCCAGTGAGGTCCGACATCGAAATACTCTCCTCCATGAATACTTATGGTAGAGTCAATCAATTCTACATTCATCATCATCTGCCATAATTCATCATGAGAAGGGAGAAACCAATCTGTATATCCTCCAGAGCTATTATTATAGCATATATTTGCAGCATAATCGCTACCATATAAAGCAAGATTATTTGTATTAAACTGCCCTGCCCCGATAAATTCTTCAACAGCCCCAGGATGAAATGAGAAAGGTGCCGCCCAATTAGACAACATAGGCTGATTAGCAACCCAGTCATACGTCGCTTCTAAATATGTGGTGTCTAAGATTAATCCCTTACCTAAAGAATCCACATAAAAAACGACTCCTCCTTGATGGAAATCACCTACTTCAGGATCTTGACTAAAAATACTAAAAGAAAGGAAAAAAACTAAAGCATTAAATAATAGTCTCATAATATTGGTTTTATAACTTCAAAATAGGAAGCGTCTTAGGAAGTTGTTTGTTTTTTAGTAGCTCAAAGATAACTTAAAAATATGTCTTGAAGTTATTAAACCTACTCAGTGATATACTTTGGGAAACCATCAGACATAGAGCGTTTAATACCCCCATCAGTATCGCTAGATAATAGATAAACATCTAGGTTCAAATCCGAATGTTCATGAACAAAGGCTAAGGATGCTTCAGTACCCATTACCATAAATGCCGTAGCATATCCGTCGGCAGTTGCACAATCGTTTGCAATGACTGTTGCACTTAACAATGAGTGTTGAACTGGAACCCCTGTTTTTGGATTCAAAATGTGTGTATATTTTACACCATTTTTAATATAGAATTTTCGATAATTCCCACTAGTTGCAACCGCTTTATTAGAAATAGATATTATGTTTTCTACACTTCGTTCTTTCAAGTTGTCTTTTGGAACGTCGACTCCAATTCTCCAATTAATTCCTTCTCGATTCTTACCGCGAACAATAATCTCTCCTCCAATTTCAATATAGTAATTAGAATGACCTTCATCAGACAAGAAACGATCAACGACATCAACAGATTGACCTTGTGCAATAGCATTGAAATCAATCATAAATCGTGAATGCTTCTTCTTAAAAAGAATATCATCAATTTCGAAATCAACATCATATAGCTTACCCGGAGTGAAGTCTACGAACATAAGTACTGAATCTACTTCATATTGACTTAATAGTGTATCCATGTTATTCATGAATCCCCAGCCTTTTACTAATGGAAAAACAGAAGGGTCAAAACAACCATTTGTTTCGTTAAAAATTGATTCGCTTTTAACGTAGCAATCCTTAAAATAGCCAGAATTATCTTTAATTCTGACTGAATCCGTTGATCTATTTAAAATAGAAATTACAGATGATTCAATATAAGTAGATAGAGATTGATCAAAAGTTAGAAATAAAGAGTCTAGGCGCTCCTTAGTGACCTTAGAATTTCCTTCAGCGATTATGACACCATAGGTTGTCCCTTGTGTTTCACCAAATAAAGTGATACCTCGAATAGAACTAATAATAGTATTTTTTCCTTCGCCACAAGAGCATAGAATAAATGAACTAAAAATGACGCTCCAAATGAGACGCTTGAGTTTCATTTTGCCAAACATAACTTAAACTTGGTTTATCATTTTTACTGTAAGTAACTCCGCTTAAAGTTTGAGTACGAATATAGACATCTGCGTGACGATCAACAACAACAATACGTCGTGTAATGATAGTGGTAATCAGTCCATTATTATCGCTTTTAGAAAAGGATTCTTGACTTACACCTTCAGGATAATCCTTACCTAAGCTATTCGCAACCTTAGATCTATTTTTAGGAGCGTCAGTTACATTATGAACTTTTTTAGACGCATCAAAATGCTTCTTTCGCACTCTAATATTATTGGCATAGTTCTCAGCTAAAACTGCGTTCTCTATTTCTTTTAAATCTTCAGATATAGCTGATTTTTCTTTTAACATTGCTATTGTTTCATATCCGACTCCGACGTAAGAGCTATCAATCTTTTCCTGTATCTTTAATCTACTATCTTCATTGTCTTCTAAATCACCCTGTGTGTTAATAAACGCTTTATTTTCTACTAATCTAAAGGAGCCTACTGTCTTAGCGTGAACTTCTTTCGCAAGAACATCTTGCTCTCCTATTATTTTAACCTCTTTGTTGATAAGTACTTTGTTCTGAGTATACGTCTCTATTTCTTCATTATATCTCTTAAAATGGGCACCTGTTAATTTACGCTCACTCGCTTTTAGTAACTCATTATTTTTAATTCTGTTTTCAGACAGCCTATCTATATCATCTATAACTCTTTTTTTAACCTCAGCAATCTCATTATTTACTTTTAAAACTAATTCAATTTCAACTTCTGTACGTACGCTGTCTTCTTTAATAATATTATATCGAACACTCCTAATGTATTCCGTTTTATCTTTCCGCTTTCTAGTATCAATTACTGCTTTTTCAGCCTGAGCAGTGTTATATGAATTAATAATGCCTGCATTATCTTCATATACCCCCTTAGTTTCAGTATAGTCTAATATTGACTCTGTCTTTATAAGGTCTAAAGCTCGTTGAAAAGTAATGTTCTCAGCATTTTCGAAACTAATGTTACCCTGATCTTCCTTTTCTATTTCCAATTGTGTTTCTCTAAGTGAATCAATCGTTGTCTGACGATCTAAATCAGCTTCCTCTATATCACGAATGATTTTTTTTTGAATCCGATATATCCCATTTGAATTATTGTAGTTTGACTTCACTTCTGCTAATACCGCTTCTGCCTCTATACCCCTGATAAGTTTTTGTTTACGTCTAATTTTTTTGGTCTTCAAAAAGCTGCGCTCAGATTCTGATTTTTGAAGAACAGAGCCACCATCAAGGACGTTATTTTCATCAAATGGATCTCCTAAATCTTCCAATACTACAATTTCGATCGTTAGCGGATTCAAAATAACATTGATTTCTGATATTTTTTGTTTAGGGTAAGGGGCAGAATTATTGAGAATTAAAGCTCTGTTATAGTATTTTAGAGCTTTATTGTATGAAGCTTTATTAAAACTATTGTCAGCAGTATCTACAACCTTTCGATACGACTCCATTCGCTCACATTCTTTTACTTTAGCTTTAGCATATGTGCTTGAAGAATTAATACCTATAGCCTCTTCGTACTTATTTTTAGCAGAAGCATAACCTTCATTTCTAAATAACACATCTGCCTCTTTAATAATTAAATTAAAACTCTCTATGTTGACAAGGTCAGATTTGTTAGTATTCAACATATGATCTAAAACTTGTTGAATCTCAGCAATCTTAATTCCAGGCTCAAGTTCGTGTGGCTTAACATTCATTGCATTTTTATATGTTTCTTTTGCCTCTTGATACTTCTTTCTTAACATCAATGCATTCGCAGAAATCATCATGTCAGTGTATTTCGCATCTAAAGATTTAATGTCAGAAACCCTCTCTAATAAGAGTTGAGGACGAGGATCTTCAGGCTTAAACTTAATAGCTCTATTAATTAGCTCTATTGCTCTTTTATATTCTCCCGATTTGATTTTATTCTCAGCAACGGTTAATATTTTTTCATACTGAGCGTCTGTTTCCCGACCTTTCGATTTTTCTAAACGTTCTGCTTCATCTGCCTTATCAACAGGCTGTTGCTCTCCCGGCTTTAAGGTAAGTGCTTCGTTATATTTTTTTATTGCCGAAAGAAATTTCTTTTCATCAACCAATTGATCTCCTGCTTTTATATAAGTATCATACAGAACTTGAATTTCAGCTTCTTTTTCACGATCTGCTAACATTTTAGTTAAAGCAACAATCTGATCTTTTGGATATTGCTCATCTTTCTTTATTATAGCAGCCTTATACTTCGAGATTGCTCCTTCCAGATTATCATGATCACGTAAATTATCTCCTGTTTCAATTAAATTATAATATGCTGCATTAGCTTGTTTATCTGCCAATAATAAACTTTTCTGTATCTGAATCAAAGCATCTAATTTCATAATCTTATCCACTGGATACTTTTCTTGAGGCTTATAACTTAACGCTTCTTCGAAACTTGACAGAGCCTCCTCGTATTTGTTTTCACTAAAGGCATCATCCCCTACTTGAATTGCTTCTTGGTAATCTGCTTCTAATTTTGCTTGTTTTTTTTCTGCATCATTTAGCAGGTTTTTAATTTTTGTTTTAATCTGAGTAGACTTTCTTGAATCAAATTTAGCTCCAGAGCTATTCTGATCATAAGTAAAAGATACAACTGGCTCTCTGTCTAAAAAACTAAAATCAACATTATCGCGAACTTTGAATATGGACATATCTAATGCCTCTAATGGATAGTACTCAGTGGATGCTGGAATGTCTTCTTGGTTTAAATTAGTCAAATCAAATGAAACTGTCTTGGAGACAAATCCAGATTTGGAAAAAACAATATCAAACGGTTCAGTATAGGACATATTCACCTTCAAAGTATACTTACCATTTGATGAACTTTGAGAAGAAGCCACTGTTCCATTTTGAATGATTGAGATTTTAACTCCTCCTTCACTTTTGCCCAAGTCGAAATTATCAATCTTTCCTAGAAAGACAAAATTTAAACCTTGAGACCATCCGATGGCTCCAAAAAGCAGCATAGCTAAAACAATAAAATACTTCATATTATATCATTTAAACGTAACTCTGAACAACCAGTTACAGATTTCGTTTAAATTTGAATTATTATTTGTACAAATATGGTTAAAATAACGCAGAAATATACTTTCTAACACCATGATAAACAGTGAAAAAATAAGTTATTGGGAACAGAAAACCTTCTTTCAAAATATTGATTACCTAATAATTGGTGCAGGAATAGTTGGATATAGCACTGCAATACAAATTCGTAAAGCAAATCCAGCGAGTAAAATTGTTATTATTGAGCGTGGATACCTTCCCAGTGGAGCAAGCTCAAAAAATGCAGGGTTTGCATGTTTCGGTAGTGCGACAGAACTTTATTCTGACTTTCAGAAAAACTCAGAAAAAGATGTATGGGAAACTGTAAAATTACGTTGGGAAGGACTTTCCCATTTACGCGAGTTGATTGGCGACCAAAAATTAAGACTTGAAACGAATGGTTCTTGGGATCTTATTACTAAAGATGAAATAAATCTCTTCGAGAAAGTAAAAGAAAAAATCCCATACTTCAATCAAAAATTGAAAGAAATTATAGGTGAAGAAGATGCCTATTCTATTGATCCAGATGTTGCAACTAAATTTGGATTTAAAAATGTAATTACTAGTATTTTTAATCGACTAGAAGGGCAAATAGATACTGCCTCTATGAATCATGAGTTTTATAAAAAAGTCACTTCTCAGGATATCCACGTTTTATTTGGAGTAGAAGCAATAAACATTGAGGAGGACAATGTCATAACAAATAGAGGGGATATTCAATCTGAGAATATTGCAATCTGTACAAATGGATTTGGCAAAGCATTGATTCCTTCAGAAGATATATCCCCCGCAAGAGCTCAAGTGATTATCACTAAACCGATTCAAAACTTAAAAATAAAAGGGACATTCCACTATAATGAAGGATATTATTATTTCAGAAACATTGATAATAGAATCTTATTTGGTGGTGGGAGAAACATGGACATAGAGGGTGAAACTTCTATCGCTTTGGAAAATACAGAATTAATTATTAAATCATTAACCTCACTTTTAAGGGATGTTATTTTACCCAATACACCATTCGAAATAGATCATAAATGGGCAGGAATAATGGGTGTTGGTAAATCTAAGAAACCTATCATAAAAAAATTAGGCAAACACTTATACTGTGGTGTGAGACTTGGAGGAATGGGTATTGCAATTGGAACTTTAGTTGGAAAAGAACTCGCTTTACTCATTTGTAAAAATGAATAATCTTATTGAATAACTGAGCATTTTCTAGGCGCCTATGATTATTTCATCCTTTTCTATTAATGAGCTTTGACAGAGATTTGAATTTCTTAAATTTGACAAAAAAAATATTTCACATGAAAGACACTGCTTTATCAAGTAAACATATTTCCTTAGGTGCCAAAATGGTCCCTTTTGCAGGTTATAATATGCCCGTACAATACGAAGGTGTAAATGGTGAACACCAAACTGTCCGTGAAGGCGTTGGTATTTTCGACGTCTCTCACATGGGAGAGTTTTTCATTTCTGGAGCTGGGGCATTAAACTTAATTCAAAAGGTGACATCTAACGATGCGTCTACACTGACCATTGGTCGCGCTCAGTATAGCTGCATGCCAAATGGAAATGGTGGGATCGTTGATGATTTAATCATCTATAAAATCAAAGAAGAAGAATATCTATTAGTAGTTAATGCCTCTAACATTGAGAAAGATTGGAATTGGATCTCCTCATTTAATATATTCGATGCAGAAATGCGTAATCTATCTGAGGACTACTCATTACTTGCAATCCAAGGTCCTAAGGCAATTGAAGCTATGCAATCTTTAACATCGATTGATTTAGCTGAAATAAAATACTATCATTTTGAAGTAGCTGATTTTGCTGGAGTTGAAAATGTAATTATTTCTGCGACAGGATACACTGGGTCTGGAGGATTTGAAATCTACTGTAAGAATAGTAACGCAGCTCAAATTTGGGATAAAGTATTTGACGCTGGAGCAGATTTTGGCATTAAGCCAATTGGCCTAGCAGCGAGAGACACATTGAGATTAGAAATGGGATTCTGCTTATATGGAAATGATATTGATGACACGACATCACCCTTAGAAGCAGGGCTAGGATGGATCACAAAACTCTCAAAAGATAACTTTAACGACAAAGCATTTTTAGTAAAACAAAAAGAAGAAGGTACAATTCGTAAACTTGTTGCTTTTGAGATGATTAATCGTGGTATTCCGCGCCATGACTATCCTATTCTGGATGCGAATGGAAATGTAATTGGAAGAGTTACTTCTGGCACAATGTCTCCTTCAATGAAAATCTCAATTGGTCTTGGATATGTAGTGAAAGACTTCAGTGCTTTGAATAATGAAATATTTATTGAAATAAGAAGTAAAGGCATAAAAGCCAAAATTGTCAAACTCCCTTTCTACAAAAAAGCGTAAGTAAAAAATATATTCTATTTTAAAGCGATTGAGAATTCATTCGCTTTTTTCATGCCTAAGAAATAAATTATCATTTAAATTAAATGATAATTATTATTATATCGCACAAGTCATAATAAATGTTGTGCTATCTAACCCATTATTAGGAGGAAGATTAAAACTTAAATCCTGGCCAACAGCTGAACATGTAGATTCTGCATCTTTTTTCTTGCCATTAACATAACCTAAATAAGTAGTTGTATTTGAAGAATCTTATACAGTCCCGTCTGAATATTCATGGTTAGGATAATTCGTTACTGTAGTGCAGTTACATGAATAGTTTTTTGAGTAAGAAACAAACATCAACAGGGATGAAAAAACAAACAGTAAAGTGAATTTCATAATAACAATTTAATAGTACAAGATTAAAGCTAGTCAATAGCTGTTGAAGTCAAAATAAAGCTCAATAAAAAAAGATTAGAAGTAATTACCAACCACAGCAACTGACTCTTATAACTTAGAGTACTTCATATTCAATTTCATTTTTTGGAACTCTAAAAATAAACAACAACCCGACAACAAAAAAGAAAATTATTGAAAGAATTGAAGCTCTAATATCATCCATTATGTATTCCATAAACCCAAAAAAGAATGTTCCCAAAACAATACCTATTTTTTCAGTCACATCATAGAATGAAAAATAACTCGCGTGATCTTTTGTTTCAGGTAAAAATTTAGCGTAGGTCGATCTAGATAATGGTTGAACACCTCCCATTACAACTCCAACACAACAGGCAAGCGCCTAAAACTGGCCGTGTTCCCCCTGACCAATAAAGTATGCGAAAATACATAGTGGAATCCAAAACCCAACGGCAATTGTCAATGTTTTCATATTCCCAATCTTGCCTGATAACCTAGAGATGAAAAAAGCACCTACAGCACCTAAAATCTGAATTAACAGTATCGCAATTATTAAACCTGCTGTTCCCTCACCTTCTTTTGCTACAATCTCTTCATGCGTTAAGCTTGATCGTATTTCTTCTGGAATTTTAAATATTTCTCTTGACGCATACAATGTAGCCATAAGCATAACAGTTTGAACACCTGTGTTAAAGAAAAAGAATGACGTAATAAAACGTTTTAGTCGTTTCGTTTTTTTAAACTCCTTAAAAACAATTTTCAATTCATCAAACCCTTTCCAAATAATACCCCTCTCTTTCTTACGGTTATAGATATTATCAGGAAGAACTCTATATGCAATTTGACTAAAAGAAACCCACCAAATCCCAACAAAGATGAAACAATATCTAATATCGTACTCTAATACCATATTCCATATCAAACAAATAATAAGTAGCACCATACCTCCGATATATCCCATTGAAAACCCTTTAGCTGAAATACGATCATGATCATTAGGTTCTGAAATTTCAGGTAAGAATGAATTATAAAACACCAGACTACTCCAGAAGCCTATGCTTGCTAAAAAAAATGGAATCATGCTAACCCCCATATTATTCGGATCAAAGAAATAAAGCCCAATGCATGAAACCCCACCTAAATAACAGAAAAACCTCATGAAAGATTTTTTCTTTCCAGAATAATCAGCAATTCCTGAAAGGAGGGGTGATAAAAATGAAACTACTAAAAAAGATGCTGCAAGAACGTAGGTGTATAATACAGAACTAGTTATTTCTATTCCAAAAAAAAATGATGTCACATCCTCTGTTCGAACTGAGATAGTACTTGGGTCAAAACCAGGAGAACCATCGTTATAAAGACGATTGATATATGCATTTGTGGTTGCCTTTTCAAAGAAAATGGGAAAAATTGCAGAAGAAATCACCAAATTATACACCGAATTTGCCCAATCGTACGAAACCCATCCTCTGATTATTTTCTTGTTGCCTTTTTCCATTATTCAAGTCCTTTTAAATAACTCTCCAGGTATTGGAAGTCTTCAGACAATTCACCGTATAATGTCGTCTCACTTCCACGCGCAATAATTAAATCCTTATCATCAAGTATTAAAGATGGAAAAACCTCCTTTATTAACTCCCTTCCAAAATCTTCAGAAGCATCCAAAGGCAATTCACATGGCAAGTTGTCAACCGCCATAACAGCAATAACTCCTTTTGATTTAAAATCAACTTCAGACTCAGTTATTGGGTCGTACCCATAAATTGGATCAGCAATTTTACTTGGACGAATTGTACAGGCTACAGCGCAATCAATATCACATGAAATATCAGCAACAACAGACAAGCGAACGTCATCAGTTTTTAAATCCTCTCGTGTAATGATGTAATCAGCCTTATTACTCCAATAGTGACAAGGAATGTACATGTCAGATTGAGAAAGATACTTTTTGAAGTCTGATTTATAAAGCTCAGGGTTTGAATAAAACTCTCTCTTAATAAACTCAGAATCATCACATTTAGTATAATACTCTTCAACCTCTAGTTGAGTATAAACTGGGAAATCAAATGTTTGATTTAAAAACTCATCAGGTGCTACCTCCTTAATAGGTAAAAGCTCTAGAATCTCTCTAGCTCCATGTCCTACTCGACCAAATCCAGTGAGAATGATTTTTGTATTCTGAGGAAGAATAACTTTCTTCAACTCTTCTTCAACCTCTTTACGGTCAGCACATTTATTAGCAGCTTTCAACTCATAAAGCTCATGCTTAAGACCATACGTCAATAATCCATTGTAACAACCAACAACCCCAGCATAACGACCAAAGCCAATTAAACGTTTATTCGACATATTCTTTAATGCCTCGTAATCAATTAATTGAATTTTATTATCCAAAACAGCTTGCAATAAGTCTCTATTGTAAGGTTGTTTCTTTAAGGTATGAGAGAAGAATAAGAATTTTTTATTCGGAATCAGGTCAGAAATATTCACCTCTTTAACACCGAGAATAATCTCGCATTCTGACAAGTCTTCACTCATCCTTATTCCTTCAGCTAAATAATCAGCATCACTATAAGCACGAATATGACTTGGTTGGACTATAACCTCAACATTAGGATAAATAGTCTCTACCAAATGACACTGCTTAGGTGTCAAAGGAACACGTTTGTCTGGTGGTACTTTCCCCTCCTTTA
>Ga0115004_10001780_pt1 | contig 17750 bp, 17 predicted proteins | sample ArcticOcean_MG_C_10_FD_88737 | JGI IMG/M metagenome (GOLD analysis project Ga0115004, IMG submission 88737) | Marine microbial communities from western Arctic Ocean - ArcticOcean_MG_CB11_90 | ecosystem: Environmental > Aquatic > Marine > Oceanic | place: Arctic Ocean: Canada Basin | collected...
TCCAATGGTTCTACTAGAAGCTCTTTCAAGATTAAGACCAGTTATTGTCTTTAAAGACATCGAACATGTTATAGGGAAGAAAAAAGGAATATTTGTAGCCAACAGGAATCTTAGCAGTTTTTTAGAACAAATTAATTATATCAAAAAAAACTATAAAACAATTCAACAAGATATGAAAAAAAATAAATTGCCGACTAAAGAGGAGTTTCTGTTAAAACTTAGCAATCTAATTTCAGAATTAAGTTAGAAAAATGGAGAGGTGGCCGAGTGGTTGAAGGCGCACGCTTGGAAAGCGTGTATACGGGCAACCGTATCAAGGGTTCGAATCCCTTTCTCTCCGCCATTAAATTATACACATACACACTTATTACGCGTTTAATTTATATTAACGAATCAGGTATTACTTATTACAAGGTGGTGGAGGGAGACTAAAGCCACCTTATCCTAATCAAAATCTTTTTATAGAGATTACTTTTAAATTAGCTGTTTTTTGTATTAGTTTGATTGTTGCTCGAATATCCATAATTAAAGTTTTTTTTCTTGGACCATAAGCATGTATTAGTTTTGTTTTAGAAAGTGCTACTGCAACGTGTCCTTTCCAATAAATTATGTCACTTTGTTTTATATTTTTTAATTTTATATTTTTTTTAAAATATTTGATTTGATCCTTAGCATCTCTAGGACAATATTTATTATTATAATTAAAAAAAAGTTGAACAAGTGCTGAACAATCCAGTCCATTATAAGATTTACCACCCCAAGAATATTTTACATCTTTAAAAATTTTAATTTCAGAAAAAATATTTGTATTTTTATAATTTATTAACTTTATGCAATTTTTTTTGATCCAATGATTTTCAAATTGTACAAAATTGGATTTAATATTTTTAACTTTTATTTTTGAACCGTAAGTAAGTCTTTTATTAGTTTTCGACTTGTTGGGATGACCATAAACATCTGCGAATAATTTACAAACTTTATGCGTTGGTTTAAAATAAGGAATAAATTTTTTTTTTTTAATGTAGCCAATATATCCATCTTCTTTTATTTTAATCTTAAACCATTTATTTTTTTTTATAATTATTGAAAATGAATCACCATAAATCATTTGCGTAACCATTTCAGAATTTGTAGACATTTTTTTGAAGACTTTTATGTGACTAAAATTATTTGAATAATACTTTTTCATAATTTTGATCAATCCTTAACTGGTGCTATTTTCGCAATCCAAACTATTAAAAAAAGAACTGGTATTCCAATAATCGCCGTAAAAATATAAAAATTAGCATAACCTATCTGATCAACAATTCCTCCGGAATATCCAGCAAGTACTTTGGGAAGAAAGAGCATTATTGAAGTAAAAAGAGCATATTGAGTAGCGGTAAATTTTATAGAGGTTAGTGCTGACAAATAGACCACAAACGCAGCGCCAGCAAAACCACTTGAAATATTGTCTGCAGTAATAACTATTATTAGTAAATCTATCGATGGCTCAGAAACAGCTAGCCAGGAAAAAAGTAAATTACTTGCTGCTGCTAATAAAGCTCCAAAAAACAAACATCTAATCGTTCCAAATTTAATAGCAGAATAACCACCAATTATTCCACCCGCAATAGTAGCAAAAACTCCAAAAAATTTTGAGTATGTTGCAATTTCTTTAATATTGAATCCTTTTTCAAGGTAAAATATATTTGCGACAACTCCCATAACAACATCTGCAATTCTATATAAAGCAATTAATAATAAAATAAATATAGCAGTTTTTCCATATCTTTTTATAAAATCTAGTATTGGTTTCGTGTACACATTAAATGCAGATTTTTTTGGAATTAATTTTAATATAATTAAAAAATAGATCGCCATAGAAGAAGAAAAAAAAGAAATAATCAGTCTTAAAAGAGCGAATAGAAATTTTTCGACAGGGTCTTTGTTTGTAAATGGATTTTCTAAAAATGAAAATGTTATGATAAAAAATAAAATAGCTATTAAAAAAGATGTTAAAAACCTTAACTGATGTTGAAAATTAATTAATTGACTCTCTCTATGAATTTTGGGTTCAGGAGATAAAATGGTTGTTAAAACACCAATTAACATAAGAAAAGCCATACACAGATAAACTGTTTGCCAAACTTTGACATTGTAGTCTTCAGCACCCAAATAAGCAGCTAAAAATAAACTACCTGCTCCAGCCACAAGCATAGCAGTTCTATATCCAGCTATGTACATAGCTGATAAGGCACCTTGTAATCTTTGAGGAGCTGACTCAATTCTAAAAGCGTCAATTATTATATCTTGAGTAGCACTAGAGAATGCGATCATGACGGCTCCTATGGCAGTATAAATTAAAGTTTTCGATGGATCTGTAAAAGATATAAAAACTAAGCTAACTATAATCATTATTTGAGCAACTAAGAGCCAACTTTTTCTGTGCCCAAACTTTTTAAAAGGCAATCTCAAATGGTCAACAATGGGAGTCCAAATAAACTTAAAAGAGTAGGCAAGACCAGCCCAGCTAAACATCGTTACCATTCCTCGGTTTACACCAGCTTTCACAAGCCAGACAGAAAGTGTGGAGAAAACTAAAAGAATAGGTAAACCTGATGAGAAACCCAAGAATAACATTCTAATCGATTTATGATTTAAAAAGCTATTATCAGTTTTTTTTTTTAGATTCATTTTATTTAATTTCTCCAAAAGGACGGAAAGAATAATATTAAAACTGCAAATAATTCTAGCCGACCAAGCAACATACCAAATGACAGTATCCATTTAGACACTTCAGGAATTGACTTAAAATTTCCATTTGGACCTATCATTTCTCCGAGACCAGGACCTACGTTTGATATTGATGTTGCAGCACCTGAAATAGCAGACAAAAAGTCAAGACCAGTTATGGAAAGTAGCATAGCTGTTAAGATAAAAATAAACAAATAAGCAAAGACAAAAATAATAACAGAATTCATGTAACTATCAGTAACTTTTTGATTATTGTATTTTAAAATAAATACACTATTTGGATAAATTAATTTTTTTATCTGATTGTTTAAGAACAAGAAAAGTAATTGAAATCTAAATATTTTTATTCCACAAGCAGTCGATCCCGCACACCCTCCAATAAACATTAAAAAAAGAAAAAAAATTAAAGGAAATTTACCCCATAAACTAAAATCATTAGTTACATATCCAGTACCTGACAAAATAGACACAACATTAAATGAAGATATTCTAATTTTTTCAATTATTACAATATTATTATTATTAAAAAATAAATATAAAAACATAATTAGGGTAGATAGAAGAAAAAGATAAATGAGTCCTTTAATTTGAATATCTTGAAAAAATATTTTTTTATTTCCTTTGATAAATTTTAAATAAGCAATAAACGGAATGCTTCCTAAAATAATAAATATAGTGGCAACTATTTCTATATTTGAATTATCAAAGTAACCAATAGAATCATTGTGCGTTGAAAAACCTCCTGTTGCAATAGTAGTCATTGCATGAGCCACACTATCGAATAAATTCATGCCTAGAATTTTATAAAAAAAAGCACAACAAAAAGTTAAAACTAAATACGTTGAGATTATAATAAATGCCACTTGTGTAGTCCTTGGTAAAATTTTTTCTGGTTTATCAGAACTCTCTATTTTAAATAATTGCATTCCACCCACTTTTAAAAGAGGTAAAACTGTGATAGCCATCACAATTATTCCAACACCCCCAAGCCACTGCATGATAGCTCTCCATATTAATATACTTTTTGGAGATGTATCTAAATCCGCAACAACAGTAGAGCCTGTAGTAGTTATGCCGGACATACTTTCAAAAAAAGAATCACTTACAGAAAAATTAATATCCGATAGAATAAAAGGTAAAGCTCCAAAGATTGCAATCGAAAGCCACGCAAAAGTTGAAAACAAAAATGTCTGTTTAAGATTTAATTGATATTCTTTTTGTAGGTTTGCCAATACAAATAGCGCACCTATTAGAATAGTCACAAAAGAGGAGGATAGAAAACTATGACTATTTTCTTTATAAAATATCTGAACCGAATAAGGGATTAACATAAACAGACCTAAAATAATTAATAAAGTTCCGATTATAAAAAAAACTGTTTTATTTGAAGTCATGGTAAAAAATAGATTATTTAAATGCCTATAAAATTCAACTTATTATCATGTAATTATATCTGTATTTTATCTATAAAATTTAATAAACCACTCTTATGCTTGATGCTAATTTAATTCAATCTACTTCTTCCTGGCCATTTGTCGAAATAAGAAAACTTTTAAAGGATAGAAAAGATTTAATAAAATCTAAAAATAAAATTATTTTTCAAACAGGTTATGGGCCTAGTGGATTGCCTCACATCGGTACTTTTGGAGAAGTTGCAAGAACTACAATGATGATCAATGCGCTAAACCACATTCAAAAAATTGATACTAATCTCATAACATTTTCTGATGACATGGATGGCTTAAGAAAAGTACCAGAAAATATACTCAATAATAAAGTGCTTATAGAAAATATTGGAAAACCTCTGACTAGCATTCCAGACCCATTTAATAAGTTTGATAGTTTTGGGAAACACAACAATGAAATGCTGAAAGATTTTTTAAATAAATTTAATTTTAAATTTGATTTTAAAAGCTCTACTGAACATTATAAAAGTGGAAAATTTAATGAATCATTAACAAGAGTTTCGGAAAAATATGAGGAAATAATGGAAATTATTTTACCAACACTTAGAAGCGAAAGAAAAAAAACATACTGTCCATTTTTACCGATATGCCCTACGACAGGAAAAGTTTTGGAGATACCATTGCTGGAAATGAATAAAAAAAATGGTACAGTTATTTTTGACAACAATGGAAAAAAAATAGAAACGAACATAAAAAATGGTAACTGTAAATTACAATGGAAAGTTGATTGGGCTATGCGTTGGTTTACATTTGATGTTGACTTTGAAATGTATGGAAAAGATTTAACAGAAAGTGCTATCCTATCAAATAAAATTTGCAGAACTCTTGGAAAAAAACCTCCAAATGGATTTGCATACGAATTATTTCTTGATGAAAAAGGAGAAAAAATATCAAAATCAAAAGGTAACGGAATTTCGATAGAACAATGGTTAAAATATGCTTCACCTGAAAGTTTATCGCTATACATGTATCAAAATCCAAAACGAGCAAAAAAACTTTATTCTGACGTAGTGCCAAAAGCAGTTGATGAGTATCTTTCTTTAATTGAAAGTTTTCCTAAACAAAAACCTAATGAGCAGTTATTAAATCCTGTTTGGCACGTTCATAGCGGGAAGCCTCCAGAAGAAAAAATAGTTATGACTTTTTCTATGCTTTTAAACTTAGTTGGTTCTAGCAACGCAGAAAGTAAATAAATTTTATGGAAATTCATACAAAGATTCCACGAAGATATTAAACCAGAAAATTATCCTGTATTCGATCAACTAACTAAATATGCTATTAATTATTTTAAAGATAAAGTAGCACCAAATAAAAAGTACAAAATACCTAATGAAACTGAAAAAAAGGCTCTTATAAATTTAGTAAAAAAATTAGAATTAGTTGCACAAGACAACAAACCAGAAGACATACAAACTAATGTTTACTCAACAAGTAAAGAAAACGGTTATGAAAAAAAATTAAGAGAATGGTTTGTATTAATTTACGAGGTTCTTTTTGGCAGCGTAGATGGGCCTAGGATGGGGTTTTTTATTAGTTTCTTTGGTGTCAAAGAAACAATTAAATTAATAAACGATAAAATAAAAAAAAATTAAATGTTTTCATTCTTAAGACCTTACATTTTTACATTAGATCCAGAAGCTGCTCACGATTTGGCAATTAAGTCTTTAAAACTTAACTTTATACCAAAAAGTTTTTTTGAGGTTAAGGATGAAGAAATGCTTGAAACAGAATTATTTAAAAAAAAAATAAAAAATCCAATCGGATTAGCAGCAGGGTTTGATAAAAGTGCCGAAGTATACAATTCTTTATTTAAGCTTGGTTTTGGTTTTGTTGAAGTAGGAACAATCACACCAAAAAGACAATTTGGCAATCCTAAACCTAGAGTTTTTAGACTCGAGAAGGACAAAGCAATGATAAATAGATTAGGATTCAACAATGATGGTATAGAAATGGTATCTGAGAGATTAAAAAATCATATACCTAATGGAATTTTAGGCGTTAACATAGGTCCAAATAAAAATACAAAGGAAAAAATCTTAGACTTTGTCGAGTGCTTTAGTAAATTAAATAAATTTGCAAGCTACATAACTGTTAATATTTCTTCTCCTAATACCACAGGTTTAAGAGATTTTCATGAAGAAAAACTATTATCTGAACTTTTAAGAAAATTACTAGAAATTAAAAAAAAAAAGAACATAGCATGTCCGATAGCTTTAAAACTTTCACCAGACATTGAAGAAAATGAAGTTAACAATATTAATGAGATGGTCTTAAAATACAAAATTAATGGCCTAATACTTACAAATACCACAAATCAAAATAGAGATAATTTAATCGACACAAATAAGAGCGAAGTCGGTGGATTATCTGGTGCACCCCTGCAAGAATTATCAATAAGATTTATTAAAAATTTTTACAAACTTAATAAAGGAAAAATACCTATCATCGGAGTTGGTGGCATTGATAGTGGACAAAGCGCTTTTGAAAAAATTACAGCAGGTGCAACAGTAGTACAACTTTATACTGGAATGGTCTACAAAGGACCTGGTGTAGTCAAAGAAATTAAAAAAGAATTAGTTGAAATTTTAAAAAAAGAAAAATTGAAAAATATTCGTCAAGCAATCGGTATTAACTCTTAGCTTTATTTGAGTATCTAAAGTGATGAATTAATTCTCTAATATAAGAAAAAACAAACCCTACAAAAACAACAAGTACTACAGATAGAGACGCGTAAGCAACAGGTGAATTTTTTGCTAAATTAATTATTGAAAGACTTAGATTCGAATTCACGTCCGATGAATATATAGTTTGTAAAATACTTGTATCATTATTGAAAACGAATGTCTCTACACCCATAAAAATACCTACTGCTATTAATAAAATTGCTAGCAATGCTTTATACTCTGAAGCGTTCAATTTTTCAGAAATTTTTAAACCCACATGTAAACCAATAATTGATCCAAATAGTAAAAAAGAGACTAATACAAGATCTATAGATTTAAACTGAATCGCATGAGCTACAACTACAAATCCAGTAATAAAAATAGTCACAAACAAAGAAGTGCCAGGAATTAATTTGGTTGGCATACCAATCAGATAAATCATTGCAGGAACCATCAAAAAAGCTCCACCGATACCCATGATTGATGCGAACAACCCAACAAAAAAACCTAAGACAATTGGCGTTAATGCACTTTCATATAATTTAGATTTACTAAATCGTATTCTAAAAGGAAGGCCGTGAATCCAATAGTGTGTGTGTAATTTTTTTTTTATTAATATTTTTTTTTTCAGGGCACTAACTTCTTTGATACCTTCAACAAAAATAAGTGTACCTATAATTGCTAACAAATAAACATATGCCAGTGCTATGATTGTATCAATATTACCAATTTCTCTAAGATATTGAAAAATTTCCATGCCTATAACTGCACCAGCCAACCCACCAATAACAATCATAAAGCCCATTTTGTAATCTAGGGTTTTCTTATACCAATGAGTTGTTGCTCCGGAAACTGATATGCCTAAAATATTATTAGCCACATTTGCAACTGCGTATGTAGCAGGTATGCCAAGAAAGATAAGAATAGGAGTCATCAAAAATCCCCCACCGATTCCAAATATTCCTGACAAAACGCCAATACCAAAACTTAAAAGTAAAACTGTGACAATGCTAATTTGAACTTGCGCAATAGGTAAGTAAAAGTCCATTAAATTTAATATTATTTGATTGTTTAATTGTCAATCTAGATATATTACCTTGACCATAGTAAATACAGGAATTATACCACTGAAACGAAATTATTTATGTCAAAAAGATGCGAACTTACAGGAGTATCACCTTTAAAGGGAAATAACGTTAGTCATGCTAATAACAAGACTAAAAGAAGGTTTTTACCTAACTTAAAAAAAGTAACTTTTAAAAGCGATAAACTTAAAAAAAATATTACGCTAAAAGTAACCAATTCAGCTGTAAGGTCAGTTGATTTTAAAGGTGGTCTTGATCAATACTTGAAATCGGTAAAAAAACAAAAACTTTCTAGAAAAGCACAAAAATTAAAAATCAGTATTAATACAGTTGCTTAGGTGCCAGCAAACAAATTTTCAAACAATTATTTTTTCATAACACTTTCAGTTATAATGGGGGCTGTAATTATTCTATCAAATTATTTAGTTCAATTTCCAATAAAAAAATTTAATTTACAAGATATATTAACCTATGGAGCCTTTAGCTACCCAATAACTTTTTTAATTACTGATTTAGCAAATAGAAGATTTGGAAAAAAAGAAGCTAGAAAATTAGTGTATATTGGTTTTGCTATGGGAATTTTATTAACAACTTTAGTCTCAACAAATTTTCAGGATATAATTTCAATTAGAATAGCTTTAGGCTCTGGTACAGCTTTTTTAGTTGCTCAATTAATAGATATAGAGATATTTCAGCGGTTAAGAAACGAAGTATGGTTTGTGGCACCAATAAGTTCCTCTATTTCAGGTTCGACTATTGATACTTTTTTGTTTTTTTCTATTTCATTTTTGGGAACAGGCATTCCTTGGGTAACGCTTGCTTTTGGAGATTTATTTGTAAAGTTTTTAATGGCTCTTTTAATGTTAATACCATTTAGATTGTTAATTTTTAAAATAAGAGATTTAAATGAAAAAAAATATACACCTTAGTGAATTTTCTTATTTTTGCTTTCACTAAATAAATCTGTCAACTGGTTTATCATTACATCACCAAGGTCTTGTACGTCAGCAATTTTAATTGCTTTACTATAGTATCGAGTTACATCATGACCAATTCCAATAGCTAGCAATTCAACAGAAGAGTTTTTCTCTATCCATTTAACAGTATGTTTTAAATTATTTTCTAAATAGTCACTTGTGTTGGTAGACAAAGTTGAGTCATCCACTGGAGCGCCATCAGATATAACCATCAAGATTTTTCTTTCTTCTTTTCTTCTGATAATTTTATTGTAGGCCCATTTCAGTGCTTCACCATCAATATTTTCTTTTAACAGCCCTTCTTTCAACATAAGACCAATATTATTTTTAGATTGTCTCCACGGTGTATCTGCAGATTTATAAATAATATGTCTTAAATCATTAAGCCTCCCAGGAAATAATGGTTTTTGATTATCTATCCATTTCTGCCTGCTCTGCCCACCTTTCCAATGTTTAGTGGTAAAACCTAATATTTCAACTTTTACAGAACATCTCTCTAACGTTCTTGATAGAATATCAGCACATATTGCAGCCACTGAAATTGGTTTTCCTCGCATTGATCCTGAGTTATCAATTAAAATAGTGACTAATGTGTCTTTAAATTTTACGTCCTTTTCTTTTTTGAAAGATAATGAGTTTAACGGGTCAATAATAACCCTTGTTAATTTTGACGTATCTAACGCACCTTCTTCCAAATCAAAATCCCAAGATCTATTTTGTTTAGCCAATAATTTTCTTTGTAGTTTATTTGCGAGTTTAGAAATAAAGTTTTTTAAACTTAACAATTGCTGATCAAGACTTTGTCTTAATCTTAAAAGTTCTACATCATTTTCTAATTCTTCAGCGTTAATTACCTCATCAAATTCTTGTGAATAGTATTTGTATTTTGAGTCTCCAAAGTTTTTCTTTTTATCCTTATTATTTTTTGGTGAATTTAAAGATTTATCTTCTTCTTCACTAGCTTCAATTTCACTTTTAATTTCGGAAGATAATTGATCTAATTCTGACAAATTAGCATCAATAGAGATATCTTTATTTTCTGAATCTTTAGAGTCTTGTTTGTGCTGTTCATTCGATTTATCTTTAGAGTTTTCGTCATTTTTTTGTTCTTCATCCTTTTTTAAGGACTCATTATTTTCGTCAATTTGCATTTGAGAAATTATTTTGGAAACCAAAGAATTAAATTTTTTTTGATCAAAAATTGAATTATTTAATGATTCTAATTTATGCTTAAATTTAATATCTAGTTTGTTTTTATATTTTTTATACTTTTCTTCCAGCTCTTTGTTTTTGCTTAATTTAAAAATTTTACCTCTTAAGTAATATTCGAAAGCATCTATAAACTCATAGTCATTATCTTTATGGTCTTTTTTTTGTCCACTCTTTATTTTGTGATATTGATTTAAATTTTCCCTAATTCCCTTAAAATATAAAGATCCTATATTTTCATATCTAATCTTTTCCGCGACAGCGTACAAAAGTTTTGAAGTGTTTCCCTCAGGTTCAAAAGAATTATAAATACTTAAGTCTGAGCACCGTAATTTTAAAGCCTCAGAATCTGCCAAAGCCCTTGTTTTAGTATAATCAACTTTATTATCCATTTTTTGAATACTTGGAAGATTGATTGTATTGATATTTTTTTTTTTAGTTACTTCGTTACCGAAAGTAACGTCAATATTTTGATCGCCAATAATAGATTTTATTGTTGAGGTTATTGCCTTCTTAAAATTTTCTAAATTTTCGATTTTTTTTTCCATTTAGGAAATAATAACGTTCACAGAAGATTCTGGAAGGTCTTCACCAAAGCATCTTTGATAGTATTCAGAAATAATTTTTTTTTCTGTTTCATCACACTTATTTAAAAAAGTCAGTCTAAATGCGTATCCATGATCTTTAAATATTTTAGTATTCTCTGCCCAATGTAGAACTGTTCTAGGGCTCATGACAGTCGATATATCCCCATTTATAAATCCTTTTCGTGTTAAGTCTGCAACCTTTATCATATTGGAAATTTTTTCTTTCCCTTCTCCAGAACTATAATTTTTATTTTTTGCTAGGACTATTTCTAATTCTTTTTCAAACGGTAAGTAGTTGAGAGTCGTAACAATATTCCATCTATCCATTTGACCTTGATTGATCTGTTGAGTACCGTGATAAAGGCCGGTTGTATCCCCAAGACCAATTGTATTTGTGGTTGCAAACATTCTAAAATAATCGTGCTGGGTAATAACTTTGTTTTTATCAAGCAATGTAAAACTACCTTCACTTTCAAGTATACGTTGAATAACAAACATTACATCTGGTCTTCCTGCGTCGTACTCATCAAACACTAAAGCTACAGGATTTTGTATAGACCAAGGTAAAACACCCTCTTTAAATTCAGTGACTTGTTTACCATCTTTCAAAACTATAGCGTCCTTACCTATCAGGTCTATTCTGCTAATGTGGCTATCAAGATTGACCCGGACGCAAGGCCAGTTTAACCTAGCAGCAATCTGTTCGATATGCGTTGATTTACCAGTGCCGTGATATCCTTGAATCAAAACCCTTTTATTAAATGCAAATCCAGAAAGAATAGCTAAGGTTGTATCTCTGTCAAATTTATAGTCAGGGTCAATGTTTGGAACAAGTTCATTTTTTTCAGAAAATGCGTCAACTTCCATTTTAGTATCTATACCAAAAGTTTGTTTTACAGATATTTTAATGTCTGGCTTTTTTAATGAATTTAAATTTGTCACTTTTTTTTCCCTATTGTCATCTTGAGCTGACTATAAGCTAGAGTAATTTTTTTTAGCTTATCTTCAAATTTTCTACTACCTTGATTTTTATCAGGATGAAATTTCTTTACAAGAGTTTTAAATTGTTTTTGAATTTCTTCCCATTTAGCATCATATTTTAGTTCCATAGCATCAAATGCATCCCTATCGGTATTACTTAATTGAGTTCTTTTATATTCATTGAAACTTTCAGATTTAAAAATATTTAATTTATCCTCTAAAGCATTATTCCAAAGAATATTAAAAAAATTATCCGAGGAACTAAAACTTTTTGTCGCCTTGTGCCAAGTTAAATCTGATTTGACAAAATACTCAACTTCTTGGTCAGTCATATCTGAAAAATAATTCCATTTTTTATTAAAAATTTTAATATGTTCCAAACAAAGAAGTCGATATTTTTTACTATTATCTTTTTCCAATGGAGCTTTATAGCCACCTGTTTGATCACAATTTTCCCAATCACAAATAATTTTCATATCAAAAAAATAGTTATATAGTAAATTATAAATATATGAATGATTTTTTAAAGTTTATAGAAGATAAAATTAAAAAAAATATTAAGACCGAAGGTGTGCTGATAACTGATAACAGCGTATTGCATAAAAAACATAAATTTTTTAATCCACAAAGGTATCATTTATGCATCGAAATTAAGTCAAGTTACTTAGGCTCTTTAACAAGAATTAAAGCACATAAAGAGATAATGAAACTTCTAGCTGAAGAGCTAGACACTAAGATTCACGCTTTAGAAATAAAAATTAAATAATTTTATTAAAATTTTTTTTCATTTCCATCAAAGAAATTTTATAAGCATTTGGCAATGTAGTTTGGCCAATATTTTTTAATAAAATTAAATTAATTTTATTATCGTTATTTTTTTTATCTTTAACCATGTGTTTTATAATTTCTTTATATTCCCTTTCTTTAAATTTTTTTTTAATATCATATTTTAAATTATTAAGTTTATAAATATTTTTTAGCTGAGTAAGTGTGTGTAAACTGCATATCTTTTTTAAGTAAGACAACCTGGCGGCCATCATCATGCCCATAATAACTGCCTCACCATGATTTATTTTTTTGGAGTAATTGCTTTGTAACTCAATAGCATGAGCGAACGTATGACCAAAATTTAACATCATTCTGATATTTTTTTCATAAACATCTTTATTAATAAAATGCATTTTTACTTTACAGCTCCTAATAATTGCCTGCTGTAAAATATTTAGATTTCGATCCACAAGCATTTGATGAGAATATTTTTGAAGCCATTCAAAAAAATTATTTTTCAATATCAAGGAATGTTTTAAAATTTCCGCATAACCACAGACCAACTCTCTTTGTGGTAAGCTTTTAAGAAGATCAACATCAGACACTACTAGTTTTGGTTGGTAGAAAGTTCCAATCAAGTTTTTACCAAGTTTTGAATTTACACCTGTTTTCCCTCCAATGGAAGAGTCAACCTGTGAAAGCAATGTCGTGGGTACATTAATAAAATTTATACCTCTTTTAATTATGCTTGCAGAAAAAGCACTAAAGTCACCGAGAATACCACCACCAAAAGATATTAAAATATCACTTCTATTAAAATTATTAAAAAGGCATTTTTCTACTAATTTATTTACATTATCAAAAGATTTAAATTTTTCATTTACAGAATATTCAAAGAGATAGATGTCATACTTTTTTAGAATATATAATAATTTGTTTTTAAATTTTTTTGGTACATTTTTGTCTACAACTAAAGCAATTTTCTTGGCATTAGGGCAAAGAGTTTTAATTCTTTTAGGAATTTGTGCTAAAATATTACTCCCAATTACTATGGAATAATTTGCACTTAAATTTTTGACTTGAAGTTTAGCTGTCTGCATAGAGTTTAATTATCTTACTAGTTATTAAATTTGTACTTAGTTGGTCACAATTTATTCTGTGGTTGGCAACAACATAAGTTCTTTTTCTTTCTTTGTAAATTTTTTCTAAGGTTGTTTTTATATCTCTCTTATTTAAAAGGGGTCTTTTGTTTGATTTAGTTAATCTTTTCTCGATTAATTCTATACTTAAATCAAGCCAGAAGCTTTTACAGTGTAAAAGAATATTTTTTCTAATTCTAGGATTCATAAAGGCTCCACCACCTAAAGAAATTACAATATTTTTCTTTTTCACTTCTTCAATTGTAATTTTTTCCTCAAGTTTTCTAAAATAAGGCTCACCTTTTTCCTCAAATATTTTATGGATACTCATCTCAAGTTTATTTTCAATAATTTTATCTATGTCAGAAAATTGCATTAAAAGTTTCTTAGATAAAGTTCTACCTATCGTCGACTTTCCAGCACCCATCATTCCAGTTAAAGCAAGGTTTTTGTTCAATTAAAGTCCTAATTTATAATTTGATTTATCACAAATTTGTCTTATTTATTTAGTTTAAATATATTTAATTATTATGCAATTTAATTACAACAATCGATTTACGGCAAAAACATCAATAAAAAAAAAATTACTGAATTTTTTTTTATTAGCTATAGTTTTCTTATTTATCTTATTTTTGCTTAGTAAACTTAACTTTCCATCACCCAAGCAAGAAATAAAAAAAAATATTACTAATGAAATTATCAAGCTTAAATAAAAAAATATTTTTTTTATCTATTTTAATCGCTTATACACCAGCACTTTATTCAGAAGAAACAATAGATATATGGAATAAAGAAAATTTAAATAAAAAAAAAAGTTCTACTAAAATTAAAAATATTCTTACAGAAAAAAAAAAAAGTATTGATATAAACGCCCAACCACCGAAAGAAATTGAGATTAATTCAAATAATTTATTTGCAAGCACAAAATCTATATATGGAATACTTGAACCAAGCGAAAATAATTTAACCTTAGAGATGTGGGAAAATTCTGAAGGCACGAGAGTTAAGGACACAATAAACCGAATTAATAAAATTAAACTTTCCTCATATGCGGAAGAGTTATTTGTTAACACTTTGTTCACGATCTCTAAACTGCCAGGTCAAAATATAACAGAAGAAGAATTTATAAATTATAAAATAGACTGGCTTATTCATAATAAAAAAGATGAACTCATATCTATTTTTTTAAATAAAAATAAAAATTTTCCAAATAAAGGTAAAATTATTAAATATTTAGTTGATAAAGATATTGCAAAAGCAAACTTGAAAGAAGCTTGTTCAAAAAATACACTAATCAACAGCGATTTAAAAAATTCATATTTAGATCAATTTAAAATTATTTGTTTAATTAATGAAGATAAACAAAATGAAGCACAGCTTGTGTTTGACCTGCTTAGAGAACAAAAATTGTCTAATGAATTTTTTGATAATAAAATTAATTATTTGTTAGGAGTTAAGACTAAAGAGGACAAAAAAATCAATGATACAAATCTTTTAAATTTTTATTTATCTTCAATTACTATTTCAGATTTTAACTATATTCCAAATAAAAAAACCGATAAGAAAATATGGCAGTATCTTGCTGCAGCCGACTTAATAAATATAAGTAATTTTGAAAACCAAGACCGAATTAAAGAACTGGAGATAGCAGCTAATAAAAATAATTTAGCAAAATCTTATATTTTAGAAGTTTATAAAAATATAAATTTTAACTTCAATGATTTATTGAATGTAGACGAAATTTATCTAGAACTTGAACCTATAAATAGTAGAGCGCTAGTATATCAAAAAATTTTATTATCAGACAACATTGAAACAAAATTAAAATATCTATTTTTATTAAATGATTTATTTAAAAAAGATAATTTAGCCAATGTATTTAAAGAATATCTAAGTCAAGAATTGAAAGCAATAAATGTGGAGAAAATACCAGAAGAATATCAAACATTAGTAGCTAACAGTATAATTTTTGAGAAAAAAGATAAGTTAGGAAAAATTAAGTATAGCGACAAGAGTTATCACACATCAAAAGTTATGAAATACTATGTTGAAAAAAATTTTTCAAGAATTAAATTGGAAAAAGAATTAAAAAATCTTCAAAAAAAAATTAAAAAAAATAAAAAATATGTGATTTCATTAAGAGATGTAATCCTGCTAGAATCACTTGAAAATGATAATTTTTCTTTACCAAAAGAAGTCAATTACGAGAAAATAGTTAAAAATAACTTACCACCTATCGAATTATTAAATTTAGTTAAAAATGATGAAATAGGCTTACTTCTTCTAAGAATAGTTGAATTAATTGGGGAGGATGAGCTCTTAGACTTAGATTCTCAAACTGTTTATTTTATTAATCACCTGTTTATAAAAGCAGGACTAACAAACTTTAGAAATAAAATCTTAATTACGGTGCTACCAGATAGAACTGAAATCTAATACAATAAGAGAATGACAATTAGAAAAATTTTAACAGAACCTGACCCGTTTTTAAGACAGAAATCTCAAATTGTTAAAAAAGTTGATGACGGAACTCGGAAGCTCATGAATGACATGCTCGATACTATGTACGCTGCTCCCGGCATTGGACTAGCAGCAATACAAATAGGTGTGGCAGAAAGAGTAATAGTAATCGACCTGTCAAAAGATGAAGAAAAAAAACCTTTGTTTTTTGTTAATCCAGAAATAATTTTAAAGTCAAATAATAATTTAACATACGAAGAAGGTTGTTTGTCAGTACCTGGACAGTTTGCCGAAGTTGATAGACCTGATCAATGTCACATAAGTTATATAGATTATTATGGCGAACATCAAAAATTAAAAGCAGGGGGACTTTTAGCAACCTGCATACAGCACGAAATTGATCACCTAGAGGGAATTTTATTTATCGACTATCTATCAAAATTAAAAAAAAGTTTTATTGTAAAAAAACTTTCAAAACAAAAAAAAATACTAGAAAGAATTGTAGTTTAAGAACATAAATTTAATGTCACAAAAAAAAGTTGTCTTTATGGGAACACCTTTATTTTCTGTGTCAATTTTAGAAACCTTAGCAAAATCTCCATATGAAATTTCATGTGTATATACTCAAGCGCCAAAAAAATCAAACAGAGGACAGAAGTTAAACGCATCTCCCGTATATAAGAGTGCAGAAAATTTAAGATTAACAATTAGAAATCCAAAAAATTTGAACACAGACGAGGAATTTGAATTTATTAAGAAAATAAATCCAGATATAGTTGTTGTAGTTGCATACGGACAATTAATTCCAAAAAATTTTTTAAACATACCTAAAAAAGGTTTTATAAACATACACGCATCTCTACTTCCTAAGTGGCGAGGTGCAGCACCAATACAACGGTCGATCATGAACTTAGACAATGAAACTGGTGTAAGCATAATGAAAATAGTAGAAAAGTTAGATGCTGGACCAGTAATGAAAAAAATTAAAATAAAAATCAAAGAATCAACTACAGCAGAAGATATTTCTAACAGCTTATCAAAAATCAGCTCTGAAACCATTATTGATACCTTAGAAGAAATTTTCGACAACAAATCAAAATTTATTGAACAAAATAATCATGAAGCAACTTATGCTAAAAAAATAAAAAAAATTGAAGCAAAAATAAATTGGAATGAAAGTGCAAGAGAAATTTTAGCAAAAATTAATGGGTTAAATCCAAATCCGGGGGCATGGTTTATGTATAAAGATACAAGATATAAAATTTGGAAAGCTGAAATTTTTGAAAAAAACGGTCCACCTGGTAAGATCCTAGATAGTAATTTTACAATTGGTTGTGGTATAAAATCTTTAAAAATCAATGAAATACAGAAAGAGGGTAAAAATAAACTTAAACTCAAAAATTTTTTGACTGGGATTAGTTTTAAGCAAGGCGAAGAGGTTAAATAATGTTTGTTTATCAAATTGTAATTGAATATGACGGAACAAATTTTGTAGGTTGGCAAATTCAAAAAAATGGAAAATCTGTTCAAGAGATGCTACAAAAAACATTATCCAAAGCATTGAAACAAAAAATTTCTTTATTTGGTTCTGGGAGAACGGATTCAGGTGTTCATGCGTTAGCTCAATCAGCCCATTTTATTTCAAAAACAAAAATAAAAAATAAATTTATTTTTATAAA
>Ga0115004_10001782_pt1 | contig 17732 bp, 10 predicted proteins | sample ArcticOcean_MG_C_10_FD_88737 | JGI IMG/M metagenome (GOLD analysis project Ga0115004, IMG submission 88737) | Marine microbial communities from western Arctic Ocean - ArcticOcean_MG_CB11_90 | ecosystem: Environmental > Aquatic > Marine > Oceanic | place: Arctic Ocean: Canada Basin | collected...
ATTAAAACCTAGATTATGCCCTTGAGCATTCATAGGCATCCCCTCAACATTCATTGAATAAGCTAATTTTTTATCTTGTCCAAAGTTGTGAGAATGTTGAGTTTTTTCATTAAAAACCCTAGCCTCCACCTTCCCCCAATTGTAATTATTTTCATATGCCATATTAAATTTAACAACTTCATTTTTTGTTGAATCCATTCGTTGGTTAGAAAAGCCCTGATCTGGTGTATTTTGGTAGCCTATTTTCACATTAAATAATTGGTCATTTTTTCGAGCTCCAAAGGTAATCATATGATTGCTATCTTTGAATGCTGAAGATCCTACTTCATCACCCCTAATATATTCTCTATCTGATGCTGCTTTGCCAGATTCTTTAAAAGGTTTTCCTGCCTTAAAGTTCTCAGCATAAATATAACTTCCGTTGTAATTAAGTGAAAAATCTTCCGATGCAATAATGCTATTGATATTTAAACTCTTTGATTTATTATTTGATCTATAGAATGTAGATAATTTATTCCTTACCAACCTCTCGCCATTTTTTGCATATTCTGGTTGAGCAGAGTTAATTAAAATTGATCCCCCTATGCTATCTCCACCAATACTTACAGGTGTTAAGCCTGCAAATACTCTTATCTCTTCTACATTTGAGCTATCAATTGAAGATAATGGTGAATTCATATGGTTTGCACAAGCAGCTATAAGATCCATGCCATCTACTTTTATTTTGATACGGTCATCGGCTAAGCCACGAATTACAGGCATACTAGAACCTCCGCCATTCGTCGCACTATTGACTCCAGTAAAATAATCAAGAAGGGAGCCGCTATTATTAGATTTTATTGAATTAAACCTAATAAGCTTGTCAGTCAAATAGTTGCCTGAAATATAATTTTGTTCATTTATAGCTTTCCCAGTCACATCGATTGGTAATATATTAATTTCCTCTTCTGCTTGAGTTGTAAATGAAATCGCTATAAGCATTAAGGCGCTTATCTCTTTAATATTAGCATTAATGGTGTTCATTATTATTTAATCCAGTTTTTAGTATAAAAATAGCTACTTAATTGCTTAAGTAGATAGTAAAGACTAGCTATCTAGATTAATGGTGGAGCTTGAGAATGAATATTCTCAAGAATATTCTGCTTATTAGATATTAAAAATAATTTGGTTATATTGCTGCTGAAGGAGGCCGGAGATGTTTGAAATTTACCTGCCTTAAATGATAAAACTTTATCATCAATTATGGATGGGCAGTAACTGCAATGATTTACATTTAATTTAACTTCGTTATTAGTTGAGTTACCTTCATTTTGTTCAATTATTTTTAATCCACTAGAAGAGCATATAACTTGATAATTATTTGACTGGTCTTTTTCAAAGGCTTGAGAAATTATAGGCATTAGCGATACAAAAAGTATTGCTAACACTGAAACCCATCTGCCTAAAATTTTATATTTAACATTCATCATAATTAAAATGACTTAATTATGCCTATCCATGCTGCTCTTGGGGCACCTGGTATCAAAGAAGCAACATTTCTTTCATCGCCAAAGGATCTATCAGTTTGAACACGGGTCTCAGCAAGACGTCCACCGGTTGAATATTCTTGATCAAAAATATTTATAAATTTAGCATGAACCCTCCAATCTTTCCGGAAACTATATTGCGAATCTAAATTTATGATTGCATAACCAGGGGTTTCCCCTTGTAAACCACCACTCGAGTCATGCTCTTGATTTTCATTCCCCATCATATAAGATTCTGTGAAGCCGGTGAGGGTTGCCCCTAAATTCCATCTTGGGTTAATTTCATAATCTGCTCTTATTTTTAAATGGTGTTTTGGTATATTTGGTAGATAATCGCCTTCACTAACTTGAATAGAGTCGCTTGATGCAGAACTATTTACCTCGCTAACCAAAGTAAAATCTGTTCCGTACTGTGCCATCACAAACCCATAATTAACGCTCAACGCAAGCTTATCAAATCTTGTAGAAACTCCTACATCTAGACCTTTCCGAGTTGTTTTTTCAACGTTTGTAAAGTAACCCATCCCATTTGACGCATTAGCATAAACAAATAAAATATCATCGTTATTTGTAGCATGATAAATAGACATATTCCAACTAGTATCCTTAGTAACCTCCCCACTCACACCTCCTTCAAAAGTTTTTGCAACAACTTGAAATAGCGGTGGATCATCTGCCATTTGTGTTGGCAGATTGCAGGGCTGGTCTGGGTTGGCACATCCTAACTCTATACTGGTTGGAGCTCTGCTTGACTCGCTATATGAGGCATAAGTGGATAAAATTTCATTCGGCTGATAAGTAATACCTAGAGAAGGATTAAAACGCTCAAAATGATGCTTACCCGTTAAACTAGTTGAGCCACCAGGCTCGTTAAACGTATCTCTATTATCAACTTGGACATGGTTATAACGTATAGCTGTATTAATATTTAATCGGTCATCTAAAGAGTGAGTATTAGTTACAAATGCACCATAGGTCTTAGTTTTTCCTGTTAGGCCACTTGATTGTTCAACATCGCCTAAAGGCCCGCCAAAAAAACCACTAACATTTAATGCTGCAACTTCCTGCCCAGTTTGTTTAAATTTTATTTGTGAGTACTCAGCAGACACCCCTGCAACCAATTGGTTACGTCTACCTCGCCAATCTTGATCAAACGTTGTTTGAAGATTAAACCCAAATACGTCTTGTAATGTATTAGTTCGATTAAAAACACCTTCGTTTAAGTTTTCAGCATCAGATGCGCTCTGTGCCTGTTGTGCCGCAGTACATTCAGATTCACCATGACTATCTTCATCACAAAACTCATCGTTTAAATCTCCATTATAAGTAGCTTGATCAGAGCGCTTATAGTAAGCATTACCAGCCATCATTGTTTTTTCATCAAAAAAATGTGACATATTTAGTGCTATTTGACTATACTCATTTTTAGTTTCATCTTCTAAGGTATGAATGCCATCTCGCTCAGACCCAAGAAGGTCTTTTGGAGTTAGTCCATTTCCAATTAGCAAATTATGTGCACCCGTATAAGTAATCTCATATCGAGACATTTCTGTCTCAAAACCTAACTTTCCAAACAACTGATTCACATGTGACGGCGAAAACTTTCTCCAGCCATTCTCATTAAAATGCTCATAGCCAACGTAATAATCCATATTGCTATCGTCGAGCACGCCTCCCATCTCAACTAAACTACTAGTTCTTGCCCATGAACCAGCAGATATATCAATATTTTTTCCTTTAAAATTTTGGCCACTTTTTGTTTGCATAGACATGGCTCCGCCAAGAGTATTCAAACCAAATACGGGATTTGATCCAGCTATCATTTGCATATTATTAATTGCAAAATTAGGTATTAGGTCCCATAAAACAGTATTACTAAATGGTTGATTCGCTCTAATACCATCTATATAAACTGATAGTCCCTGAGGGTTTCCTGAAATTGGCGTAGCATTGTATCCACGAAAGTTAAGCTCTAACTGAAAAGGATTGCCACCAACCTCATTAACAGTAACGCCTTGTAAATTATTGACCATGTAATCCGCAACTGAGACGCCTGCTTGAGTATTTAACTGTTCTGAGTTTATCGTCTGAATGTTTGCTGGAACCATATTTTTTGGTAAGCCAATTGATGGCAATGGTGAACTTGAGTAAACATCTATTGTTCCAGTTCTGATTTCATCATCTGCGGCCAAAGCTGTGTAGGGCAAAATCATGAAAACCAAAAGTATTCCTGAAAATTTATTTATCATTTTCATATTCATATTCATATTCATATTAATTTTGGAGATATTTTTTTTTTAAAAATCAAACGTAACCTTATCAATTATTACCTTTTTTGTAAATTAGAAATTTTTCATCTTAATTTTATTTAGCCTCGAATCCAATCAACTTCCCAGCCGATTTCGTCTTTATTAGCTTGGAATTTATAATGTATTCCAAAATTTGGAACCGCAACTAAATCATTTTCAGAGAAAATTAAAGGCATTAAGTGTCTCTTCCATGGGGGGATATTGGAAGTTTGTAATAAATATTTAAGCGTTCTAGTTGGCTGATTATTTTTAGGCTTAAAACTCTCTCCTCCATTCCTATTTTGAATAGTTAACGTTTTCGACCCAACCTTAGATAAAGAAAACCCCGCTCCCAATGATTTTTTAAAAGTAAGTTTAGTCTTACATGGTAACTCAACTTCTTGCTCACCTCTCCAGATCAATTCATATGGGTCAATTTTTATTGTCTTCTCAACTAAAAAAAGTTCGTCATGATATGCCTTAATGCTCATCGATTTGGAAATATCAATATTTAAAAGAGCATCCCTCTTTACATCTTTAATTTGTTTATATAACTCATTCATAGTTTTCTTTGATGGCATCATTATCTTATTAACACCTAGCCACCAACGGATAAGGTTTATAACCCTTTCTCTTTCCAAAACTTTTATCATAGTCAATGATAAACGCTCTTTGTTTTTGGAAAAAAAAAGATTAGCATCTTCTTTAGCAATTGCTTTATGAAGATTTAAGCCTTCAGCAATATTTTCAGAAGATCTGCTAATTGTATTTACTATGTCTGGATATCTAGATTGAATTAATGGTAAAACTTTTTTTCTTAAAAAATTTCTATCGAACTTTAAGTTATCATTACTCTCGTCTGTTATGAAAGTTAAATTATTTTCTTTTGCGTAGCCTTCAATTGCTTCCTTATTAATCTTTAGTAATGGTCTCCAGATAAATCTTTCTTTATCAAAAACTGGCATAGCTGCTAAACCATTCAAACCACTTCCTCTAAAAAGTTGAAGAAGTAATGTTTCAGCTTGATCATTTTGATGATGCCCTAATACTAAAATATCTTTCCTATAAGCCTCCAAAACTCGGTATCGACTTTTCCTTGCTGCAGCCTCAATTCCCATAGATATATCATGTTGTATATTAATTTTTTCAGACTTAATTGGTACGCCTAATTTCTTGCATTCTTTATAACAAAAAGTAAGCCACTCATCTGCATTAGAACTTAAATCATGATGGACGTGAATTGCACTTAATTTTAAATTCAGCTTTGCTTTAAGTTGGCTTAATGAATGAAGAAGCACTATAGAATCAATTCCACCACTTAGTGCAATACTAAAATCTAATTTATTTTTTAAGGGTTTTTTGAAAAAATCATTAAATGAATTAATAACCTCAGATAGAATTACTTCAGATTTATTTTTCACTCTCTATAGTCTGCCCAAAGTTCATAAGTCGAATGTATCTGTTATTAAGGAGGGATTCAATCGGTTCTTTTTTGAATTTGCTTAGCTCTTTTTTTAGAGCATATTTTACATTACTCATAGTCGTTTTAAAATCACGGTGGGCACCTCCCAAAGGCTCTTGAATAATGTGGTCAGTTAATCCAAGGTTTTTTAAAACATCTGCAGTGATGCCTAGGGTCTCCGCAGCACGCTCAGCTGCTTCTGCTTTTTTCCAAAGAATAGAGGCGCATCCCTCAGGAGAGATAACTGAGTAAGTTGAATATTGAAGCATTGATAAAGAGTCGACAACACCTAAAGCTAAAGCCCCGCCTGACCCACCTTCCCCAATAACAAATCCAATAATTGGGGTTTCTAGTTCGGACATAACATATAAATTCCTTGCAATCGCTTCTGATTGACCCCGCTCTTCTGCCCCTATACCTGGGTACGCCCCTGGTGTATCTATAAATGTAATAATTGGTACAGAAAACTTCTCTGCAAGCTTAAAAAGTCTAAGAGCCTTTCGATAGCCTTCTGGTCTTGGCATACCAAAATTTCTGTATTGCCTTTCTTTTGTGTCTCTTCCTTTTTGGTGACCAATTACCATAACTGATTGGCCCTCAAAAGTTGCCAAGCCCCCAACTATTGCTTGGTCATCAGAATAAGCACGGTCTCCATGTAATTCATAAAAATCAGTAAATAAGCTAGAAATATAGTCAAGCGTGTAAGGTCTATTTGGGTGCCTCGCCACTTGAGAAATTTGCCATGCTGTCAAGTTATCATAAATCTCATGCAAAGATTTTTCGGACTTCTCTTCTAGTTGTTTAAGCTCTCTTGTTATATCTAATGATGGATGCTCATCATTCGCCTTCCTAAGACTCGCAATCTTAGTTTCCAAACTTTCAATAGATTTTTCAAATTGCAGGTAAGTAGACTTCATATTTTTTGACTTAAATTCGGGGAGTTAATTATAAAGGATTTTTACATTATCATCATTAAAGGATTCGTTGAGTCCCATAATTAAATCTTCATGAAGGGCGACTTCCCATTCAGAGCCTAAAATTAACTCGACCCGACCTTCAGTGTTTTGGTAATCAATTTTAACTTTACATTTTTTATGGGTGGTATCTAATTCACAAAAAGGCTTAAGTAGCTCTTTAAGTTTAAATGCATCCGATTGGCCATTAAGCGATATTTTTAATAAACTTGCTTTTAAACTTTGAAATGTCATTAAATCATAAATCTTAAGGGCACTTAAGCGATTACTCCCACTATAATCATCGAGGCTCACGCGACCTTCAATAATTATTAATTCATCATCTTTTATCAAATTATACGACTGGGTTAGTAAATTATTTCCCAAAACAGCGTCAATTCTCCCCTCTCCATCATCTATAGTAATAATTGCAATTTTACCCCTCGCTGACTGCCTATATTTTACTGATGAGACAATTCCCGCAATCAAATAACTTTCTTGTCGAGGCTTAAGATTAATTAATTTAGTTGAGATAAAACTTCTAATTATTTTTTTATAATAAGAAAAGAGATGTCCGCTAAAATAAAATCCTAACGCTGCTTTTTCTTCTAATAACTGATTTTTTTCTTCCCATACGTTCATCTCAACTAATTCTATTGCTTCGATATCAGAGCCACCAAACAAGCCTTCTTGCCCAGCTTGATTTTTACTTTGTTCTGCCATTTTAATTGCTAAACTAACACTAGCAAGTAAAGATGCTCTATTAGGCTCAATTTTATCAAATGCCCCGGAGCGGACTAATGATTCAACTACTCGCCGATTCACCTTTGTAAGATCAAGCCTTAAAGTAAAGTCAAAGAGGGACTTAAAATTACCATTATTTTTTCGCTCCTCCAATATAAGATCAATTGACGAATCCCCTGTTCCTTTGATCGCACCAAGTCCATAGAGGATTTGATTATTATTTAATGGAACAAATTTGTTGACACTTTTATTAACATCTGGTGGCAATAATTCCACACTATTAATTTTACAATCATCAAATAAAAGATGGATATTGTCTGTGTTATTCATATCTGCCGACATTGAAGCTGCTAAAAAAGAAGATGCATGATGAGCTTTTAGATATGCTGTTTGATAGGCTATTTTTGCATATGCTGCAGCATGAGATTTATTAAAGCCATAACCGGCAAATTTTTCTAATAAATTAAACAACTCATTAGCTTGATTTTTATTTAAATTATTTTTAATTGCTCCACTTACAAAATCTTCACGTTGAGCATCCATCTCCACTTGATCTTTTTTGCCCATAGCCCGTCTTAAAATATCTGCGCTACCTAGGCTGTATCCTGCTACCGCTTGTGCAATTTGCATTACTTGTTCTTGATATACAGCAATCCCATACGTTTCCCTTAGGATAGATTCTGTTGAAGGATGAGGGTAAGTTACTTTTTGTTGCCCAAGCTTTCTTCGGCAAAATTCTGGAATTAAATCCATAGGTCCAGGCCTGTACAAAGCTACTAATGCAATAATGTCCTCAAAGCAATCCGGTTTGGCTTGTTTTAGCATATCCTTCATTCCGCTGGATTCTAATTGAAAGACGGCTGTGGTATTTGAGTTTTTTAGAAGACCGAATGTAGCTTTATCATTAATGGGAATTTCATCTAAATCAAGAAGGGTAAGGTTATCCTCCTTAAGGATATGGTTTGCATTTTTTAAAGCCATATCAATAATAGTTAAAGTTCGTAATCCTAAGAAATCAAATTTTACCAATCCAACAGATTCAACATCGTACTTATCAAACTGACTAATTATCCCCTCTCCGCCAGGTTGGCAATAAATGGGTGAAAAAGAAGATATCTCGGTAGGTGCAATTAAAACACCTCCTGCATGCATGCTAACATTCCGAACCAATCCTTCAAGCCGCATAGCTAAATCAAATAATTCTTTAACCTCTTCCTCTTTGGCGATTCTTTCTTTAATTCTTGGTTCTTGTTCTATTGCTTCCTTCAGAGTAATTCCTATTTCATTAGGTATCAATTTTGCAATTTCCTGAATAAAAGGAAATGATAACTGCAGAACTCTTCCAACATCGCCAATAGCAGCTCTTGCCGCCATGGTTCCGAAAGTAGCTATTTGTGAAACTGAATTAGACCCATACTTTTTTTTAACATAACCAATAACTCTATCCCTACCTTCCATACAGAAATCGATATCAAAATCAGGCATAGAGACTCGATCTGGGTTGAGAAATCTTTCAAAAAGAAGGTTGTATTCTATAGGGTCAAGATCAGTAATTCCTAGACTATATGCTACAACTGAACCCGCGCCAGATCCTCTTCCAGGGCCTACTGGAATTTTATTCTCTCTAGACCAATTAATAAAATCGGCAACAATTAAAAAATATCCAGCATAGCCCATTTGATTTATGACCCCTACTTCAAAATTCAAACGTTCTTCATATTCAATTTTTTTTTGTTTTCGAATAGCTTCATCCAAAAAAAGAACTTCTAGTCTTTTATTTAAACCATTTCGCGCTTCTTTTAACAAGTACTCATCAATGGTTGTGTTATTTGGTATTGGAAAATTTGGTAAGTAATTCTCGCCCAACTTAAAGCTAAAATTACATCGATAAGCAATAGAAACTGAATTTTGCAATGCTGACGGTATATCTGAAAATAATTCAGCCATCTCAACTTCATCTCGACAGTATTGGTCAGAAGAAAATGATTTTGGTCTTCTTTTATCTCCCAGAACAAACCCTTCAGATATACAAGCTTTTGATTCATGTGCTCTAAAATCATCCTCTTTCATGAATTGAATAGGATGAGTAGCTACCACTGGCACCTTATTATCAAGAGCAAAGTGAAGGGCTTGTTTTATATATCGCTCTTGTCGTGCTCTAAATTCGCCCTCTCCATTCCGTTGTAATTCGATATAAAATCGATCTCCAAAATAATTTTTCCACTGATTCAGTGCTTCTTGTGCCTGCTCTATTTTTTGCTGCAGTATAAGTTGACCAATGTCACCAAAAGTTGCGCCAGATAAAATTATTAAATCCTTGTTAAACTCATTCAATAACCAAGATTTTTTTATCTCAACACGATCCCGATATTGGTTTTCTAGATAAGCTTTTGAGAGTAATTTAGAAAGATTTTCATACCCTTCCGTAGTTTGGCAAAGCGCTAGGATGCGATAAGGCTCATTTCTCTTAACTTCATTCTCAAGCCAAAGGTCACAACCAATTATAGGTTTTACGCCTTCTTGTACTGCTTTTTTAAAAAATTTAACTGCGCCAAATAAATTGCTTAAATCAGTTAAAGCTATTGCTGGCATATTGTTATTAACGGCATGGTCTACATAATCTACAATTTTTACTATGCCATCTTTGATTGAAAATTCACTATGACAACGAAGGTGGATATAATGGGATTTATCTAATTTCTGCATAAAAATTATTTTACCTTAGAAGCTTTGTTAGAATAGATACAAATACTAATTTATTTTATATAATTTTTACAATCAAGGAGAAAAGTATGAGTCAAGTAACTGTTAAAGGTGGTCCAGTAAGTATTGGAGGAGAATTTCCTGCAATAGGAGAAACTGCTAAAGATTTTAGTTTAGCAAACGATAAACGAGAAAATGTTAATTTAGCTAGCTTTGGGTCAAAAAGAAAAATTTTAAACATATTTCCGAGTATTGACACACCTACGTGTGCACTTTCAGTCAAGCGATTCAATGACGAAGCCGCTAATCTAGATAATACAGTTGTTCTATGTATTTCAGCTGACCTTCCATTTGCACAAAAAAGATTTTGTGGGGCTGAAGGGACTGAGAATATCGAAACACTTTCAGCTTTTAGAAATATTGAAAAATTTTCAACAGATTACGGTGTAGCAATATTAGATAGCTCACTGCAAGGCCTTACAACTAGAGCTGTGATAGTTCTTGATGGGTCAAACAAAGTTATCCATTCTGAATTAGCTCCAGAGATAACTGAAGAGCCTAATTATGATTTAGCATTAAGTGTTTTAAAATAATTTAGGTTCTGTTGCTACCAGCAACCATTTTAATTTCAAACAATCTACAATCTAAGGCACCGTTATAAAGCGGTGTCTTTTTGCTTGGGGACAGGCGCATTAACTTTGGCATTCTTAAATCACTAGTTAAGAAATAAGTTCGCCAGCCAGAAAGTTTTTTCTTCATTGTCGAAGCCCATAATGGGTAAGCCCTGGCTAGGTCTTCATCTTCGCCAATTCTAACTCCGTATGGTGGATTGGTAATTAAGACTCCTTCTTTTGTGGGCACCACAATATCCTTAAAACTTTTGCAGCTCAACTCAACCGCACTTTTTAAACCTGCCTCCTCAAGATTGCTCTTAGTAACGCGAATGGCCCTTAAATCCTCATCTGATCCATAAATATGAGAAAACACTACAGGCTTAATGTCCGATTGATATTTAGATTTTATATTTTTAAAAAAAATGGGATCAAAATTACTCCAAAGCTCAAAGCCAAAACTTCTTTTAAGGCCTGGGGCCTGATTCAATGCAATCATTGCAGCTTCAATTAAAAATGTGCCGCTACCACACATTGGATCTAATAATGGCTCTCCTGGCTTCCAGCCACTTAATGCCAATATCCCTGCTGCTAGATTCTCTCTTATTGGAGCTTCGACACTAGACTTTCTGAATCCTCTTTGATAAAGAGGCTGGCCTGACGTGTCTATATATAAATCAAAATAATCAGCTTCTAAGTAAAGATGGATTCTAATATCTGGATCTCGAATCTCAACATTTGGTCGAGCATTAACTTGGCTTCGAAACTGATCACAAATTGCATCTTTTATTCTTAAGGTCATAAAATCTAGACTCTTTAATGGGCATTTAATTCCCGTGGTGCTAACTTTAATTCCATGAGATACATCAAATAAATTTGTCCATTTCACATTAAGTGCCGCATTATAAAGATCATCTTCAGTTTTGTAATTACCATTAGCAACCCGACAAAGGATCCTAGTTGCGATACGGCTAGTAAGATTTGCTCTATACATAACTTCAGTTGATGATTCAAACTTAACGCCGCCATCAACAACTTTGATATCTCCTGCCCCTAAAGCAGTTAATTCACCCGATAAAATAGCTTCTAAGCCTCTTGGGCATGATGCAAAGTATTGTGATTTCAATCTATTTTCCTAATGAAAGCGAATTTTCTTTGAGGTTCCTCGCTTATTGTTTTTAATCAGTCGGCTGAAATATAACATTAAATCAAGATCATAATTTATTTCTAAAGACTTTATTTTCTGCCTTAAAATATCAATTGAGTATTCAACATTTTTCTCATTAAAAGCAAATACAATAACATTGCCTGGCTTACTTGATTCCACATAGAGAACTTGCTGGTCAAAAACTAATTTAATACGGTCTCTATAAAGAGGAGTCTTAGGATCAGAGCCAAAAAGATTGATCATAAAAACACCCTTTTCTGATAGTACTTTTCTACATGATTCAAAATATGAAATAGTACAAAACTCATCTGGAAGGCCGTAATCTTCAAAAGCATCTGAGATCAGTAAGTCGTATTGTTTATTTGCCTTATTTATATATTGAATACCATCACCTTGAAGCATATTAAACCTTTTTGATATTGGTAACTTAAAAAAATGTTTGGCAATGTGTATTACCTTTGGGTTAAGCTCTAAAATAGTTAATTTTGTCTTGGCGAATAGCCTATAAAAGAATTTAGGCATCGTGCCTCCCCCAAGCCCAATACATAAAATTTCTTTAGGGCTTTCCAGGAATAATGCAGCCATTGACATAGCCTGAGTGTAGTCAAGCTCTAAGTGATAAGGATTATCTAATCGCATTGAGCTTTGGATTGTAATTGAACCTATATGCATTGAAATAACACCATCTTGTTCGCTTACTTCAACTTGCATATCTTCAAATGAAGAGCTACGTGAATTCAATATATTCTCCTTACAAACAAGATGTATTAATTCTTTAGGATTCTTAAAAATTTTTCCTATAAATTTTTTAATGTATGCCATTATTTATTGACCAGTTCAGTCCATTTTCTATCAAGTCTCTTAATAGAAATAGGGTAAGGTGTTTTTAATTCTTGAGCAAATAAAGAAACCCTTAATTCTTGCATAGCCCATTGAAAATCAATATAAGACTTAGGAATTTCAAGATCCGAGTCTACAAATTCGCTTACTTTTTCAATCCATTTTGTTTGTAACCGATTAATATCACTAAAAAGCTCTTGATCTTTAATTTGACGTTGGTTATATTTTTCAATTCTTATTTTTATCGCTACAAGAAATCTTGGATAGTTTTTAAATTGTTCATATAAAAATAAAGGTTTTTCATAGGGAGGCAGTAAAATTTCTAATTGTTCTTCTACATCCTCTATGAGCATCTTTGGTAGAAAATCCATACCCTTAAGTAAAAGTGATAATTCCTGATATGAGTTAGCAACTTCAATCATAATATTCGAATGCTCTACTACCACTTTTCCTATTTTATTTTTTGTAAAGCTAACTAATTCATCAAATAATTCTTGAGTTCTTGGGGTCGATTTTTCCCAGGCCATAGATTCATCCATGACAACATCAAAAAAATTCTGCTTTAACAAATCAGGCTCAATATGAGTTTTAAGTTGTAATGCAAAAGTATCGAATTGTGGTGGGGAATTTTTTAAATTTTTAATGCGATCTTTCATCTGTAACTGAATTAGAGTTTTTACTCCCTCATAATGGTTAATTAATGCGTCATCAGCATTATCTAACACTTTTAAGTTTACAAAGTTATTCTCACTAATTAGGGCTGGAAAACCCCTGACAGATTCTTCATGCCAAACTTCCTCAACAGTCTTAGGTATTTCAAAATCTGGCCAATAAGTTAAATTTTCTTTTTCAATATCGAAAGCAACTTCTTCAATTACTTCTGAAATTCTTTCTTTATTAGCTTGCTGGAGGCTTAATAAATCTCTTGAGGAATCTATTTCGTAACCATTTTCATCAACAATTTCATAATTTATTTTCAGATGCTTGGGCAAAGCGTCAATTGATTCTCTTTCAACTCGAAAAGAAGTATTTGTTTTACTCCTAATAAATTTTGTTAAAGAATCATTAAAATTAACCTTGTAATCAGCTTCTGATAAAAATTCTGTTACCACATTTTGCACAGGCCCTAATTGAGTTCGTAATGGTTTTGGTAAGCCCTTAATTAAAGTTGAGACTTTTTCACGAATCATTCCAGGAACAAGCCAATCGAGTGACTCTTTCTTTATCTGGCCTAAAGCAGAATATAAAAAAGTAGCAGTAAGTCCATCATTTGGATGGCTTGGCTCAAAACGATATTTAAGTTTGACAGGTATTTCATTCACTTTAAGTTTGTCTGGATACTGAATATTATCAATTTGATCAGCACTTTTTTGCATCAAATACTCTTTACTTAAAAATAAATATTTAGAGTCTTTTTGCTCAACACTTTTCCTCCAAAATTCAAAACCGTCTCCGTTCATAATATCTACAGTAATTTTATTTTCATAAAATTGATAAAGCACATCTTGATTGATTAAAATATCCTGACGTCGAGACTTGTGTTCTAATTTTTCAATCTGATCAATTAAATCTAAATTGTGCTTCCAAAAAGGGGCGTCAGTTTCATACTCCATCTCAACTAAACCCTGCCTAATAAAAATTTGCCTAGATTCTGAAAGATTGACTGAGCCATAATGAATAGTCTTTCCCGGATTAATAATTAACCCGTAAAGCAATATCTTTTGGGTAGCATCCACGCGACTTAATTTTTTATTCCATCTTGGATTACTGTACTCAAAATCAACTAAATGCAAAGCTAATTTTTCAACCCATTTAATATCAATTTTTGCAACACATTGAGCATAAAGCTTTCCTGTATCAATAATTTCAGCAGCCATAATCCACTTATAATTTTTATTACGAAATAGTTTAGGCCCAATCAAAAATTTAATGCCACGAGCACCAAGGTATTCATAACCCTCCGAATCTTTAAAGCCAATATTCCCTAACAACCCTGATAAAAATGATAAGTGAATTTGGTCATAATTCGCATCTTGATTACTAATCTTATAATCTAACTCTTCTGTCATTTGTAAAAGTTGCTTATAAAGTTCTTGCCACTCTCGCATACGGTTAAAAGATAAGAAATATTTTTCACAAAAAAGTCTGAGGGATTTACTTTTATTATCTTTTGCTTCTTTTTTAAATAGAATCCATAGCTTTAAAAAGCTTAAAAAACCTGATTCTGGGTCATGAAATACAAGATGAGCTTTATCAGCCTGATCTGCCCTATCAAAAGGCCTCTCTCTTGGGTCAGAAATACTCAAAGCACTTATAATTGCCAAAACTTCTTTCACGCAGTTTTGTTTTTTTGATTCTATTAAAATTCGCCCTAAAGATGGATCAAGTGGCATTTTTGCCAGTTGCCTCCCTAATGGTAAAATTTTATTTTCATTATCAACAGCGCCTAATTCATTTAATAATTGATAGCCATCTTGAATAAATTTATAAATGGGGGGCTGTAAAAAAGGGAATTGATCTACAGCTCCCAAATTTAGAGAGGACATTTTAAGGATTACAGAAGCTAAAGAAGTCCGCATTATTTCAGGGTCTGTAAATTCAGAGCGCGCCTGAAAATCTTTCTCTTCATAAAGTCTAATACATATTCCTGGAGCAACTCGGCCACACCTACCTGCCCTTTGGTTTGCTGAAGCTTGTGAAATTTTTTCAATCAATAATTGTTCTATTTTCAATCTCGGGCTATAGCGCACAATTCTTGCGAGCCCAACATCAATTACATACTTAATGCCAGGAACGGTTAAAGAAGTTTCTGCAATATTAGTAGTTAAAATAATGCGCCTAAGCCCGCTAGTTTTAAATATTTTTTGCTGCTCTTTGATAGCAAGCCTGGAATACAATGGCAAAATATCAAATTGGCCATTTAGTTGGTCAGACAAAAACCTTTTGACATCGTGAATATCTCGCTCACCTGGCAAAAAAATTAAAATATCTCCTTGTTGCTTATCTAAGTCATGAACTGCTGACAATACTGCATCTTCAACATCTTCTAAATCCTCATTGCTTTTTTTTCTTAGGGGTTTGTATAAAATTTCTACAGGGAAAGTTCGGCCTGACACTTGAATAATTGGCGCATCATTAAAATGAGATGAAAACTTATCTACATCAATTGTTGCACTTGTAATAATAATTTTTAAGTCTGGGCGCTTTGGTAATATATTTTTTAGGTACCCGAGTAAAAAATCGATATTTAAACTTCTCTCATGAGCTTCATCAATAATTAAAGTATCGTATTTTTTTAATAAAGGATCATTCTGTGTTTCAGCTAACAAAATACCGTCAGTCATTACTTTAATTGAAGAATTCTTAGATACCTTATCGGTAAATCTTACTTTATAACCTACTAAATCACCTACATTGCTTTGTAATTCCTCCGATATTCTAGTTGCAACAGAGCGGGCTGCAATCCTTCTGGGTTGGGTATGGCCAATGATTTTCTCAACACCTCGACCAAGAGCTAAACAAATTTTTGGCAGTTGTGTAGTCTTTCCAGAACCTGTTTCTCCACAAATTATGATAATTGGATTATTGGTAATAGCTTTTTTTATATCCTCGACTCTCTGACTTACTGGAAGCTCATCTGGAAAATTAATTTTTTTTATAATTTTATTTTTCATTAATGAATATAATTAATTTAGGTGCTCTGACAAAAAATAACTCATAATTCAATCTCAAATTTCTTGGTTAAAATCAAATCTTGACTTTAGAGTCTGCAGATTAAACTCTTCTAATATATTATCAATTCTTTTAATAGCATTACCTTTTTTTACTCCAATATATTCTGCGATTATCAATTCATTTTTCATTGAATGTTCCCATCCTACCAATTCAGTCACTGTAACTTTATAGCCTTGAGATTCTAGAAATAAACAGCGCAATACATTAGTTAAATGGCTGCCCATTTCTACCGTATGAATACCATGCCTCCAAAGTTCTGCCAATGGTTTTTTAAGAGATTGGGCTTTATTGCTTTTTAAACACTTTGCTACTTCTGCTTGGCAACATGGGACTAGTAGCATATATTTAGCTTTTCTTTCCAAGCCGAAATGAATAGCGTCATCAGTCGCTGTATCGCATGCATGAAGTGCTGTCACCATGTCTACATCATTAAGAATCAATTCTTTTGAATTTGCTATGTCAGAATTGATAAATGTCATCCGCTCGAACTTTAATTCACGTGCTAAATTTTTTGTATTCTCTACCAGTTCATTTCTTGAATCAATACCGGTCAAAGATCCTAATGTATTTTTAATAAACAGATCGTACAAAATAAAACCTAAATATGACTTTCCGCAACCATGGTCAACAATTAAGAATTTCTCTTTTTCTTTTTTAATTGTTTCTAAAATTGGCTCAACAAAATTATATAAATGATAAACCTGTTTTAACTTTCTCCTAGAATCCTGATTAATTTTCCCATCGCGAGTTAGAATGTGAAGTAATTTCAATAATTCAATTGATTGCTGAGGTTTTATATCTTCTAGCTTTTGCATCCCAATAGTTTACCTTAATCTTTAATAGGTCATAATTACACAATTTATAAATATAAATTTTTTATTAGGATGATTCAATGAGTATTCAGTGGTATCCAGGACACATGACTGCAGCCAAGAAAAAAGCAGAAGAGGCTATGGAGTTTAATGATGTAATTATTGAGGTCTTAGATGCGCGCATCCCCGGTAGCTCAATTAACCCACTGATTGAATCAATTCGTTCAGCTCGCCAGAGGCCTCATCTTAAGGTGCTCAATAAAGCTGACCTTGCAGACGCAAAAGTAACTGAGCAATGGATAAATTATTTTAACTCTCAGCCAAAAACAAATGCGATTAGTTTATCAGCGAAGAAAACAAATGATGTTAAACAAGTATTAATAAATTGTGAAAAATTAACCCCTCATAGAGGAACTTCTGTTAAACCTCTTAGGATGTTAATTATGGGGGTGCCGAATGTAGGAAAATCAACAATCATTAACGCCTTAAAGAATAAGAAAATTGCAAAAGTTGGAAATGTCCCAGCAGTTACTAAAATGCAACAGCGAATTGAAATAAATAGTCGTATGATACTCACGGACACACCTGGAATGATGTGGCCAAAAATTACAAATGAATTAGATGGTATTTTTTTAGCGGCCTCACATTCAATTGGAATTAATGCTTATGATGAAATTGAAACTGCATTAATATTAAGTGATACGCTAAAAGAGAGGTATCCAGAATTATTGTTAGCTTATTATGGCTTCACAAAACCAATTCCTAGCGATGAAGAGTTTCTTGGCCATATTGCTAAGGCGAGAAATTTTATTATTAAAGGCGGTAAAGCTAACCTTCTGAAAGCAGCAGTTACCTTTATTAATGATTATCGTAACGGAGTCATTGGTAAG
>Ga0115004_10001788_pt1 | contig 17717 bp, 11 predicted proteins | sample ArcticOcean_MG_C_10_FD_88737 | JGI IMG/M metagenome (GOLD analysis project Ga0115004, IMG submission 88737) | Marine microbial communities from western Arctic Ocean - ArcticOcean_MG_CB11_90 | ecosystem: Environmental > Aquatic > Marine > Oceanic | place: Arctic Ocean: Canada Basin | collected...
ATTTTAAAACTACTACTAGTATTGCATGCGTCTACTCACACATCGCCCTAATAAATGAATAAATAAATACTCATTGATCGGTATATCATAAGTAGCGCTACTCGCTCGGCGACGAGGGCTTCAAGTATCACATGCGTCCCATTCACATCACCCATCATCTACTAAGAAATAAATAAAGAAAGAAATGAACGAATACGCGTCAAAAATCAGTACTAATAAGTAAATAAATAACAGAGAGTTTTCGTTATCAAAATCTTAAATTAATTAAAACATGATCGCTCCTGACCAAGTTAAGGGAGATAGTCAGCGCACTGACGAAGAAGGAGAAGATATCGAGAAGAAGGCGAAGAGGAGAAGGAACAGATGGGAACAGAAAAGTACTTCTGATGAAGATAGGGAAGATAGGGAAGATAATAGTAATAATACTGATAATAATAATACGAATAAGAAGAAGAAGGTCAGTATTGGTCTACCGCCAGGCATGGGATTAACCCCTCAATCGATCGTGCAGATGAAGAGATTTAATAATAATAACAATAACAATAATAATAATAATAACAATAAGAGCAGTGATGGGAAAGAGCAAATGATGATGATGATGATGGCGCCACCGAAATATTTACGGCAAGAGAACGAGAAAGTCGAGTTCGTGAACGCGGATAAGATCAGAGCACATTTAGCCGCGAAAGGGATGATCGTTAATAGTAATAATGCGAACGCTAATCGTGATGGTGCGAATGCGAATGGGTCGATGGGTCAAAACCATCACGAAGACCCGATCGTGAACGACCATTACGAGAGATACCACGCTTTGTCCAGGAAGCTTAATCAAAGAGATTTCAAGGATTTAAGGCCTGAACGTGAGCGATCGCCATCGCCTGAGCCAGTGTATGATAAAGTCACCGGGTTTAAGATTAATTCGAGAGAGTTAAGGATTAAGGATAAGATTAGGAAAGAGCGGAATTTAGTCATCGAGTTCTTATTGAAGAACGACTCGGAGAATTTTCAGGCGCCGATGGATTATAAACAGGAGAAGAAAAAGAGGAAAATATTCGTACCGGAGAAGGAGTTCCCTGGGTATAACTTCGTTGGTTTGATCATTGGGCCCAGAGGGAATACGCAAAAACGAATGCAACGCGAGACGAATACGAGGATCGTTTTAAGAGGGAAAGGGTGTATTAAAGGAAACGCTTCGCGGGACGGGAGGACGGATTATAAAGAGGACGAACCTTTACACGTCGTGATCGAGGGCGAACGAGATGAAGATGTAGATTTAGCCGCCGAAATGGTCTCCAAATTATTAACGCCAATCGATGAAGGGTTCAATCATCACAAACGAGCACAATTGAAGGAGTTGGCGATGATTAACGGTACGTTTCAAGATAGACCGGAACATTGTTTAATATGCGGTGGGTTTGGACATTCGGGCGTCCAATGCCCAGAGCGCGACGGGAATGGTTTACAAACGTTCAAGGCCGATGTTTTGTGTAAAATATGCGGCGACGGTGGTCATCCAACGAACGATTGTCCAATGAAAGGCAAACCGGGATTTACGGAGAATAATAATAATAATAATAATTCAACAGCCGCCGGCGAACGAAACGATGAACAAGTACCGAAGGAGTTGACTAAAGAGTATATGAATTTTCTCTCCGAAATCGGCGTCGATGATAAGAGCAACGTCATTAGAAACGATAATAACAATAACAATAATAATTTTAGTCATCACAAACAACAACAACAACAACAACAACAACAATTAGGCGCGGGAGGAGGAGGAAAGGTATTGACATCGGGTTTACCGCCTCCTCCCTTGAAAATGGTTACGAGTGGATTGCCTCCACCGCCTTCCTCTTCTTCTTCTGGAGTACTTCCGCCTCCACCAAATCGATTTGGTGCACAAAGTCCTTCATTATTGTTAGGTTCTAATCATGGATTTCCACCGACGCCGTCAATGATGATGCATCATCAACAGTTTGGAATGCCCGCCGGTATCCCGCCACATCCTATGGGAATGCCCATGTCACAAGGTATGATGCATGGAATGTTACCCCCTCCCCCTAACATGATGATGATGAACGCACCACCACCACCACAACAGTTTGGAAATTTCCCGGGCCCGCCGCCCCTGGACGGTACGGAACCTCAAATAATCCTACCACAAATAGCGCAGCAACAACAACATGCGTTCATTCCACCGCCACCGCCACCAATGCCCGACGACGAGGATGACTTTAACGCAGAAGAGGGAGAGTTACCGCCGCCGCCGCCATCAGCTTTTTAAATCATTCACTTCTTGAGCGAGCGAGCGATATAGAGAGAGGAAGATTTTAGTACAGAGCGCGTCGCATATTCAGCCGGCGTGTTGTTGTTGTTGTTTATATAGTTCGTTTTCATCGAAATCATCTAATAAGCAGCAGCAGCATAGCAGCGGGCACTGATGTGCGTGTGTGTGCATGTGTTACAAATAGCACTACCAACGATACGTTCTGAAATCGCCGTGCGCGCGCTCTCTGGGCGCAATAGACTGGTTCATGCCAGTATCGCATTTTGGTGAGCGCTTGCTCGAATACACGAATATCCAGCCTCGGCAACGCATGTTGCACGTGCAAGTTCAACACGCCAGAAGACGGCCGAAGATTCTTTTCAAACTGTTTGAAGATAGGTGCGTTCTTGAACAACCGGAAACCAAAGAAGCGTTCATGCCAGAGACGCTTAGTTCGAAGTACGTTTCGGTATTTCAAGCTATCGAGTGGATAACAGCACTAACGCTTCTTTAGTATCTGGTTGTTCCAGAACGCACTTATCTTCAAACAGTTTGAAAAGAATCTTCGGCCGTCTTCTGGCGTGTTGCGCTCGCACGTGTAACATGCGTTGCCGAGGCTGGATATTCGCAAACTTCACTCGCTTTAGTAGTAGTAGTTCAAAAACTCGTTATTATTAGAATTCATTAACTTCATCTACTATCATACTGTACAAGTACTTGTACCAGTAGTACAAGTCACGGTACTAAGAAAAATTTGTTTCCATACAATTTAGGGTTTCAGTCAATTGTTTAGCGTGTTGGTTCAGGGTTGAGAATATTAATACTACTAATACTAATACTAATACTAATACTAATACTAATACTAATACTAATACTAATACTAATACTAATACTAATAACGATAAGGAAGGAATAGAGAAGAAGAAGCGCTCGTTTTAATCACTGATGAGACCGCAAGTGCGAGATGATAAAGTAACCACTAAAAACACTATACAAAATAGTTATTATTCATGAAAATTTCCAATCATCATAAACGACGAGTTAAAACCGTAATAATAATCCACTTACGTTGTGAATTTATACATCCTCAATAAGAAAGAGGAAGAAGTGCAGCTCTCGTTTTAAGCACATCGAACGCTTGTTTGAAACAGAGAGAGATTAAGAGAGAAAGAAAATAATATAATAACATGGACACGGTCGTCGCGGATATGTCCGCAGCTCAAATCACGATTGTCGCATTCGGATGCGGCATAGGCGCTCTATTAGTCGGCGCCGTCGGTATCGGTGGAGTCGTGATGACGCCTTCGCTTTTGTTGGCCGGAGTAGACGCGCATTTAGCGATCGTGAGCCTGTTCGTAGCGTTTACGCCGACGGTTTACGTCAGAGTGTACTTATTGAATAAGTATACGAAGTGCGTGCCTTGGATGGTCGGCGCGTGCTGCGGCGCCGGAGCGATGTTTGGGAGGTTCGTTGCGCGTTTTCTCGTTCGCGCTCTGTGAGCGGCGCTCGTTTTATGTTTGCTTTCGCTTTATCGCGAGCGCGTTCTCGTTTCGTTCTCTGCGTCGTCCACGTCCACGTCCGCGTTAGCGTCCTCGCACGCGTATGTTTTGACAAATCTTTTTCTTCTCTTTATAGTATTATGAGCGGCTTGTTCTTGCTCGAAAATGCGCCGAGAGGGGTATTGACGTATTTGATCGGCGTCATTAGCACGCTCGCCGGCTTGCGCGATTTGAAAGGGCTATATGTTCTGAGAAGGAACAAGAAGAGAATTTTGAGGGCAAACGCGTTAGAGGATGCCACCGGCGGCGGCGGTTTCGATACGGACAATACTACGACCGCCGTCGTTGATATGGAGAAAAAAAATAACGTCGTCACGGCTACTGCGGTTGGCGAAACCGAGACCGGGGCCGTGAAAGAAGATTGTAAGGACGAAGAAAAATGTGATAAAGAAAAGGAAAATAAAGAATGTAAAGGCGAAGAAGAGGAAATCATTGCAGTGGACAAAGATCAATTCGAGAATATGACCGTTTTAGAACGATGGAGCGAACCGACCAAGTCCGATTTTGCAATCGTGTTCGTCATGGGCGTTTTAACTGGCATAACATCCGTATTAACTGGAACCGGTGGCCCAATAACGTTTCTCCCGATGGTCATATTATGGAAAGGACACGAAGTGCACAGGAAAGTTTTAATCGCTTTGAGTTCGGTCATGAGCGCTTGCTTAGGGACTGGCGCAATTATTAGTACGTTAGCAGCCGGAATTGAAGCTCCCGATGGTGGATTATGTTTAATAATTACGTCGTTCGCAATGCTCGGCGTCGTCGTCGGCGTAAGACTTTTAGAGTACGTAAGGAAGGAGACTTTGCAATTATTGATGGGTTTGTTGTTATTAGCAGTCGGTGGCTTTGTTCTTCATCAAGCGGTGACAAAGTATTAATTGAGAAATAATTAGAGAAAGAGAGAGAGAAATATATACACCTACTATATAGTACATTCGACATCATATTTCCTGCATGAGCGCGATATAAATACTATTACAAATAACAATTAATTTTACGGACTCCATACGGCGTATTTTCCTTCGCATACGCGTATGAAATTTTTTCCTCCAGCTTTTGAGAGAAATTTCGCACGATACGGGATCGCCATTTGATCACTTTCTTGATACATGCGTTGATTCGCTTCGAAAAAATCGCCTCGCAAAGGAAATTCTTGAATGACAATCGTATCGACAAAATCGGGTTGTTGATCTGGCAGTTGCTGCGGCGCTTCGGCTTGCTGGTGTTGTTGGGCTTCGTGAGGCTCGTTCATATTATTGTTGTTAACGTTATCGGCACTATCAAAATTTGCGCCACCGGCGGCATTAAAAGTAGACTTTGTTATCGATAACTGACAAGGAAAAACAATCGCGTCTTCCGAGGGCGACCAACATTGTTTCAATCCACCGTCCGTGAGCAAAACTCTTTCTTTGAATTGCCTGGACGGGAAAAAATAACTCCCAATAGACATTAAAGCGCCGTTTATGCGCGATAAAGTCATTGTTTCCCCATCGTAATAACCAGTGCAAACATCTGCCATACTTACACTTGGATTGAAAAACGAACGTGGCGGGTCCCAAGTGATCCATTGATAGGCGCGATATTGGAGCGATCCTCCCATCACAGTGCATAAACACATTAATAATCGATCTCCAGAATTTGACCACTTCATTGCGGCAATAAAATATAAAACTGGTTCAATTAATCCACCTTGTTGTTGTTGTTCACTAGCTAAACCTTGACCGTACTCCTCGTATTTCATAAATTCCGCGTTATACTCGTTTCGCATGCCAAATGAACACCTGTTCAAATCTAAAATCTTCACCGCGTTCCCAATAGGTCCGCCATTTTTTGTATCAATGCGTCGAATATACACAGCGCGTTCATCCGACCACGCGACGTGCTCGGCGCCCGGGCGAGCGGCGACGACAAAAGGTATCGTAACTTCCGGTTGAACAAAAACTGAAGCTGGTTGGATTTCACAAACGACTAATTTCTCAAATTTCGAAATACTCTTTTGCGCTCTTGATTCGCGTTCTCTAGAAGTAGTTGGAGAATTTATCGCGTCGTTGATGAAGTTTTCGATGTACAATTTCTCATCCTTTTCAAGACCATCATCATCTTTTTCACCACCATTTATTATTATTTTTTTCTGCTCCTCCAAACTCTTTTTCAAAGTATTATCACCGTTACCTTTTTCCGGTGCAGGCACGAGCATCATGTACGAAACAGGAGGCACGGACCCGGGTAACGTAAATGGAATTAACCAATGACCGCGAGAGGACTCCAAAAACCTATTTTCTCTTTGTTTACCTGGAACCCAATGAGCGTTATGCGTTGAACTTTCGTGACCAATTTCCCACAAAACATCCTTCTTCCTGCAAAATCGTGCGGTTTTCTCCGAACGAGAGTATGGCACTCTTGTTGACTGCTCCAACAACATCCTTTCGTGCTTGCGTTGCTCTTGTGACAACGTTCTTGTCCTGTGCTGATTTGAAAACGAGACTTTTCTAGTGCCGCCGTATAAAGAAGGGACGCCGCCGCCCGACGTCGTCGTAGCAGCACCGGCGCTTCTCTGCATAAACTCTCCCTCGTTATTATTACTGCGCTTTCTTTTATTAAATCCTCTTGGTGTTAAAAATGTGGCCAACCTCGAAATCGTAGGACTAATCGAATGGCTCGCAACGTTGCAGATAAACTTCTTCGTTTGAGTCCAAAACGGAAAACGCAAGTATCCAGAAACGACTTCGTCGTCGTGTTGCTCCCAGGACTGAAGCATCTTCACGTGCTCGGTCATGATTTTTACTTCATCCAAATTCGCTGCGAAATCGTCATCCAACAAGTCTTCGTTCTCGTCGTCGTCTGCGACGAGGGAGATATTTCCTTGAGATATCTTCTTTTCCTTTTCAGAAAATTGAAACGTTAAGGGCACTCCAGAAGAATCATTTTTCAACAAACGTTGCTTCTTAAATAGTCCCCGCTGAGAGACATCGAAATTATTGACATAATTGTTCCTGTCGCCGCGACTATCATTGATAATGGTGTTCCTATTGTTATCAAATAAAATCGGCTTTGAGTTTGTCGCGTTTTCAATCAATCGGATTGAATTCAATTTTTTTGAAACGCCAATCATATCGCCCGAATTATCTGGCGCAAAAGAACAAAACGCACTCGCATCTTTTTGCTCAATTTTTTGCATTATTTCTCTAGAAACGCGAGGGAATTTCATTTGCTTTTGGTTCGAAAATCCATATAAAGAATTCATCGTCGGCACTAAATCAAACATCGAGAGCGAAAATTCTCTTTGTTGTTGTTGCTGCTGCGGATGAGGGAGAGGAGCTGCTTGAGCAGGAACTTGTTGCTGTTGTTGGAGACCACCACCTTGCTGCTGCTGCTGCTGCTGTACATTGTTATTACCATTGTTGTTGTTATTAAGATTTGCTTGAACGCCAACGCTTACTTGATTATTGTTGTTATTGTTATTATTATTATTGTCGTTAATATCAGCGCCCGCCGCCGCTGCGGCTGTTGACGCTGGTACTACTTCGTCGCCAATTACAGTTTGAACAACATCTGCGTGTTGCTCATTAATAGGATTAACTACTACTGTTGGTGTATGTGCTGCTACTGCGGGAGCGGCGAGTGCGGCGGCGGCTAGAGTGGTATTAATATTTTCATTCGTCGGTGGTACATGCTTTTCCTTCGCAACGATTGCCAGCTTAGTTCCGCACGGCGCAAACTGAATAGCAAAAGGGACCATCGTTTTTGGTAGAACGATTTGATTAATGAGTGGAGGAGGAGAAAGCGGTTTCGTTCTCTTCATTAAATGTTTCTTCTTCGTCGTCGCTCTTTTGCTTTCGCTTCTTTCCGAGAACATTGCATACTTATGCTTCTTTGAATGCGCATTGTTGAATAATGCTTCGTGATCATCATCGTCGTTGTTGTCTTCGGAATCATCATCATCTGATTCATAAATATCGAAAAACTTCTTCGATAATGGAAACAAGCTCATTACTTTTCCTTTCTCTGTTGTTATCTTTGCGTCGTCGTCGTCAATGTTATTATTATTATTATTATTTTGACCAACTTTTCTTCTCTTTTTTGTTTTATTATTCTCGTCGTCAACATTGTTGTTATTATTATTATTCTCGTCATCGTCGTCGACACCATCGAGTTCTACATCTCCATCATGATCACCATCAACTCTTTGATTTTCATCGACAACGATGTCGTGATGAAAATACCTGTCTTCGCGTACGCTTAACTCGTTATCGGTGTCTTCAGTAACGATCGATAGTTTTTTCCCCCAAGCTCTTCGTTTACTACTAGTAGCATATGTATTATCTTTATGCTTATTATTTTGATTATAGTTTTGAATAGCCAACGTACTTCCGTTACCGAACTTATCCTTCATGCGTTCTCTCCAAATCTCGTTCTCGTACGGGGCATAGAACAACACTGAATAGCCCCTAATAGATTGCATTAAGACGGATAACATTTCGCTATTGTTCGACCAACATAACGTAGTGAACATGAACCTATTCATTGTAGTTTCGTGCATGATTTGTATTTGACCGCCGCCCTCTTTCGCGTCGCATACGAACACCGATTTCTCGTCGCAAACCGCTATCCTACTATTACTCTTTTGATTTTGATATCTGTTATTATTATTATTATTATTATTATTATTATTATTATTATTATCACGCGTCGTATTCTTGTTATTTTGTTCTTCTTTAATCTTCCTTAATCTCTCGTTCGATGTCAAAATCTTTCGTCTCCATTGATATAAATCTTTCCATTTCTTTCGATTATTTATCTTCTCCTCGAAATCTTCATCGTCGTCATCATCATCTTCTTCGTCGTCGTCGGTGCATCGTTCGAACATCGCGGATAATTCGTCCAAGACCGCGAACCCTTTTGATTGCACGGGTTCTTGGTCATCACAGATCTTCCTCCAAAGTTTATTCACTTCCTGTTTCACGTCTTTATCGTCATCTTCGTCAGTATCAGTATCGTAGTAATCTTCTTCTTCTTCGTCTTCTTCTGTTACTGATAACAACGAATGTTCGTCGCACTCGTTCGAACGACCTGTTGTATCGTTATTTTTCTTCCTCTTCTTCTTTTTCCTGTTCTCTTCAGTTTTCTTTGTCGCGCGCAAAACTAACAGCTCGTTCAACCTCTTCGACGTCAACGAGAGGTTAATTATATCTCGACCGTCTTCGGTGAGCTTGGAGAATATTACCCTCAATAGATCTCTCGGTAGTTTATTTAACATATTCGCGTTTCGATTATTATTATACCAGTATGTACTGAATACACCTGAAACGAGTACTTCTGTGATTATTTCTTTACCGTTAACAGTAGTACTATTTCTTCTGTTAGTATTATTTATTATTTAATAATGATTAACTTAAATGGAGGATCGGAGCCGTCCTCGCTTTTTTTGTTCGACCTTTTTTATACGTAAAATTTGAAACCCTAAACACTACACAATGCTCAATTTAGGGTTTCTGTACAGTATAGTAAATCATCACTCTAGTATGAGTTTAATAAAATATATTAATACATAAACATACGCGATACGCGCTCGTTTTAATCTCCCTCTTCTTCTTCTTCTTCTTCTTCCATCTTCTTCTTCCATCTTCTTCTTCTTCCATCTTCATAATTTGAAGGTTGAACTCGTCGTCTCGCTCGCACGGACAAAGACAAAGAAAGAGCGAGCATATTTAGAAACATAGAAATATCTAAAATGTCTTTACTAACCAGCGAAGATGAAAATAATAACGATAATAATAATAATAATAATAATAACGATAATAAAACCGTCGATGATTGTGAAAGGATAACGCGTGAGCAGAAGGAAGTTATTAATAGAAGAATACCCGAATTAAAGACGAGGAAACATGAAGAGTTCGTTCTAAGAGAATCCGAGCATAAGGACAGGATCGAATATCAAATCACCGAACACTTACGGTTAAGTGGTATTTATTGGGGCCTATGCACGCTCTGTTTATTACAGAAAAAAGACGCGAACGCGCACAGAGAAGAAGAAGAAGAAGAAGATGTGATTTTGATGAGGACGAGGGCGGACGAGGAAGAGATTTGTGAGTTCGTCAACGAATGCTTCGATTCAAAAACGAACCTGTTCAGCGCGTCTATTAAACACGATGGGCACGTGTTATACACGTTATCCGCGATACAGATCTTAGTACTTTTAGTATTGAAAGAAGAATCGTCCGCGTCTGCGTCCTGGACGTCAAAGATCTCTAAAGTGTTAACGAAAGAACGCGTTAAAGCGATTTGTTTAGCAGTGAGAGAGTTACAAGAAGAAGAAACTGGTGCGTTCATGGGTGATAGGTATGGCGAAATCGATACGAGGTTTACGTATTGCGCTTTGAGCGTGTTACAGTTATTAGCGCATTTGATGCCGATTGATTATTTCGATTTTCTCTTTAACAACAACAATAATAGTGATGATGATGATATAATAATTAGCGATAGATTAAAAAGCAGCACTTTAAGCACATCTACGAATAGATTTGATCTCATAGTAAAGAAGATCATCGACGTCGATAAGGCGTGCGAATATATCATGAAATGTAGGAATTTCGATGGCGGATTCGGGTGTACGCCTGGGGGCGAATCGCACGCCGGTCAAATTTTCGTATGCGTCGGCGCTTTGCAGATTTGCGATAAATTACATTTAATCGAAGATGGAAACGATGATAATGATCCAACAAATGACTTATTAGCGTGGTGGTTATCTGAACGACAAGTCAAAGTCGGAGGCTTGAACGGGAGACCAGAGAAACTACCGGACGTGTGTTATTCGTGGTGGGTATTATCTTCGTTAGCAGCTTTGAAGAAAAAGCATTGGATAGATTTAGAGAAATTGAAATCGTTCATTCTAAGATGCCAAGACAATGAAAATGGGGGAATATCGGATAGACCGGACGATGAGCCAGATGTATATCACACGTTTTTCGGCATCGCCGGTTTATCTTTAATGAATCATGAAAATTTAGAACAAATAGATCCGATTTACGCTTTACCGGTGAAAATCATGAGGAAACTAGGAATAGAGAGCGATTGGTATTAGTACTACACATAATTTTACAAAAGCTACTAGTACATTCTATATCTATATTTAAGAGTAATATTATTAGGAAGACGAAGACCATTTTGGAAGCGGGAGGCATTCAAAATCGAATACGTCATCACAAGTATACTTCAAACAAAACAAATAAATGGCTTCCAAATCGTGCGTAGCCCTGGAGCCGAACCAACACAATAAAGGACAGTGTGGACACTCAAAATCATCGTCATCACAATAATCACCGCTTTTTTCATGACGATGAAACGTTTTGAAACTATCGCATATTCGTTGATACTCTTCTTGTAATCGTTCTTGTTCATTATTTAATTGACCGCCGTACAAGACGTCATTCGCAATCGGGAAACCGAGCAATTTTAAATGCGCGCGAATTTGATGCGTCCTTCCAGTCTCGGGATTACATTGAATTAAACTTTCGTTTGAATCTGGAAAATGTTTAATCAAGGTAAACGTAGTCTTTGCGTATTTGAATACCGCCGACGACGACGACGACGAACGATGATGATTATGATCACCATCATCATTACCATTAGTATCTTCATTCCAAATAGCGATATGCGTCTTGTTACAAAACCCGAGCGGCGTTTCACAAACCAAACTTTTTGTTTCTGGGAATAAACCTCTCACTCTAGCGACGTATTCTTTCCTGACTTTGTTTGCGATTATTAAATCGGTTACCAATTTCGCGGCTTCGGATGTTTTCGCCATGAGCAATAATCCGCTCACGTTTCTGTCTAATCGATGTATCGGCAGCAAACGCGAAGGTTGAAGTTTTTTCGCTGCTCTCTCGAGCGCTAAAATCTCAACCACGGAATTCATGCGATATTGACCAGTCGGATGCACTGGGACAGTCGCCGGCTTACGAACTGCGCAAATATTATTTATTTCTTTCAATATTTCAATCTTCTCGTCCTTCGAACAAAGCACGGGCGGTTCGTGTTTATGCACTAAATGTCTAACTCTTTCCCCGGCTATTAAAACAGGCGGTGGCGGCAATTCTGCTCCTACTCTTACTCGTTTTTCGGTTTTATCATCATTTTTATTATCATTTCTCTTTTCCACTCTAAGTCTTCCAGAATAATACGCGTCTTCGTAATACGTTCGAGGTAGATTTGGGAACTCTTCGTAAAAAACGTCAACGATAGTTTTTTGTGTTTTTTGCGTTCGATCATATCTATCACTTGTCCAACGCTTCTTCACGTTTGCTATGAAATCAAACCTATACGGTTTCGCCAATCGTAGCCCGTTTTTAAAAATCACGAAATGTTCATCTTCGTCATATTCATCATCATCATCACCACCACTCTCATCGCGATCAATGTCTTCGCTCATTTTATTACGAACTATTAATGAATACTACTGGTATATATTACTTCAGTTTATCTCTATATAACTCTTCGTTCGCCTCGAACTCGCTCAATAGTTCTTCGTATACAGTCCATACGCAGAACGTGCACTGCGGAGTCGATTGACAACAATCTTCCGATCCAGGTATTTCCGGTCTCTGCATTGACTTCTTCTTATTACTACTATCGTTACCGTCGTTTTTGTCTTCGCACGAACAAAATCTTCTCTCGCACTTTGCACAAATCTGTTCCGGTTTCGGTCGCTTATCGTATTGATGAAACCTTAAATCTTCCAAAGCGTTCTTCTTCACGCCTGTATATCCCTCGCCCTTCTTGGTCGTCGCTGGTGTTGTCGTCGTCGTCGTTGTCGTAGCCGTAGTAATACGAGCAGTACGTATTACCTTCGTTCTGCGACTGAACGAGCCTGTGAAACCACTCTTACTCGTACTCGTATTCGTTTTATGGTTCTCCCAAACAGCGAGAACTTTATTCCTAGTATTCGCATATGATGTTGAGCACGCTGTAGGTTTATTTAAGACTCTGCCAAGAAAAGTAATCACTCCTTGTCTCATTAACAATTATACAACTCTCAATTATTAATTAATTAATTAATTAATTAATTAAAAGTAGATGCTCGACACTGTCTCAGTGATCGGAGCAGTCGTCGTCGTGGTTGTCGTCGTCGTCGTTCAAAGTAAGGTTTCGAACCAATTGAGATGTGTAGAAGGGCTCTTGTTGGCTTTCCTAATAGGGTTTAGGGTTTTCATTAGTAGATATAAAACATACGAGCCGATATGAAAACCAAGACTTATTCGTTCTTCGCAACAACGGTCAAAATAAAATAAAAGAAGAGGAAGAAGAAGAAGGATGTTCATCGCACGAACGATCTTGCGTGTAACGACGAAGAGAAGGGATAATAACGTAATCGTGATTGGTAGCGTGCGTGCCATGGCATCTCTATCATCGATCGTGTTGAATACTTTTAACACTGTTACTACTACTCGTTCTCCTTCTTCTCGTTCTTCTCCTTCTTCTGCATATGCTGCACATGCTGCACATGCTGCACATGAACGAACAAGAACGGAACGCGTGTTTCCAATGATAAGAAAGTCGTTTTACTCTGCGAACACGACGAACGATGACTCAGGGTTCGCCGATTTCACTGATTTCAATAAAGCGTCGTCCTCGTCTACTACGTTGAGAGAGGAGAAAAAGACGGAATCGTTTGATTCGACCGCGAGGGACGGAAACGGGAACGGCGGCACTAAAACGAAACAACAACAACAACAACAACAACAGAAACAGTTCTTTTGCTTATGCTCAGAGGTTGCCAAAATGGCGAAAATACGAAGGACGTCGGGGGAAGAACATTGCGTGTACAAAGAAGTCGTCGTCGGCGATATCATTAAAGCAAAACAAGGCATAACGTTAGCCAAGCGCGCGCATTGGACGACTTTAGATACTGGCGTGGACGATGCAGTGCGGAAGATGTACGCTTTAGACGTCGGAGCGTTGGTCGTGATGGATTTTCATAAGTTAGACATCGATAAGTCGAAGAAGATACATTTGGAGGAGCTCTATTACTCTCCTAGATCAGAAGCGATCGCTGGGATCATTACGGAAAGAGATTATTTGAGAGCAGTTGCGAAGAATAAAATTGGTGATTTGACTACTGTGAGAGAAATTATGACGCCGGCTTTCGACCTTGAAACGCAAAAGAAGAAATTAATATCGGTGGATCCGATGACTTCGGTTCTAGTCGCAATGCATGCGATGACGGAAGGTCATTTTCGTCACATCCCAGTGATTGATGAAGAGAAAATGACCTTAGAAGGCGTCGTTTCGTTGGGCGACGTCGTCAAGGCTTTGATTGCCGAACAACACGACGAAATTAACGTCTTGGAAGAATACATACAAAATACTTAAAAGAATACCTACTACCATTTACATATACACGCACGAACAAACACGCATAACTAGTAAAAGTAACAAATACAGCTAATAAATAGTATTAATTAAGCTTTTATTAACATGACGACTGTATGACACGCGATCGATCTATTTTCGCCTAAAGAATCGACTTTCTCGTGCGTCTTCGCTTTCACGTTCACGCACGATTCGTGCACACCTAACAATTTTGCCAAATTCTTCTTAATCTTCTCCTTATGCGGTGAAATCTTCGGCCGTTCGGCTATTAACGTGCAATCGATGTTACCAAGTTCGTAGCCCGCCAATTTCATTAATCTAATCGCTTCGATCACGAACACGTCCGACGTCTGTCCTTTCCATTTCGGATCCGAATCCGGGAACAGTTGTCCAATATCCGGTAACCCTAACGCGCCAGTAATCGCGTCGACGACGCAGTGTAGAAGAACGTCTCCATCCGAGTGCGCTACGCACCCGCGATCGTGCGGAATCTCGATACCGGCCAAAATCAGTTTCAGTTCCGGGAACTCCTTCGTCGACTCTAACCTGTGCAAATCGAACCCGTGCCCGACTCTGAACGGTAACACCGGTGCTTCTCGTTGTTGTTGTTCTTGTTCTTGTTCTTGTTGTTGAGTCGATTCTGCCCTCGTCGTCGTTAGCCATACTACTGATTGTCTATTATAATTAGTATTAGTAGTATGATGATTATGATTTCTTTTAGTAGTAGTAGTGTTCGTATTCTTACTATTAATTCCTCGCCCACTGGCACGTGTTTTTGATGATGATGATGTTGTTGTCGTTACTGATGCTCTTACACTCAACGTGGTAGCCATTATTCCCATTTTTTCTTCTTCTTCTTCTTCTTCTTGATGATATGTACGCTGTTCTACAGTCTCCCTCCTCTTCTTCGTTTACTCAGTCAGTACTCTCTCTCTCTCTGTGTGTATAGTCTTCCACGAGCATAGACAGGTTCGAATAATGCCTATAATATACAAAGTTTATTAAAAACAGAATAAAGATTGATTTTAAGATATTTGAAACCCTAAATAATAGAACTTTTATCTTTTTTAGACACACCGCTCACTAGGCACAGGAAATCCTTCACAAAACACAAAACAAAAAAACAGTAAAACAGAGCGTTAGTAGGGAAAGAATTGACGAGAGAGAAAGATTACACTACGTAATCGAGCGCGCGATATGGCAGCAGTCGTTGAATCCGCGCAAGCACAGTCTGCTTTACAACCAGTAATCACGGCCGCGCATAGGATCAAAGAAATCGTACGTCTGCGTATTGCTCCGTTTTTTTTAACATCGAATTTTGATTGGAACAGAGAAAAGAGGGGGAGAAAGATCGAATTTTCTATCGCGAGATTGATTTCGTGTGATGTCTCGATTGATATTTTTAACGCGTAGTTTTTACGAACGAACGTTCACGCAGCGATAGTAGTGATCATAAATCGATAATCTGGTGTTTTCTTTGCGTGTTTTTATGTTCGATTTATCGATTTATTACTAACTTTTCTCTCAATAAACGACGTACTGTATGTACTCCTCCTTCTTCTATAAAAATCGATGATTTGTTTGACAATGATTTCATTAGTCCCTTCACGTGATTTCGCAGCGAAGACCGATGACGGAAATCATGGACCGGACTGCATATGCGAAACCGGCTTCGTTCTCGGAAGCCACTGGACGAATGCAAAAGAACTTGAACTACTTCAAGATTAACTATTTAATTGCCACGATGGGAATACTCTCGGCGTTCATTTTATATCACCCGACTTCGTTATTGATCTTATCGGCGATATCGGCGGCGTGGTGTTACGTGTTCATGATCAGACAAGAACCTTTGAAGATTGGCGAACGAGCGTTATCGGAGCGAGAGAAAATGTTAGGTATGGGTGGTTTATCAGCGTTGGCTATATTTTTCTTATCGAGCGCTGGAACCGTTATATTTTCTGGCATCGGAGTCGCTTTGCTCGGCGTAGGGGCGCACTCAGCCGCGCGCGTACCGGATGATTTGTTCATCGACGACGCCGCTGAAAGCAACGGGTTCTTTTCGTTCATGTTACCACCAAGAGCTGGACAGCCGAGTGGGACGATTTAATAATAATAATTTATTTATTATTTCAATTATTATTATTATAAACGCGTGTGAATAATTATTTTCAAAAGGGGGAACCAAATATTATTACGGTTTGCAATGGTGGCATCGTGATTTTGACGTTGTGGTTGGCGCGAAATTTAAAGATTCATAAATAACTAGAAAAGAAGAAAAGAAACTGTCCTCGCGACGTATGCGTCGTGTGCGATGATATGGATAATAGACCACATACTATACGAACGATTGATCGATTGATCTCATGCTCTCGATTAATTTTTGTTCGTTTTTATGCGCGATTTGAGGGAGAGGCAGATGTAAATATTATAGAGACAAAACACAAAACGACGTTCATATTATTATCATTACTATATAAGATTATACTACACTTATTGAATACAGCACACAGAAACAAACACGAATCTCTCGCTATTATCTTTGATTTGAACCCAATCTAGCGTCACGTTCTTTTTCGTATTCGCGATATTCCGCTTGTTGCAAAAAGTTCTGTTGCTCGACGTAAGTGTTCTTCGATTTCCTATGTAAAGCGAGCTCTTCGTCGATATCTTCGTTCGTGTCTTTGACCTTTTTCCAATCCATTTTCGTCTTATCGAGCACGGATAACTTCTTTGACTTCTCTAATTTCAAAATTAACGCGTCCAATCCAGATAACCCTCTGGCTTTCGCTCTCTCGTTCTCTTCCGCCAATTTCGCCTCTTTCGATCCTTCCTTATAAGTCTTCTCGACTTCCATGACCATGCCGGCAAAATCTCTCTTTTCGATGACTGATTTCAAGCCTTCGTGATCTTTTAATTTATGCACTTTCCTCGACGTCGCGGCTGCTTCCATTGCCTCTTTAGCTCGTTTCAATTTCATTAAAGTTTGTGTTTCTTCCTCTTTATCTTCTACTTCTACTTGTTCTTCTTCTCCTTCGTCGTTAGTATTATTAGATATCTTTTTGGTCTTCCGTTTCTCCTTTGCGTGAATACTATTTTTATTCTCTACGGATAACGCTGACGATGATAAGAGCTCGGTAATAATGCGCTCGGAGCTTCTCGGTTCCTCTACCGCGTTGCAATATTTCTCGTTCAATTTGAACATCATCTCCGTCTGCGTCACTTTCTTATTAGTTTCCTCTTCGTCTGCGTCGTCGTCTGCGTCATCGAAATCATCATCTTCATCATAAGAAGTTCTCTTTTGTTTCTTATTCTTCTGTTCTCCATCATCGACTTCGACTTCTAAGGAAGCGTTATTATTATCGTTATTATACTCTCTCGACGCTGTTGCTGATGATGACATCGATACTAATTTCTTAAACATCTCTCTCACTTTCTTCTTCGGTTTATACTCAAAATCTTCGAACTCGCTCTCAGTTAATTCCCTGGAAGTCCTAATCTCTCGGTTATACTCCTCGAACATGATC
>Ga0115004_10001789_pt1 | contig 17716 bp, 15 predicted proteins | sample ArcticOcean_MG_C_10_FD_88737 | JGI IMG/M metagenome (GOLD analysis project Ga0115004, IMG submission 88737) | Marine microbial communities from western Arctic Ocean - ArcticOcean_MG_CB11_90 | ecosystem: Environmental > Aquatic > Marine > Oceanic | place: Arctic Ocean: Canada Basin | collected...
GCGGGACACGAGGTTACCATAAAAACGCCTCTCATCGCTCGCGGCGCGGGCGCCGGGTATTTCGCCCCGAGCGACACCGATTTCGGCCCCGCGCCTGTTTTGATGTGGCGGGACTTTGGTGACCACTTTTACTGCGACGCAGGGCAGGCGCATTTCAACCCCGCGCCGTGGCCGGGGTTGCCCTTGCCCGCCGCCGCCGCCGCCGACGCCGGCGAGCTGAACACCAACCGGGCGGTGCTTCTGGTGCCGAGCGACGCATGCGTCGCCGCGAACACCGGCGGCGGCACGTGCGGTTCGTGTTTAGCCCCCGGCCCCAAAGCACAAATCGCGCAGCTCTGGGCCAGGATCCACGGCGCGAGCGTTACCGTTAACGTTTCCTCGCCGATTGACGGCGCGCAAGTCGCGTACGCCGCCGACGCGGCGCGCGCGGCGCGCGCGGCGTTTGGCGAAAACTTTGTCGCCGTCATGTTCTCGGAAGACTTTGACTGCTTCGCCGCGTACGGCGAGTTCGCCGCGAGCGCGGAAGCCATGGGCGCCTCCGCGCTGCTCATCGCCATGCGCGCGTCGCCCTACCTCGCGCCGCACATGTACGGCGTCGCAGGTACGGGCCTTTCCCAACCCGAATCCCGGCCTCCCTGTTTGCCCATACGAGACTGACACTTTCTTTTATTCGCGGTAGACGTCGCGGGGGACGGCGCGCGGCGGGCGACGCCGACGTTTTCCATCACGCACACGTGCGCGACGCGGGCTTTGAACGGCGGGACGAACGTGTTTGTCGATTTGCCCGCCATCGGCAGCGACGGCAACGCGGTTATCGGCCCGCACGCGTACGCGGCGGGGTACAACGTACCTAACACCGAGGAAATGGGAGACACTTCGTTCAAGCTGGAGCACGCGCCGACGACCGTGTGCGGCGGCGGCGCCGAGTGTCTCGCCGGCCAAGCCAACTTCAACCCTGAAACCTACCCGGCCGTGCAGGCTGAGTTGATTTTTCTAGACGCGGTGAGCGACTGCCAGAGCTGGTGGACGTGCTTGGTTTGCGACCGGCTGGAGGCGGACGGCGCGTCCGGTGCTACCTATTTGCGGTACGTCGCGTGGAACGGCGAGCCGTTGCGGAAAGTGGACGTCGCCGGCCGAGTCGTTTTTGCCATGGTAAGTATTTCCCAATCACCACATTCCGCCTCCCTGATTGCCCATACAAGACTGACATTTATTTTTCTACAACAAGGAGGACTCCCTGCGGTGCGCGCACCCGTTCACGAACTTCGTGTTTGACTTCCAGGACCACCAGGCGCTGGGGGTCATTATCGGCTTGAGTTCCAACACAATCGAAACCCTGGCCGCGACGTCCGTGCCGTTCACAGTCACGATACCCACGTTCACGATTGGCAACGACGACGCGCGGCAGTTCGAGCAAGTCTTAAAATCGGGCGAGGAAATCTCCGTGCTTCTTCCGAGGCTCGCGAACGGCGAAGCCGTGTCCGGGTCAATGGGCCAAGCAATCGCCGAAGGGACGCTGCGGCTTGGCAAGAACCACGGAGGGAACTACCCGGGCGGCGAAGGCGAGGGCGACGACAAAAAGAACCAAATCGGCGCCGGTGAGATTATCGGGTTTTTCGTGTTACTCGGCGCGCTGCTCGCGGTCGGCGCCGGGGTGGTGGCGTGGCGCCGGTCGTCGCAAAGCGGTACGCGTGTGTTGCCCGCGTGGCTCACAGACGCCCTTCGGGGAATGCGATCGTTCGGAGGGTCGCCGAACGCGCCGAGCGCGGCGCGAGGCACAGCGGCGGGCGCGGGGGCGGCGAGTCGCGTTACGCCGACGAGAACGAACCCGTATGCGGAGTTCGAGGAAGAAATTGATGGGGGGCATGCTGGTAACGAGCGTTACGCGCTTTACTCTTTTCCGCAACCATCGGAGGTTCCGTCGCCCGCGCGGCGCGGAAGCGACCCCATTCCTCCAGCGTCTGGAGGGACCGAAATGGTGGACGCGTTCGCGGCGCCGACGTTGCCCCCGGCCGCGCCTCCCACGTCCCTCCCGGCGCTCGCACCTGTCGTCGCCGCTGGAGAGGTAGAGCTTGTTGGACGAACGCAGGGCGTGACGAACCCATTCGAAACTATTCCCCCGGCTGACCCGTACGTTCGACAAGGGTGACTGACGTGTAATACTGTAATTTTCATATTTTAAATTTATTTCCCCTTCCCGTATCCCTCGCTTACCCTCCCCCCACGGTCGCTTTGAAGTGCTCTCTGTTTTTGATCGCGTCCATGAACGCGACGAGGTTGGGCATGGTTTTGGGAAGTGCCATGCCGAAGAACATCTCGCCGTATCGGATATAGGCGCCGATTGCCATATCCGCGATCGAGAAGGTATCCCCGAGAATCCACTTCTGCTTTCCCAGAATCGCATCCACCGGCCCGAACAAAGCCTGCATGTCACCCTTGCCCCTGCTGCTCTCCAAAGCAGGCCACATCGTGGCGTTGGCCCAGATCACCCACGACGCCGCCGCGCCTCGTTGCTCGGGGGTCGGTAACGACCCGGAAAGATCCGCGACGTATAGCATCAGCGCGCCTGATTCGAAAATCCCCGTCTCGCCATCAGCGGCTTTCATGCCGGGGATCTTCCCGAACGGGTGCACGGCGAGGTACTCCCCCGATTTCATGGAAGCGCGGTTCAGGGTGACGGAAGAGAACTCCACGCCCAACTCCTTACACGCCCACTTTGGAGTTTCAAAGAAATGTGTCAGTATTGTCTGGTGAAACAATCTTGGGATTTGGAAATGCGATACGTACCTCCACGATTTGCGTGCGCGATCCAGGGCTGCCGAAGATGGTGGGCACGCCGTCCGCGGCGCGCGTAACGACCGACCGATACATGGTCCTTGTCTTGGCGAACCGACTGCTGCGCGACGAGGCACCGGAAAGCCCGCGGGGCGCGGGGACGAGCGAGGGCGCGGCGGCGACGGAAGCGGTCATGCGATTGGAAAAGTAAGTGACGTGTACCGTCGGGACGCTTTTTCTAAACGCGTTTTTGAGCGACGAAAGTTGAGATCGAAAGTTGGCACACTCAAGAGGTGCCAAGGGAGACGGGCCGAGTTTCAAAACGATCTCATCACACCCTTCAAAGCCCTGGCCCCCACAACCTGGACGCCGCGGGTTCGGTGAAACAAGCACCGCGCGTCGGTCGCGGCGGTGTTTGGGGTAAACCTCAAAACCCTGAACCCGTCGGCCCCGGCGTACCCGAAGCAGGCACCGTGGTGGATCGGACGATTTGAACGCGACAGGTCCGGTAAAGGTAAAAGAAAGTGCCGACGCGAAAAACATCGGGTCGATCGAAAGACACGTTCGTTCGTCTCCGTGGTGCGATACCCTCCATTCTCGTCTCCGCGGTCATGGACGCCCCCCCCGCCCCCCCGCGGCGCACGCTTTTGAAGCTAAGGGAAGTGGTCCATGACTGCCTTGATAAGCACCTCAGCGACTCCGCGGTTTTCTTCGCGGACAAGCTGGTTTCCATGACCGCGGAAACCGAAGCTGGGGACATTTTTCTGTACTGCCAAGCCCTGTTCGCCGGGAAACACTTCCGGCGGGCGCTGACCGTGATGCGGAGGAACGAGCTGCTATCGGGAGGGAGTGATACGGTGCGTGCAGGGCATGGAGTAGGTGGACATGACAACGCCGCGCCAGCCGGAGGAACCTTACGTTTCAAGCTTCTCGCCGCGCGGTGCTTCGCGGCGACGCGCGAGTGGGACGAGTGCTTAGCGGTGTTGGGCGACGGCGAGGCCGACGAGGAGACGGAAACAAGTGAGATGAGGTCATTGCGTTTGCAACAATTGGAAACAACGCACGGAATCGAACCTGGGACGATTGAAACGCGGGATGCAGAGTCAACCACAAAAAGTATCTCGCTCACCAGCGCGCTGCGTTTGCTCAGAGGCGAGGCGCACGCGGCGCTTGAAAACAAACCGGCGGCGCGTGTTTGGTTCACTAAGGCGTTAACCGCGGACCCGTTCTGTTACCAGGCCTTCGAACAGCTAATTGTGAACCACATGTTAAGCGCGGACGAGGAGCGGGAGTTACTTTTGGGGTTGAATTTCTCGGAAGAGGACGAGTGGCTGCGTTTTCTTTACACCACGATGGGGAAGAAGTACGACGAACCGGACGTGCAAAGTTCGTTGGAGATGTTGGAGGAGATCGGCAAGGTGGGTTTTGGGTCGGGTTTTTCTTCCAAAAACAACGGGGGGGGGGACGATTTGGGGGGGAACTCTCCGGGATTCGAACCGGCGTCGCCAGAAATGCGGAGTTTAGTGTCAACCCTACCGCCCGAGCTAATCGCGCTGGCGGACAACGGCGAGGTGCTTCTTTCGCGAGCGGAGTGGTACTACCACCGCGGGGACTTTTCAAAGGCGCACGATTTGTGCCTCGCAATTTTGGACAAAGACCCGTTTCAACTGAAAGCGCTTCCCGTTTACTTAGCCGTTACCGTCGAGCTACGCAAAAAAAACGAGCTGTTCATTTGCGCGCACAAGCTCGTGGAGGAGTACCCGGAAAAGCCAATCGCCTGGTTCGCGGTTGGGTGTTACTACTACTGCGTCAGGAAATTCGACGCGGCGCGGCGGTTCTTTTCAAAAGCCACCGCGCTTGACCCCGGGTTCGTGCACGCCTGGTAAGTATTTTCCAATCACCACATTCCGCCGACTGATTGCCCATACGAGACTGACACTTTCTCTTGTTCAATCAGGATCGGGTTCGGACACGCGTTCGCGTGCCAGGACGAATCCGACCAGGCCATGGCCGCGTACCGGACCGCCACGCGGCTGTTCCCCGGGTGCCACCTCCCCGTGGTGTGTATCGGGATGGAGTACCGCCGGGCGAACAACCTGAGGTACGGCCGGGCGCGCGTTTCCCAAATCCGACACACACTGTTTGCCCATTGTCCGCCCGTAATTACTGTTTACTACATACACCACAAGTGCACTGTTTTACCGAAGCTGGTGACTGTTTGTCCAAACATCGCGATATACATTCTACTTGGTGCCCCTCAAGACTGACACTTTCTTTTTACAAAAACAGCTTGGCGGAACAGTTTTTTCAAAAGGCGCTTTCCATTTGCCCCGCGGATCCGCTCGTGCACAACGAGTTGGGGGTTTTGGCGTACCGGAACAAGGCGTACGGTGCCTCGATTGGCCACTTACTAGACGCCATCCACCTAGTACCCCACCCCCTGACACACGAGTGGGAAGCCACCGTGGTGAACGTGGCGCACGCGTACCGCAAGATGAACGACTTCGATAACAGCATCGAGTGGTACGAACGCGCGTTGAGTTTAGCGCCGAAGTGCGCGAGCACGCACACCGCGTTGGGGTTCACGTATCAACTGAAAGGGAACTTTCAAACCAACATGGGTGAGGCGATTGAGTGCTACCACAAAGCCCTGTCGCTAAGGCCGGACGACACTTTCGCGCAGGAGATGCTAACCCTGGCGCTGATCGATCAGTGCGCCGTCACAATGCCGCCGTACAACTTCGTGTCCTACGCCGACGCTTCGACGGACGGGGGCGGGGACGGAAACCTTGTGGCGCCTTTTGTAAACCCGGTGGCGACGCAACAGCAAGAAACACGAGAGGAGATCGACGAGGACGATGACATGGAAATGTCGCCGTGAAGAGAGTGGTAGATTGACGTGTGACTGGCTTTTCGTGTTGCACTACTTCTCGTGAACAAAAAAATTCCTTCTTTTCCTTCGTTAAAAAACGCTTTTCTCGGAAGCCTCGACCACAACGACGACGACGCGCACAAGCCGCGCAAACGAACCCATCCACGTTTGTGTGACAAACGCAATGTCCGATAAAAGAGCTCGCGCGCGAAAGCAAAAGAGGGAGCGCCGCGATGCTAACGCAGCCAACACGGCCAACGCGGGCGATGCCATCCCCGGCCTTCTCAACGACATCGTCGTCACTCACGTTCTCAGATCTGAGCATTTCGACGATCCCGCGGACCTCGCACGGCTCCCAGCGGTGAGCCGTGCGATGCGCGACGCGGTGGCAGCGACGGGGCTTCAGTTTGCGGAGCTTGGTGAATTCCGCCGAGCTCAAATCGGATGTTTAAGCTCGCTGCAGCGCCGGCAACGGGGAGGTCGTCTGTCGCGTCAAGAATACCTTTGTGAGGCTGCGGCGGGGAGTGGAAATCTCGAAGAGTTGAAGGCGTTGCGCGGGAACGGCTGCCCGTGGGACGCATTCACGTGCTTTAGGGCGGCGAGGGGCGGGCATTTCGAGGTGCTGCAGTGGGCGCGCGTGAACGACTGCCCATGGGACAGGTGGACGTGCGCGATGGCGGCGCAGGGCGGGCACCTCGAGGTACTGAAGTGGTTGCGCACGCGGCGAAGGGCGGGAACCTCGAGGTGCTGCAGTGGGCGCGCGCGAACGGCTGCCCTTGGGACGAGCGCACGCGCCGTGTTGCGAGAGGGGACATACTGGAGTGGGCGGTGGCGAACGGCGTACCCGATAGATGAAGTCGACTGATATCGTCGTTAAAAGTGCGGCTAGGCCGTCTACGTGTGCGGAGGGGTGTTCCGCGTTGCTCTGTTGTACTCTTCCCCACTTGCGCCTTCAAATGTCACAGGTTGCGCTAAACTGCGACAGGTTGATAGTTTTGGTATATGCTTTTATGCTTTTGGTGTCGGGCCTCGTCTTCATCCGCGGCCGATTTCTTTTCTTAATCGCGTCGATTATAGGAACCCGCCGCTCAGGCCTGAGCCTCCGCCTCCCATGCCCGCGCCGCCCACCACGTCCATGAACGCCGGTTTCTTGACCGAGGCGGGCATCTCGTCCTCATCGTCGCTCGACTCGCCATCTTCCCTGACCGCTTTGCGCACGATTTTGGGCCCGCTCGTCAGCGCGAGCCCGTCCTTGTCCGCGGAAACCACGATGGTGTCGTCCTCCTCAAAAATACCGCGCAACAGCTGGTTCGCCATGGTTTGAATCAGCTCGCTTTGAATGGCGCGCTTCACCGGGCGGGCGCCGTAGGTCGGGTCGAACCCTTTCCGGGCGAGGTAATCGATCGCGCTGGGTTCGATTTCCAGTCTCATGCGCTGCCCCGCCACCCTCTCCGCGAGCTTTTTGCACTGCAACTGCACGATCTCCATGATCTGCGAGTGCGACAGCGGGTCGAACACGATGAACTCGTCCAGCCGGTTGATGAACTCGGGGCGGAAGTGCGATCGGACGTGCTGCATGACTTTTTCCTTGATGTCGCCGCCGCGGCGGCCACGCTTGGGTTTGTCCCCGAACGCAATCTCGTCCGACCCGAGGTTAGATGTCATGATGATCAAGCAGTTCCTGAACGAAACCGTCCGGCCTTGCGTGTCCGTGCAGTGTCCTTCGTCAAGAATCTGTAACAAAACGTTGAAAACGTCGACGTGCGCTTTTTCGATTTCGTCGAAAAGAACGATGCTGTACGGCTTTTGCCGCACCGCGTCGGTCAGCATGCCGCCTTCGTCGTACCCGATGTACCCGGGCGGGGCCCCGATGAGCCTCGCCACGGAGTGCTTCTCCATGTACTCGGACATGTCAAGGCGAATCAAAGCCTGGTCGCTGTTGAACAGGTAGTTCGCGAGCGCCTTGGCGAGCTCGGTTTTCCCCACGCCGGTGGGTCCGAGGAACATGAAGGACGCGACCGGGCCGTTGGGGTCGGAGAGATCGGCGCGCGAGCGCTGCACCGCCTCTGCGACGGAGGTCACCGCGGCTTCCTGGCCAATAACCCTTTGGTGAAGCTCGGCTTCAAGCTGCAGAAGCTTGGCTTTCTCGGAAGCCACCAGTTTCGCGACGGGAACCCCGGTCCAGCGCGACACCACGCTGGCGATGTCCGCGTCCGTGACCTCTTCCTTGCTCATCAGCCCGCTGTCCTTGGCGATGGCCATGATCTCCTGTTCCGTCCTGACGTACTCGATCTTGGCCTTCGCCACGAGCTCCGCGAGCTCGGTGGCTTCCTTGTCCGCCCTTGACGCGTCGTTCTCGGCTTGCTTGCCCGCCGCCTCAACCTTCGCCGCGGCGTCGGCGTCGCCCACCGCGGCGGCTTTGGCCCTCGCTTCCTCCACCCTGCGAATGTTGATCGCGGCGGCGGCTTGCTTCGCCTTGGCGTTCGCCAGCCTTCTTTCGCCGAAGCTCAGGTCCGCGGCGGCTCGCTTGTGGTCACGGCTCGCTTTCTGTTCCTTCTCCAGCTCCACCCCGATCTTCTTCTGCTTCTTCCGTTCCACGGAGAGCTGTTCGTTGAGACCTTGCAAACACCCCGCCGCGACCTTGCTGGCGCTTCCCGGCTTGTACTTCTCCTCCGCGAGCTTGGCCCTGATTTGGTCCCTCTCCTTGGTGAGCTGCGCGACTCTGCGGTCTACTTCATCCAGGTCTTCCGGTTTCATCGTCTTTTGCATGCGCACCGCCGCGGCGGCTTCGTCCAGAAGGTCAATCGCTTTGTCCGGCAAGCAGCGCCCCGAGACGTACCGCGCCGAGAGCTTCGCGGCGGCGATCACGGCGGATTCGTTGATTTTGATGGAGTGGTGCTGCTCGTACTTGTGCCTTAAGCCTCGCAGCACAGACACGGTTTGCTCTTCGTTGGGCTCGGGAACCGGGACTTGCTGGAACCGGCGTTCCAGGGCGGCGTCTTGAGAGAAAAAAAAAAGTGTCAGTCGGGCGTGATGGGTATATCCGGGATTGGAAAGGGTAGGCCCTGTACTCCATAGTATTACGTAAACAGGGAAGAGTAGCAGTCCTCCGGGAATGCGCCCTTCTGGTCGTAATGCGCCAGGACGCAGGACGAGTATGGGCAAACAGGCAGGCGGTGTGTGTTCAATGGGAAAGCCCCGCACCTTGTTCGATTGTTTTCTTGAACTTCTCCGCGGTGGACGCGCCGATGCATTTCAGCAACCCGCGGCCGAGCGCGGGTTTCAGAATCGCGGCGCCGTTGTTCCCGCTTGGAGTTTTGCCAGAAAAGAAAAGTGTCAGTCATGTATGGGCAAACAGTCTTTGGATTTGGGAAATGCAATTACGTACCTTGGGGGGGGGGGGCACAGGTTGTGGATGTCATCGATGAACATGATAACCGGGCCTTTTTGCGTGGCTTCTACGATTTCGGAAACCACGATTGAAAGGCGCTCTTCGAACTCACCAGGCATCTGGCACCCGGCGCCCACCGCGCCGAGATCGAGTTCCAACAGCCGCGCGCCCCGCAATGGCGCCGGGACGTCCCCGGCTACGATCCGCTGCGCCAAGCCCTCCACGATCGCGGTCTTCCCCACACCCGACTGTCCGAGAAGCACGGGGTTGTTCTTCGTGCGCCGGCTTAAGATGTGAATCAACCGGCGCATCTCGTCGTCCCGCCCGACGAGAGGATCGAGCATGCCTTGCCGGGCCTCATCAGTCACGTCAGTGCAGAACCTTTCAAGCGCGGAGAGCTCCTCTTCAGGCTGCTCGCCCGCGGGAGCAGGGCCCGCAGCCGCGTTGGCCGCCGCCTGCGCCTGCGCCTGCTGCGCCTGCATCTGCGCCTGCTGCGCCTGCATCTGGGCGCGGAGAGCGGTCTCCACGTCCGAGGCGGCGGCTGCAGTTTTCACCGGCGCGGCGGGCTCCAGGCCGGCGGCGACGCTCTGTTGGTTCGGGGTGAGGGAAGGGATGGGTGAGTGATTGAGGTGGATATGCGATTGAGGTGGATGCGCTGGTGAGTGCCCGGGAAACACGGTGTAAACACCGTTTGTGCGTCGCAGGTCCTTCGTTCATTCTCGCATCTTCTCGAAGATCCGCCGCACCTTCAGCATCCCCGCGATTGAGCTGCGAATCGAACGTTGCGTCAGCACGAGAAGCCCGGTGGACGTCACCACACCCGCGGCGACCATCATCGCGGTGCGGGCGCGCTCCATGTCCGAAGCGGAAGTCATGTGGGTGACTTCGAAAGCGGTCAAACGAACTCCGTCGCAGTTGAACCGCGCGGTGCTCGTGGCAATGACGCTCCGCCGCCGGACGTTCGTCGCGTCGGCGTTTTGGATAGATTTCCATTGTGACCTTCGTCCCAAGTTTACCTTTCTTCGCACTTCTCGGAAGCCTCGACGCCGCACAACGACGCGCAGGACGCGGACACGAAACCATCCACTCTTCCAATGCAATGTCCGGTAAGAAAGCTCGCGCGCGAAAGAAAAAGAGGGAGCGCCGCGATGCGAACGCGGCCAACACGGCCAACGCGGGCGAGGCTATCCCGGGCATTCTCAACGACACCGTCGTCACTCACGTTCTCAGATCTGAGCATTTCGACGATCCCGCGGACCTCGCACGGCTCCCAGCGGTGAGCCGCGCGATGCGCGACGCGGTGGCGGCGACGGGGCTTGCATTTGAGGAGCTTACTGATGATGACGCGGTGGAGCTCGGATGTTTAAGCGCGCTGCAGCGCCTGCAACGGGGAGGTCGTCTGTCGCGTCGAGAATACCTTTGTTTCGCAGCGGCGAGGAGCGGACAGCTCGAAGAGTTGAAGGTGTTGCGCACGGACGACACACCGTGGAAAAGGTCGACGTGTTGGGCGGCGGCATACGGCGGGCATCTCAATGTGCTGCAGTGGGCGCGCGCGAACGGTTGCCCGTGGGACGAGAGGACGTGCGGTTGCGCGGCGCAGGGTGGGCACCTCGAGGTGCGGCAGTGGGCGCGCGCAAACGGCTGCCCGTGTGACAAGATGGAGCTGCACTATGTTGCTGAAAAGGGCCACGAAGAGATGGTGCGGGCGCTGATTGAGTTGGGCGCGGACGTCAACAAGGCAAAGGATAACGGCGCGACGCCGCTGTACATCGCCGCTGAAAGGGGCCACAAGGCGATGGTGCTGGCGCTGATCGAGGCGGGCGCGGACGTCAACAAGGCAAGGGATGACGGCGTGACGCCGCTGCTGTGCGCCGCTCTAAACGGCAACGAGGCGATAGTGCTGGTGCTGATCGAGGCGGGTGTAGACGTTAACAAGCCGTGGCATAACGGTGTGACACCGCTGTGCGTCGCCGCTCAAAAGAGCCACGAGGCGATAGCGCGGGCGCTGATTGAGTTGGGCGCGGACGTTAACAAGGCAAGGGATGAAGGCGTGACGCCGCTGTACATCGCCGCGCAAAAGGGCCACGAGGCGGTGGTGCGGGCGCTGATGGAGTTGGGCGCGGACGTTAACAAGGCAAAGGATAACGGCGTGACGCCGCTGTGCGTCGCTGCTCAACAGGGCCACGAGGCGGTGGTGCGGGCGCTGATCGAGGCGGGCGCGGACGTCAACAAGGCGACGGATGACGGCGTGACGCCGCTGTCCATCGCCGCTCAAAACGGCTACACGGCGATTGTTCAGATTCTCAGGGATGCCGAATTGGTCCCGATGATGCATCTGTCTTTGTAAGACGCACGATTTTGGCCGTTCATGGTTCTTGCTAAACTCTACCGTTACACTCTTTGCTCGTCGCCGTAGAACGTGAATTCGTGTCTTCCCCGCCCCACGAGCATCGCGCGTTCCCCTTGTGTCTCCTCCTTTCGTCGTCGCGCGCGTCGCACCACGACGACCGACGCCGCAGCGGTCGCCGCGAGTACCGCGGCCGGGAACGAAACGACGTCCAAAACGCGCGTCGCGCTTTTAAAAACCGCAAGCTTCGCGCTTCCCAGTTTCGCGCGTCGGTTCTTTTTGTACAAATTTTGAAGCGCAAAACTGTCACTCCCTGTGTCTTGTGTGAAAGGAGGACTGTGACGTGTCGACCCTAGGCGCGCGTCTGCTTCGTCACCCTCCACAGTCACGGACACCGCGTCCACCGCGACCGGCACGATCGACGCGTCTTGCGGTTTCGCGGCGGTCGCCGCGCAGTGACACACCTTGTACGATTAACAAGAAAACGTCAGTCAGGGAGTCTTGTATGGGCAGAGGTAATGCGCCCTTCTGGTACGAGTATGGGCAATCGCAGAGGCGGAACGTGGTGATTGGGAAAGCCCCACACCTTGTTCTCGCTGGGAAACGGATCGCTTTGGTTGAACGTGCTGACACCACAATGCACGCCGTTCATCCCACCCGGAAGCGACGCGTAGTCGAACCGGCGCACCAAAGGGTGTTGTTGGAACCACGCGCTGTGGTTGGCGTACATGGACGGCTCGCCCGTGCTTCCGAACCGAACCAGAACGCCGGGCGCGTCGCACACGCACGGCGCGGCGTCGCCGTCGCGCGCGCAGAACTTCCACTTGTACTCGTTGGGGTTCAACTTGTGGGGTATCTGATGAGTCTCTGGCGTCGTGGACGTCGAGACCGTGGTTTGATGAGGTTCCGTCAACGTAACAGTCACGTTATCAGCCTCCGTCATGGTTTCCGTGACGTTCGTCTCCGCCGCCGGTCGCGCCGTCGCCGTCGCCGCCGTCGCGTTCGCCTCAACCGCCACCCGTGTCGCCTCGACCTCCACCGACTGAACGTGCGTCGCCATTGCCACCAAGGCATGCGCCATGTCCGCCATCGCAGGCGCCACCGCGTGCATCGCAGGCGACGACGCGATCGCCGTCACCTCCGACGCCGCGGAAAGAATTTCGGGCGCCATCTCCGCGATATCCGACTCGACCCGAGTCGCCTCGGACGCGGTCCACGCCGCGGAGAACGCCACGGCGTCCATCTCGGGGGCCATCGCGTCCGGGTCCATCGTGTCCATGTTACCCGCCATCGTGCCCATCTCAGGCGCCATCGCCTCCATAGTATGCGTCATCACCTCCGCCGCGTACGCCGTAACCTCAGCCTCGCTCGCCATGATCTGCATCTCGCTCGCCATCACCTGAATCTCCGGCGCCTCGGGCGCCATGGCCTGCATCTCATCCGCCATGACTTGCATTTCCGGTGCCATCGCGGAAATCTCGTCCACCATATGCTCCGCAGTCACCGCGATCGTCGCCGCATCAGCCGACATCGCCTGCAGCTCCATCTCGGGTGCTGCAATATTTTCCTCCGTAGTCTGCGCGGCGGTCACCGCCGGCGTCGTTGCCGCCTCAGTCGCCATCGCTTGCATCTCCGGACCCATTGGCACAATCTCATCCGCCATGCTCTCCGCAACCGTCTCCACAGTCACCGCCGCATCAGGCGCCATCGCCTCCAGGGTCATCCATCCGGGGGGCACCTCAGGCGCAATCGCCGTCGTCGCCGCCGTCGTCGCCGGCGAGGCATTCGGCATCTTTTCCGCCAACTTGGGTGGCGGTTTTTGGGGTAGGTCGGGGCTCGGCGGGGGCGGATGTGCTGCTATCCGTGTGCGATCGGCAGGAATGAACACATCGTTCGCCCCGCGCGTAACCGGCGGTGCCGCAGGTACGGACTCACCGAAATCATGCGCACACTCGCAGTGCTTCACCAGCCCTGGCGCGGGGTCGCGGTGCATGAACGAAACAGGATGGCACAGCACCACGTCGTCCATGGCCTCGGCGTGGGCGTAGTCCCACTGCCAGTGTCCATCGGGGTCATCAGAAGACCGGGCTGGACTGCCGTACCGAATCAAACGCACCGCGCTGTGCTGGTACGTGCAGTCGCACAGCTCGCCCTCAGATGCACACCGGGTCCAAGACACGGAGTTGGGATTCGGCCCTTGGTCAGTGGAGTGCGCGGTATCGAGCCAGTGCGTCGCGGTGTCCACGTCAAGAGTGTCCCCTCCGAAGCACTGCGCCTGTACCAACAGGACGCACACGCTCGCCACGCGCAGCGCGCGGCGCGAGAGCACCATCACCTCGGCGCCGGTCGTGAGTACTGACGTGCTTATTTCCGCGACGAACTTTTACTGAAGAGGTAAAACCTCGGAAAGGCTGACCTCGCGACTTTCAGTTGCGTCTCGTCCGCCGCTCCGGAGCGCACACGCGTCTGTTTGCGCCGCGAAAACTTGGAGATCCTAGCCCACGAGTGTGTCGTCCATGCCTGCGTTTTTGGGCGCCGCCGGTCATGCGGACGAGGCCTCATGCATGTCGGCACGCGGCACCCCCCCTCGAAAACTGAGCGTTTTCATTGGTTGCATGCCCAGCGTAACACCCTTCCGAGGAAAAAGATGATTTCGCATGTCGCATGTCGTTATACCGCACTCCAGTTCCAAGGACGCAGGGTTCCCCGCGGAACACATCATGCGGTTCACCGTCGTCGCCGTGTGCGCCTTGACCTGCCTCGTTTCCGTGGCGCAGGCGGTGCCTGTGCCGACGCTGGAGCGCGCGAAGCATCACGTTTCAGAATCTGCGGCCCCTTTGCATCCTAAATACGACGATCTCCACGCGTGGCTCGGCAACGCGGTGGACCCGGTTTCCCCCGACCCGATTCCCACCCCCGCGGCGGACGCGTTCGACGACAGCTTCATGGACCTGCTGGATCTTCAACCCGGGGGAGGCCCGGTGAAAACCGACCGCACGTTTGCCTGGTGCGCCAACGAAGGCGAAGGCAACCCTTCGTGCTTCTGCAACGGCGCGATGCGCTACGGCAGCTACGGCACGGATGAATCGCGCGCCGCCTCTCCCGACGTGGCGAAGTGGGCGTACCGGAGGTCTTGCGGGAACGTGGACTGCGCGTCCAAGGATTTCGGAAACACCGATCCGTTCCCCGGTGACCCGAAGATCTGCCAGTGCACCGCCCCACTCCCCACCCCTACGCCATCCCCAAACGCGCTTAAGTGGAAGTTCTGCGGCATCGAGGGGAAAACGTGCGAGTGCGGCGCAAACAGCGTGGTTCGTTTCGGAAGCACGGGGTCGAAAGACGTTTATTTCGGCGGAAGCCAACCAACCTTCTTCGCGGACCACCCAACAGTCACCAAGTTCAAGTACCACGAAACCCCGCTGCACGCCGGGGAGAGTTACGTATGCGCCAACGCGTCGTTCCCCGGCGAGCATCCGTGGCCTGAAGGCCTTCGCGAGAAAGACGCCGTGATGATTTGCCAATGCGCGCCTCTTCCTGACAAGTCGGAAGAGTGGTGCGAAGCGTCGCCCACGCCGAAATCCACGTTCGACGCGCTGAAAGCCGCAGCGAAGACGAACGGCGCGAAGGCGAATGCCAACACTGATACCGCGTTCGCGCCCAAGCCAATCATCGGCGCTGACGGGCTCGCCGTCCCTGACGAAGCGCCTCGACCGTGGGAAGTCAAGTGGACTTGGTGCGGCAGCGAGGGCGACGCGTGTAACTGCCTCGGTGTGGCGCGGTACGGGCACTCGGGGGAGTTCGAGATGTACCAGGACAACAGTAAGTTCTTCCGGGAGAACCCGGATGTGTTCAAGTGGGTGAACAAGCAAACAGATGGCGCGATCACGTGCGACTCTGAAACGTTCGGGGGCCTGGATCCGTTTCCCAATCACGCGAAGATGTGCCAGTGCGCCAGCGGCGTCGGTATCGACGTCTTCATGCCGTTTTCCGTGTCGTCCACCGAGATTGAAGACGCCGATCCCGTGGCGTCCATTCCGGTCACGCCGCAAGTGGTGCTTTCCCTGAACTCAAACGCCGCGAGTTTAGGCGCGAAGAGCGTCGTCGCGCCCTCGCACGCGTTTCACCACAAGATGCAACCCAGTGACCACCACTTCGAAGCCAGGGACTTGGCGGGGTTTTCAAAAGAACAACTCGATTTGCTTCACCGGTCGGACGAAGTCGCGGCGATGAAAGCGGCAACGCGCGCGATCGCGGCGCGGGAAGGGGCGTTGCCGCAACTGCCGGAAGAAACGCGCGGAAGCGGAAACGGCGGGCCTGCTGTGAGCAAACAGTCAGCACGAGTGTCACTTGTTGGGAAGTTTGCAAACCTTGGCGCCGCGGCGCCGACAGGGCGGGGCGGGGTTTATTTCCTGGGAGTCGGCGCTGTCGCGTCCGCGGTGGCGCTCGGAGTCGTCGCGGTGTCGCGAAAAAGAAACGACAGATATTCGCCGTTGCCTCGCTCGGAAGAAACCGCGCTTCACCGGAAAAGGTACGACGTGTACCTGTGATGCGTCGTGGGTTACGAGACGCGTGCCCGTGATGAAACACGTTACGAGACGTGTAACACGTACCCGTGACGAGACGCGTTACGAGACGTGTACCTGTACCTGTACCGTTTGAGGATTAATTTAGTCGGTTCCGCGCCACACAGAAGTGCGTCCGGTTTATCTTACCTACTTTTTATCGAAATCGTGTCGTCTCACTCGTCAATCGTCTCGCCTGCGCCGTCACAAATCGCGCGCGACGCTCTCCTCACCCGCGTCGCGCGCGCTTGGAGCGTCGCGCGGGTACCCGTCCGGGCGGAGACTCGGGTACTTCAGATACGTCTTCCGAAACCTCGGTCATTTCATGTGATACCTCGGGTACTTCTCCCTCATCAGCATCCGTCTCCGAATTGCCGCTTTCTTCGTCATCCTCCGTCTCCTCCTCCGCGCGCGCGCGCTTGCCTCCCGACGCGGCTTCGAACCGCTTCCCCGGCCGGATCAAAATCTCGCCGTACGGCACGGAGAGGTCCTGTTTCACGTCAAGGAACCCGCCCCCCACTAAAACCAGGGTCTGGTAAAAGCACCGCGCGGCTTTGCTTTTGGACAAAGCGTTTGCCACGCACAGGGTTTGAAGCGAAGCGGCGCGAAGCGGCTGGTGTTTCTTGGCGTCGTTTTTGTTTCCGTCGCCATCCGCCCCGTCCTCGTCCACCCCAGGTGGCTCAACAAAAACGGCCCGCGCCAGGAACTGCATGAGGTTGTACGCCGCGCTACCCACGTTCCCCACGGAGGCGCTGTTCGCAGCGGCGTTCATCGCCGCCCCCGTGGCGTCAATGGAATCACCGGGCGTACACGATTTCTTCAAAACGTACTGCGTCAGGCTTTTCGTTTTCGACCTCGAGGCGCTCGCTGCGGCGGCGCCGATTGACGACGGCGCGTCGCCTGCATTTTCGCTGCCGAAAAAGTCACCGCTCCGTATTTCGCCCTGGCTTCCTGATTTGTTCTGGCTAACTCCCACCGAGAACGAGTGCGTTTCGTCCACCGAACAGCCCTCCAGGAGGTCGGCGAGGGACAACCCGTTTCGGTTCGGCGCGCGCGTGTTGCGGAACGCGTCGTGGTTTTGCGCCGCCTCCGCGCCGTCGTCGTCGTCGTCCATCGGCGGCAGCTCGTGCTCGTCGTCGTCGTCCATCGGGGGAAGGTAGTGCTCGTCATCCTCCCCGCCCATCGCAATCGGCCCGGGCTTGTACCCTCCCTCGTCATCCGAAGACAAATCTCCAAGCGCCTCGCTTCGCTTCAGGTGCTTGGCCCGTCCCCGGCGCTCGCGCTGGCGCTCCATGGCCATCTCGCGCTCCGCCTCCTCCGCCAACGCCTCCGCCTCGGCGGCGAGGTCCTCTTCGGGGTGACGCGGCCTTCCGGGTTCGTCGCGCGCGTTTCGCTGTCTCAACGGCACCGCGACCGGCCACGGTTGTCTTCTCGCCTCGAAAAACGACGCGAAGTGATCTCTTAATTGGTAACAAACGCCGTCCGCCGCGTCCGCCTTGAACAGAATGCCCCCCCGATCGCCTTGCAGAAAACACGAGTCAAAGAACCCTTCCCGTACGATCTTTTCGTCGCTCGCGGTGAAAAACCGCGCGTCGCGCGTGATGTCAACGTGTAGGTCAGCGGGGAACGGCCGCCCAAAATCCAAAATCGTGTCGCTGTTGTCGTGCAGCCACATGCGGTACGCGTCGCCGCCCAAGTGCGTCTCCGCGTCGATGGTCTGTTTTTGGAAAAGAAAAGTTTCAGTCTCGTGTTGGGCGGTGTATGGGCAA
>Ga0115004_10001796_pt1 | contig 17678 bp, 10 predicted proteins | sample ArcticOcean_MG_C_10_FD_88737 | JGI IMG/M metagenome (GOLD analysis project Ga0115004, IMG submission 88737) | Marine microbial communities from western Arctic Ocean - ArcticOcean_MG_CB11_90 | ecosystem: Environmental > Aquatic > Marine > Oceanic | place: Arctic Ocean: Canada Basin | collected...
CAGGGATCTGGGGCAAGGTTTGCGGCCGCGATGATTCAAGGGCAGCCACCTCTTCTGCGTGGAAATCGCGCATCTCCGGAAAATCGGGGGCGGGCGGAACAGCCCAAGCCGAGTCGTCTGCGAGTTGTTTCCACTCTTTATAAGAAGAATCGTCACCCGCGGATTGCGTCGCGACGGTGCAGCCGGCCGTTAACAGAGTGGCAGCAAGGACCACGCAAAGATTGCGAAAGTGTCCGCAGGCCTTGGAACAATTGCATTGTTTATCAGAGATGATTGTCATCGGTTTTGTTATTGCGATTTTCCTGTGATTTAGGGTTTTTCAAGAGGCACCTCAACTGGGTCGGTTGCGCCGCGGCGAAGTAGTTCGATATGGTCCGAGTAAATTCGAGAGAGCTTAAATTCTCCTCCTTGGATTGCCTCGCCAGCCCTATAATCATAGCCGTCGATAATCGCGATGGGCTGGGATCCGATATCGATATAACCGACGTATTGCGGGAGAGCTGACGGCCCCGGGAGAGACTCCTCCGGTTCAATGTCTGGCATCACCAACGGTTGCTCCCGGAGGGGGCTGCGGAGCCATTGCGAAGTGGCCCCGGCCAAAACGCGCTCTTCGCGTTCCGTTAACTCTCCCTGTGCAACGCTCGCCTGCACGCTGGTAATTAAAGCGCTAAAGTCGGTTCGGACCAGCTTGGGCGAAACGGCGGTCGGGCTGGACAGCCCGGATGCGTAATAGAGCCCCGCGCACATTACGGAGGTCGCGGCGAGGCCGAGGATTATTTTTTCTCGAAGTGTCATTGGATTGCTAGCCAGGCTGAAAGGCTCATCTCTTGTCCGAGATCGGTGACGTCGATGGTCAAGGATTCGACAGATTCAACGAATTGCATCTCATTGAGCCGATTTAAAAGAATATTGAAGGTCAGAAATTCGCCACGCATGCGCGCGTCGACCCGCAACATTTCGCGACCGTTCTGAAGAGAGCGCACCTGAGGGGTTACCGAAACGAGTTCTAAGTCGGATGCGCGCGCCAAGGTCTCGAACACCTCGGGCAACTCGGCTAGATCTTCTATCTTGAGAGGTTGAAGCTCGTTGACAGAGATCCCCTCGGGAAGCGCTTTCTTTTGGCGCTCCATTAACGAGAGATAAATTGGAAGCAAGGTTTTCTGCCCTTGTAGGTCGGCTTGTAATTCCTTGATAGAGACGCGGGTTTTGTCGACATCCCGAGAGGATGGAAACACTCCGAGTATGACAAGCGCGAGCAGTACCATTACGAAAAGGGTTGGAATTACCAGTTTCTCCTTGGTAGAGGTACGTGCGTTTGATCCCATCTTATTTATTTCTTAGTAAAATCTCCTTCGCTCTCTTCGATGGTCTTCACCTTCAGGGTAAAGGTGAGGTGCAACTCATCCGAACTTTCGACGAGTTTCGTCGAATTTACCTCCACTGCGTGGAATAGCTGCGACTGATCCAAGCGCGCAATGTAAATGGTTAGCGATGTTTCTAGTGAGGTGCGCTCTCCATTGACGATTCCTTTTAAAAGGAGGGTTCCCTTGGCATCTGCTGCGGTTTTAATGGGGCGGCCCGTTGCGGCTGGAACATCCAGAAGCGTGATTGAACTGCCCATTGTAACTGAGACATGGAGGAGCGATATATTTTCAGGGGTCAGCCTTGTGATCTCTCCGAGCAGGGCGAGACCCTCGTAGCGTTTTGTGGCCGCCCTCCGTCGCTCTTGGAGCGCTCGCACGTCCTCACTGACTTCCATGATGATGGTCTCGGTAAGCCGAGAGCCTAGGGAACTTAGGCTCCGATCAAGATTGTCTCGCTCCGCGTTTAGGCTTCGCAATTGCGACTGTTGCCAGCTATATATAAGAGTTGTCACTGCTGTCAGCATTATCAGAAAAATCGACATCGCAGTGGCGATTTTACGATGCTTGTTCTCTGCTAGGCATTCCTTATAGGTGTAGGCGAGGTTAATTCCGGGCTGAGTTCCTTCGAGCGCCAAACCAAAAGCGGGTCCGTAGGCAATTCGATCTACGTTATCAGCAGGAAAGGGAGTCTCCGCTTGCAACTCCGGCGTGTCAAAGGGATCGATCGCGATCACCCGGGGCGAAAGTTGCTCGGAAATATATTGAAAGAGGTGTCCTCTGGCAGCGATCCCGCCACCGAGAAAAATCGTTTCCATCGGCTCGGTATCGAAATTGCTTTGATAATACGTCATCGTCCGCTCGATCTGGCGCACCGTGCGTTTTAGGGTTGGATGTAATAACGCCAGGATATTTTCATGATGTTGGCAATCATCGGATGAAAGTGCCTCTCCCTCCAACCCGAGTTTGAGAACAAGATCACAAGCTTCTTCCTGACTCGGTGCCGGGTTGAGTTCCTTGACAAGTACCTCCCCGAGATTTTGGAGCCCCAATGGAATATTTCTGGTGAAGACAAGGCGCCCTTCGGAGAGGACGCTCACGCTTGTGGCGCGCTGTCCCAACTTGCAGATCAAGACTGGAGCCTCCTGCTTCTCGTCGCCACGGACGTTCACCAGATTACGCAGGGCAAAGAGAGGAACCCCAATGCCAGTCAGAGGATAACCAGCTCGAGAAAACGCTTGCTGAAGCCCTTCGACACCCTCGCGTTCAACAAGCACGCCGGTAATATTTAGGCTGGTATTTGGTTCTCCTCCCTTTTCGACCTGAAAATCGATCACTGCGTCTTTTTCGAGGAACTCTTCTTCGCGTTGAAGCCCCCAGTATACAGCCCCCGGAAGTCGAGCCGGTCTGACCTGCGGTAATTTCAGGTGATGAACGCGCGCCCAATCAAGCCCTGGCGCGGCCCAGATTGCTAGACCTTTGGATGAACCACAGAATTTCTGCAGTGCTGCCTTAAGTATCGGAGTAAAAGAGGATGACTCTGGACCCAAGCCCGGGTTGAATTCGAATGTCCGACATTCCTCGAAACATATCCTTCCATCGGGTGCCTTTCTCAATCGCACCATATAAATAGTGCTATATCCAATCTCAATACCCACGATCGGCCCCTGACGCTTGGGACGCCTAAAGCCCCTCGATGAAGGGCCTTTTGAAGCAGCAGGACGACTAGAATTAGTCATTATAAATTGTTCACTATAATAAAGTAAGCAAATGACAGCTCAAATTACTAAGGTGATTTTTTTGAGTAGTGCCTTTGAAATCCAAACTATCTTGTGAAGTTAAAGGTAAGGCATTATTAACAATCCAGCCGATTCCTGTCAAATATTTTTATATTCATCTCTTTAAACACCCAAACCTCCGTGCAAGTTACAAGGAGTGGCGGCGTGGCACCTGACAAAGAGTCTTTAAAAAAGTAAATTTCGAAGAAGAAAATCTCTTACTTACTTCGCAAGGAAATCCAATGTTGGCCGGGGCAGATTTAAGTAATCGCAGACCACTTCGAGCAGGAAGTGCCGATGGCCGGGTTTTAATTCATCACGCCGGAATGACCGGTGCGGTGAGTGACCACCTCTTTATCGGACCCTTAACCTTCGCCATCGCGCAGACCTCTGCACGCTCGAAGGGATCGGCTCTGGATGCTTTCAGGGTCACTTCTCGAGATCTTCCGTTCATCAGTGATCGGTAGATGAACTTCAGGATAGCCTTTGAAGTTCCGCTCTCGGTACGAGCAGGTTCGTAGGCGCAAAAGAAATTAGCAGGAGATTACACCGAGGAGATCCAGCGAAGCGACCGCCACGGCGCGTGGCCCGGATTGATACTCCCCCTTTCTTCCCTTTCCGGCCCCTCCAACAAGGCCACCCAAAAAGTAAATTCGCTAACGATCCTGCTATCGGTGAACAAATGACTGTTGTGTAGAACCCGTCAATTCGCGACAGTCGGTGGCAGTGCAAACATCCTTCGAAGAACTCCAGCTCTCCCCCGCCTTGACCGCCGTGGTCCAGGACCTCGGCTACACTCAGCCAACACCCATTCAGATTGAAGCGATTCCGGCCCTGCTGGCCGGCCGGAATATCATTGGTCAATCGCAGACGGGAAGCGGCAAGACCGCTGCCTTTGCCCTGCCGGTCCTGCAGGGTATTGAGGTGGAGCAATGCGAGCTGCAAGCCCTCGTGATCTGCCCGACGCGAGAACTCACGGCCCAGGTCGGCCGCGAGATGCGTAAACTTGGTCGGAAACACCGCGGCCTCCAAGTCTTAGAACTCGTCGGTGGACAGTTGTCACGGCCACAACGCGACTCGCTCGAGCGGGGAGCACATATTGCCATCGGCACACCCGGCCGACTCCTCGACTTGCTGGAACGAGGGTTCATGAAGCCCGAATCGATCAAGACGGTTGTGCTAGACGAAGCTGATCGCATGCTCGACATGGGCTTCGACGACGACGTGCACAAGATTATCAGCTACCTGCCGGAAAATCGGCAAACGGCCCTTTTCTCAGCGACCTTCCCGAGAGAAATCGAAGCGATGAGCAGGGAAATTCAGCCAGATGCTCAACGAATTACGATTGAGACTTCTGATAAGGATCTCGCTGATATTCGTGAGCTGAAACTCTGCTACGGAAGTGACGATAAGATCTTGGCACTCTGCTGGGCGCTGCAATCCCAATCGGCCGAGTCGGCACTTGTCTTCTGCAACCAGAAAACCACGGTGCGCGAGATCACCGAGGAGCTGAGTCGCGGGGGCATCAGCGTCGACCGCTTTGATGGCGATCTTGAACAGTTCAATCGCGACCAAGTGCTCGCCCGATTTCGCAACCACAGCGTGCGTGTCCTGATCGCGACCGATGTAGCTGGGCGCGGCCTCGACGTCGAGGGCTTGGATCTCGTGATCAACTACGACGTCCCGGAGCAAGCTGAGACCTACGTTCATCGAATTGGTCGAACTGGCAGGGCCGGTGCGACCGGTGTTGCGATCTCGATAGTAAGAGATGAGACCGACAGGGACCTCGAAGACATCGAAGAATTCACGGGACAGACAATCGCGATCTTAGATCACAGCACCAGCAAGAGTTCAACGCTTGCTGAGCTCCTGAAGCAACTCGCGGAAGGCCCCAAGATGGAGACCATTTTGATCTCCGGTGGTCGCAAGGACAAGGTGCGCAAGGGAGACATTCTCGGAGCCCTCACCAGCGACGCTGGCGGCTTGGACGGCAAGGATATTGGCAAGATCGAAATCCAAGAAAAGTTGTCCTATGTCGCCGTCTCACAAGCCGCGATTTTAGATGCCGTCTCGTACCTCAACGTGGGACGAATCAAAGGTAAGCGCTTCAGGGCAACTCACGTTGGGAGATAGGCAGCCTCCTTTTATCATCGGCGCTGGCGGCGAAAAGCGCGTTCACATAGATTTCACATCAAACCTCATGATTTTATCCAAATGCTTCGATAGGGTTCATCAGTTCAGCTAATCACTACCGATAGAAGCTTATGAAAATCACATCGATTCAGATGATCCTCGCGATCACCGCGGCGGTGCTTGCATTCAGTTCTAGTGGAAGCGCCAAAGACTTGCCGGAGGTTCAGATTCCAGTTGAATAATTGTAGGTCACCTTCATGAATGAGGTGATTGAGAATTGTGAGTTCGCGGAAGATGTAACAGTCAAGATATCAATGGATATTGTTGCCGTTGGGTCCTTGCAGAATGGTAAATGTTCCCCACTCGTGGACTTCGATCGCGCCTTCGAACTTCTTTCCCGCGAGACCCATCACTCGGTCTTTGTCGGGCCATGAAGAAATTGGATGCAGTGATTTACAAAATAGGCTCCGTCGCTCAACGACCACTGCTCAATGCGGTCGTCTTCATAGCTCACTAATATTTTGCCATTATTAACCTCAGCCCGACCCACTGATGCTCGATTCCCCTAAAGTTCGCTCCAGTTTTGTATATCTTTAGAGGCAAAAATCGCGTAAGTGCGACCGGGGCGCGACTGCCAGATTAGCGTCACGGATTTCGAGTCTGCACCCTCGGTCACATCAATATCTATGATGATGAGGGGCGCTAAATTCGCGCCTGAGCCAAGTTGGATATTATCGATGCGCAGCCCGGGTGACTTCCGTGTAGGCAACCTCAATTTCGTCGAACACGATGTCACTGAAACCAAAATAATTATCGGGATTATCAATACTAACGGTTGTCTCGAATGACTCGATCTTCACTCCCCCCAGTTTAGCCGTAATCGTTGCTGAGGTGGGTGGTTGGGCGATTGCTGCGAATGCCGTAGCCAAAGTGGCCCCGCGGCGCGCCCTAGTTCTGCAGAGCTGTTTTCCGACTAGTCGTTTGCGTGATCCCGGAATGTCAGGTGCTCATTCCGGTCGTGCAGACTCCCTACGAGATATTTAGCCGGCAGTAAAACGACCCACTGACCATCCTGATCCCGGGCGATGACACTCCCCGTTGGGAGTTTCACCTCAGGTGGATCACGGTCGCGTCGAGATTTAACAGGCTCTTTCTCCTGAAACCACTGAACAACCGTCCACCGGGGATGCTCAAGCCGAGTTTCGACCTGATATTCTGAAATGAGCCGCGCTTGCAAGACCTCGAATTGGAGAGGCCCAACCGCCCCTAACAGAGGAACCGCCTGAGCACTTCCGTGAACATGATAAGCCTGAGCCACGCCCTCTTTCATCAACTGCGCCATTCCCGAGCGGTAGCGCTTAATATTAGCGGTATCCTTGTTGAGGATGTATGTGAAACACTCAGGGGTGAAGCGAGGCATCTCTTTGTAGACGACTTTCGGGTCGCTCGTCAGGGTGTCTCCGATGAGGAAATTGTAGTTTCCAACGAGGGCGAGAATATCTCCGGCATAAGCCTTATCGAGAGTTTCGCGATCCTGACCAAACAACTTTTGAGCGTTCGCAAGCCTCACTTTTTTCCCAGAGCGCTGATCAATGATCTGCATATCCCGCTCGAAAACTCCGGAAACGATCCGCACAAATACCGCTCGGTCGCGGTGTCGTGGATTCATGTTTGCCTGAATCTTGAAGACAAATCCCGAGAAGTTATCGGTGTTTGGATCGATCATCTCGCCATCGCTCACTCGACCGGCCGGAAGCGGAGCCATTTCCAGAAAGCTTTCCAGCATATTCTGAACCCCGAAGTTGTTCATCGCACTCCCGAAATAAATAGGCATCTGTTCGCCGGCGAGAACCCGCTCGATATCTAAAGGGTCGGTGACGCCATCGAGCAGTTCGACTTCCTGGGTCACGGTCTCGTAGAGTTCATCACTCAAAGCCTCGCGAACTTTTTCATCCTCGATCCCAGCGACTTCGAGCGGAGCTTTGAATGCTCCGCGCGCGGTTCTTTCAAAAAGATTCACCTCACCTTTTTTTCGATCATAAACCCCACGAAACCGCGGCCCGTCCCCGAGCGGCCAGTTGACGGGAGCCGGCGCTAATTTAAGCACATTTTCAAGCTCGTCGATCAACTCTAGGGGCGGACGCGAAGGCCTGTCCATTTTATTAATAAAGACGAAAATTGGAACGCCTCGTCGACGACAAACCTCGAACAACTTTAAGGTCTGTGCCTCAATTCCCTTTCCGGCATCAATGACCATCACTGCGGCATCGACAGCCGAAAGAACGCGATAGGTATCCTCGGAAAAATCATGGTGTCCCGGAGTATCAAGCAGATTGACACAGCAATTCTTGTATTCAAATTGAAGAACGGTCGAGGAAACTGAAATCCCCCGCTCTTTCTCCATCGCCATCCAGTCACTGGAGGTGGTTTGCTGTTCTTTTTTTGAGGTAACGCTTCCGGCCAAACCGATCGCTCCCCCGTAGAGAAGGAGCTTTTCGGTGAGAGTCGTTTTCCCCGCATCCGGGTGGGAAATGATCGCGAAGGTTCGACGACGTGAAATTTCGCGCGCGGCGGCGTTGGGAACCGTGTTGATGGAGGCTGAAGTGATCAAAGAACTTAAATTAGTAACTCGAAGCAGCGCTATTGGCAACTCTCCCGAGAAGCAGACTAGCATTAGTCTGAAACTTGAGTCTTCGAGGTCTCGTATGACAAATCCTACGACTTTTAGCTTTCCTCAGGAAAGCCAGTAGTCAGATTAATAACCCCATCTCCTATGAATATATCGTTCCTCGGCCGTGCCGCCGTCGTTTCACTTACCCTTCCTCTTCAGGCCCAACTTAAGCCTTCGCCTGAATTCCCCAAGATCTTCATTCCCAAGGGAACCAGCTTGACGCAATTCGCCACTCAGGATCAGGTCAATAACGCCACCGCGATATGCATCGACGGAAAAAACCGCGTCTACGTTGCGGAAACGCACCGTTGGCGCGTCCAGGTGCAGGATATTCGCCACGGCGGAAAGAATGGCCGCTATCTCCGCGACCGTGTCAATGGCGACATCTCCACAATGACTCTCGAAGACCGCGTCGCATTCCACAAAAAATGGTCAGGCAAGGAACCCGACTTCTTAAAGTGGGAACAATTCGACGATGACGCGGAGGTGATCAAAGTCCTCGAAGATACCACCGGCGACGGAAAATCAGACAAGACAACCGTCTTCCGCGACGACTTCAACGCCCCTCTTGCCGGACCTTCGGGTGGCCTCATTGAAAAAGACGGCACCGTTTACTTCGCCATGATCCCCGGCGTTTATAGCCTCAAGGATCTTGATGGCGACGGAAAAGCCGAAGAGGTTAAAACTCTCATCGATGGCTTCGGCGTACGCGTCAGCTTCTCTGGCCACGACCTGAACGGCTTCGCCTTCGGCCCCGACGGCAAGCTCTACTGGTCCATCGGCGACCGGGGCTACCACGTCTATCAAGACGGAAAAACCTTCTCCCGCCCCGATAGCGGCGCCGTCTTTCGCAGCAATCCCGACGGCTCGGAGTTCGAAGAATACTACGTTAACCTCCGCAACCCCAAGGAGATCGTCTTCGATAATTTCGGCAACCTCTTCACCGTCGATAACGACTACGACCAAGGCGACCGCGAGCGTATTGTCTACCTTGTCGAGCACGGCGATACCGGCTGGCGTATGGGCCATCAGACTCTCGTCTCCTTCGGCGGCGTCGCCTGGGATCACCTCGGCTCCAAGCCCTCCAGGAAAGAAGACCAGATCGATGCCTGGATGAACGAAGGATTGTGGAATACCCGCCACGACAGCCAACCAGCTTTCATCAATCCTCCCATCGCTTACTCCGTGAATGGACCCTGCGGCTTCGCCTACAATCCCGGCGTAACCTCTCTGCCAAGTAGGTTCGACAACAACTTCTTCGTCGTCGGCTACGTCGCCAATGCTGAGCGCTGCGTTATCGAAAACTTCTCCCTCAAGCCCGAAGGCGCAGAATTCAAACTCGGCACCCAGGAGGTTTTTTTGAAAGGTATCGCTCTCACCGACATCGACTGGGGCTACGATGGCAAACTTTACATCTCCGACTACGGCGGAGGTTGGACCAGGTCGGATAAAGGAAACATCTTCACCATGGCCGGCGACCGCAAAGACAACGCGGACGCCATCCATAAAGTGAAGGAACTCTTCGCCAAAGGCTTCCCGAACATCGATTCCCAAAAACTGGCCACCCTTCTCGATCACGCAGATCAACGCGTTCGTAACAGAGCCCAATACGCCCTCGCCGAGCGCGGAAACGAATCCCTTTTAATCTTCCAACAAGCCCTCGCTTCCGGCCAGCCACTTCTCCGCCGCATTCATGGTCTCTGGGGGATCGGCCAACTCGCGCAAAAAGATCCCAAGGTACTTTCCTCACTCAAAGGTCTCCTCCAGGACAGCGAATTGGAAGTCCGAGCCAACACCGCGCGCGTCCTCGGTAACCACGCCAACCACAGCCAAGCTTACCGCAGTGAGCTCATTGCCGCCCTCGATGATTCAGCGACCCGCGTCGCCTCACTCGCAGCTATCGCCCTCGCCAACGCCGGAGAGAAAAACGCAATTCAACCCGCCATCGCTCTCCTCGAGCGCAATGCCGACAAGGACGTCGTCGTTCGTCACGGTGGCATCATGGTTCTCACCAAAGCGGCTCAATCTTCTGAACTCGCTAGTCTGAAATCACACAAATCGAATGCCGTGCGCCGCGCCGCCGTCGTCGCTCTGCGCCGCCAGAAAGCTTTCGAAATTTCTGCTTACTTCGATGACCCCGACGAAGCCGTTCGCCAGGAAGCAATCCGCGGCGCTTACGATGAAAACATCAAAGGAACCTTCGCCGCTCTCTCCCAGCGCGCTCACGCTATCGCCAAGCGAGTCACTCCAGAGGTGAAGAACCACCCGCTCAGTGCCCGCCGCGCCCTCCACGCCGCATGGACCCTCGCCCGCCCACAGGATCTCAAAGTCATCGTTGGAATCATCAATGATCCTTCCATCGACGTTCGCATCCGCCGCGACGCCATAACCACTCTCCTCGATTGGAACAACCCTCCCATCGGCGACCCCGTCACAGGCTTCGCCCGCACTCTTCCGAAAGACCGCAGCAAGCTTCCCGCGAATCTCATCGAGCAACTCCAGCCTTACTTCAACTCGGCCCCTGCCGAAAAGAACGCCACCCAAATTCTTTCCCGCGCGCTCAAGTTGATCAGCCAAGACAAGCTCGCCATCAATCCCGCTCAGCTCAAAGGCTACCTCAATGATAAAGGCGCACCTGAAGACGCCCGCCTCGAAGCCCTCAATCTCCTCGCCCCAACTCAGACAAAGAATGACAACTGGAAAGAGGAGTTAACCACCCTCGTCTCCGACAAAAACGACAAGATCCGCAGCCGGGCCCGCTCCCTTCTTTTCTTCCTCAATCCTGGCGAACAATCCCTCGATCTCCTCGCCGACACCCTCAAGAACAAAGAATCTACCCTCGCCGAGAAGCAACTCACCATTCAAACTCTGGGCACTCTCGACAAACCGGAGGCAGGAAAAATCATCGCGGCCCAGCTGAGAAAACTCACCGCCAGAAAACTCGATGCCAATCTCGCGCTCGATGTCGTCACCGCTGCGGAAGCGTCCAAATCCCCACAGGTCAAAAATGCCCTCGCTCAATTCCGCCTCACCTTTCCCGAGAATGAACCCTTTGCCGAGTGGACCGTCCTCTGTGAAACCGGCGGCGATGCCACCAAAGGGAAAGCGGCCTTCTACGGGCACGGAATCGCCCAGTGCCAGCGCTGTCACACCATGCATGGAGTAGGAGCCGACGTCGGCCCCGAGCTCGGTGCCATTGGTGAAAAATACGACGCTAAATATCTCCTCCGGTCCCTCATCAATCCTGGCGCGGAAGTCGCGGAAGGCTTCGGCATCGGAACGATCACCCTCAAGGATGGCACCGCCATCAGCGGCACCATTCTCACCAAGGACGAAAAAGGGAACTCCCGCGTGAAAATCGAAAAGGCCATCACTGTCATCGCCCAAGACAAGATCGCTAGCCAATCCAAACCCGTCTCAGCCATGCCCCCAATGGCCGGCATCCTCAACAAACAAGAGATGCGAGACATGGTCGCCTACCTCCTCTCCTGCAAAGAGGACAAGACCGATGACGAGCACAAGTAGGCCGCCTACTCGAAATACTCAAACCGAGCCCGCACGAACTTCCTGTCGAAATCAGTGACTGGATCGGGAAACTTCCGGATCACGGTATTAAACTCCATCATCGCAGACAAGCCATCGTGATCGAGGTCTTCGTCATCGGAGAGAACACCAAAGACACTTTTCCAAGTAGCATGAGGGAGAGTTCCCGTTACTCCATTGGCCGCATCCGGGGTTGGCGATTGAAAAAAGAGCCTTCCAGTGGGAAGCGCAAGTAGTCATCGAAGGTAGCGTCTTTTTTACAAGCGGGGGCATCCCTACAGTAAATCGGGACACCAAAGCCCTGACCAACATCACTTACCCACCAGCGAAAACCGGATTAAAGCCAGCCTCGGTGAGGATGCGCTTTACCTCGTCTCGCTTGTCGCCTTGAATTTCAATACAGCCATCTTTCACGGTCCCCCCAACCCCACAGGATTTTCTTAGGACCTTTGCGAGTTCCTTTTTTTCAGGAAGGCCGATGCCCGTGAAGTTTTTGATGATGATGACCGCTTTTCCGCCGCGATGAGCGGTCTGGCGGACGATATCGACCCGACCCCTACTCATATTTTTCTGACCCCGCTTCGAAATCTTTACCGAGACAGGCTCCTCAGGCCCCGCAGGTAGATCACCGAGCCCATCCAAGGCTCCAAGGGCCCCGAAGGCGTTGGGGACTTCCGACTCCTCCTTCAAACGCACGGTCTTATCTTTCCTACGACTCATCCCCTCCATTCAACGTCGATTTCCAAGAATCTCACGCTTTTTTCCTAGAATCTAAATATGCTTCAAAAAGTAACACACACTACCACTTGGAAGATGATCTCATCCCCTCAAATTCAGCAGCTCGTAAGAATCAGAAAAATCAGCTTAAATCGGTATCTAAAAGATACAAGATTACAACATACAACGACATGGCACCCACCCGGACGAGTGCATGGAAGAAAGAACTCAAAGAAATCTGCACCAAAGTGACCTTTTTATGGTCAGCGAAAACTCTTTCGCGAATTACGGAAATACGCTTGGAATATCGGTCGCGACCAAACTCGTCATCTCATGCAAATCATGGATTGGAGGAGCCGAGCCGTCTTGAGCTGGAAACTAAGTAACATTATTGACAGTGGGTTTTGTGTGCAAGCCTTGCGCAATGCCATGGCGCTCACAGGGCGTAGGTCTAAAATCTGCAACACCGATCAAGGGAGTCAATTTTCCGGGAGGAGTTTTGCAAGACGATAGTCCTTGTCCACATTCACTTCGGTTGCCACACAGTCATGAAGCGTTTGAACTAACCGTAAATAGCTTCTTGCGCGACTGGAAATCCATTCTAACATATCATTTACCCCCACTTTCTATGGATTCTTCTGCTTCCGACGCCACCTTCCACGCCCCCGAGGTCGAAGAACTCCGCCAGCTTTTCCCGGCCTACGAACTTGGTAACTTCATCGCGCAGGGGGGAATGGGGGCAGTCTACAGCGCCCAACAGAAATCGCTTGATCGCCCCGTCGCCATTAAGATCCTCCCCAAACAATTTGGTGCTGACCCTCAGTTCCGGGCCAGCTTCAAGGCGGAGGCCAAAGCGATGGCCAAAGTCAACCACCCGAACCTGATCGCAGTATACGACTTCGGAGACGCGGACGGGATGCTTTATATCATTATGGAACTCGTAGAGGGGAAGTCCCTCCACCACTCCGCGCATGGCAAGGCGATTGAACAGACCGCGGCAGCCCGGATCATTTCGGCGATCTGCCAAGGGCTGGCCCACGCGCATCAGGGCGGCATTCTCCACCGGGACATCAAGCCGGGCAACATTCTGCTGGACCCCGAGGCTGTGCCGAAGATTGGTGACTTCGGACTGGCCCGCCCAGTCGGAGAGGACTACAACCCCGACGAGATCATTTGGGGCACTCCCGGCTACACCGCCCCCGAGGTTCTTGAAAGCCCAAACACCGTCGACCAGCGGGCGGATATTTTCTCAATCGGGGTTCTTTTTTACGAACTCCTGACCGCACAACTTCCTCCCTCCCCCTGGCAGAAGCCGTCCAGCCTGTCGATCTGCGACCCCCAATTCGACACGATCATCCGCCGGGCCACCCATCCCTCGCCCGGAATGCGATACGCGAACGCCTCGGAGATGGCAGATGAATTGGACGCGGTCATTAGGCGCTTGGCCAGCGGAAATCTTATGCGCTCCCCGGTAGCCGGAGCGCCCCCTCAATCTCCTTCACCGCCCCACCTTTCTTCCTCCAAACCTAAGTCCGGACTTTTGATTGCAGCGGCGATCGTCGCGCTGCTCGTGATCGCTGGCGGCATCATTGGGGCTTCGTCCAACAATAACTCTCCGGCTATAAGCCCAGCCACGGACCTGATCCTGAATTCCGCCACAAAGGATCCAAAGAAGCAGCCCATACTGGCCACAAAAAATAAAACCCTAATCGAGAACCCGGAACCTGATCTTCCACCCAAGCCTAAGACAGCCCCGCTCCCTCCGGAACAAAGCAAAGTCGAGAGCCCAATCGATACCCTTGCCCGTCTTCGTCCTGATCTTCGCAAGGGCAACTATGCGGAAATGCCCGAAGGCACACTCAAACGAGATGACTCCTACTTCTTTCTCGTCCGGAGCCCTCTCTCCTGGCTGCGAGCCTCTCACTTTGCGGAAGCCCACGGCGCACAACTGGCCGTCTTGGAGGAGAAGGAGGCACTCAGCTGGGTGCTCGAGGCCTTCGGTTTCAAATCTCCTCACTGGTTGGGACTCTCGGATTCGGGCACCGAATCCAAATGGCATTGGGCCAACGGAAACGTCCTGAGCACGGACCTCTGGGCTCCGGGACAACCGGATGACTCTCCCGAAAAAAAGGACGGCGAGGATTTTGCCGCTCTTCTCCCCGGCCCCGCTCTAGAGGATCTTCCTGCGTCCCGCGAACTCCCCTTCCTTCTCCAATGGCACGAATCAGGTGAACAACCAGGATCACTCCGGCAACAAATTAAACGGGTTGCCACTGCTTTCAGAGAAAAGCAAATCCCTATCTTCCCGACCGGCACGCGTGACGTCGGCGGTTCTCGCTTTCTCATCGTCCCTGAGTCCCTTTCCTGGGATGAGGCATCCGCCCTCGCCACAACCGCGGGGGGTCATCTAGCCGTACCCTCATCATCCGCCGAAGGTGGTTGGATGCTGCAGTCAATGCAATCTTACCTGAGTGATTATGATGGTCTTTGGGTCGGAGCAAGCCTCTCGGCGCCGCCTAAACAACGCTGGACTTTTGTTACCGCCGAGCGCTTCGAGTTTGTGACGTGGGCGCCAGGCCAACCTGATCTCAAGGATACCCTTCAGCCAGTCCTGCAGATCCGAAGAGGAGCAGATGGTGAATTTGGTTATCACAATTCGGGACGGGCTACAGGTCAAGCCGGAGCTTTCCTACTGGAATGGTCCGCCCGCTCCCGCCGCAACATGCCGGGCAAGGACGACGCCCGCGGCTCTACCGATATCAAAAAGTGGCTCACAGCCCTCCGTCAGAAAATTGTCGTTGACGAAAAATCGTCTTACGAGCGCTACCAAAAGAGCCATGAGAAAAATCTCGAGGGATTTCTCGATGATCTCGAGAAAGAGACGGAGACGGCCCGCCGCTTCAGCCAAGAAGCAAAAGACTACATTAACTCCATTACAAAAGAGATTAAAAAGGCTGGTGAAATCCCTCCCGATCTAGGGAGCGAACAAGCCCGTCGCTTCATCGGCGAACTCCACGAGAAGGCTCTCGAGAAGCAAACCAAACTTTGGGAGGACTACCAAAGCGAATTCCAAGCAGCCAAGACGCGTTACCTCGATAAACTCCAATCTGAGTTGGAACGCCGCATCCAACAAAGAAGCAAAGAGGCCATGAGCTACCTCACGCGTGAATTGCGAGCCGTTAGTGATGACCCCTATTTTCTAGAGATTATCAGTGGAGAGAATCCTTCCGTCCCCGACTAAGACGAGGCTCCTAAACAGGGGGCAACCTTCCCCTACCAGACGGGCTTTTCTGGCAGACCCCACGGCATGAGACAACGGGCGAGGTTTTCGTAGGTATCATACCAAGATTATCCCGTTGTATGTCACGTTTTTCGAAGTCACGGAAGGGTGTGAAGGAAACGAGGTTTGCTTTCCAATACCCACTTCACACGACCACTTCCTTTCCCTTGCTTGATCGCCCTGCAAACTAGTCCAATCTTATTTTCTTTCCAAATAGAAAACCGAAGACGAATTTTCTTACGGAGAAAGGGCGTGTCGAAGTGAATACCTATTAGGATAATAATCCTTGGCAAGGCAGACTTGCTGAATATCCTAATTTAGAGAAATTTGGTGCAATGAACTGGTATTACTCTCAGCATAACCTTTGGATTCCGCGCAAAGGATCTCACCTCATCGCCACAGCCTAATGATGTTTTTTCGAACCATCAGTCTTGTGGCCTCCCTTGCTTCGGTAGCCCTACTCACTTGCTGTAAGCGTCCGTTCAGCGACCGGGCACAGAACTTGTCCGTCTTCCGGTTTTCCGAGAACGGAGCTCCAGTCACCATGGATCCTGTTCAGTCGGCGACGCAGTATGCCAACCTGATGACCACGAGCATCTACGACCAGCTCTACGAATACAAATACCTCGCACGTCCCTACCAACTGAAGCCGCGGCTCGCGATCGCCCTTCCAAAAGTGAGCGCAGATGGTCTGACCTACATTATTCAAATTAAGAAAGACGTCCTCTACGCCGACGACGAGTGCTTCCCGGGAAGCCAGGGACGCGAAGTGGTCGCGGGCGACTTTGTCTACTCGATGCAACGGCTCTTCGATCCCAATGCCAGATCTCAGGGAGAATGGCTTTGGCAAGGGAAGATCAAAGGACTCGACGAGTGGAAGAAAAATGGAGCCGACTACTCGAAGCCGATCGAAGGGCTGCAAGCCCTCGATGACCACACCATCCAGATCATTCTGAACAAGCCCTTCCCCCAGCTCACATATACCTTCGCGATGGGCTTTTCTTCGGTCACACCAAGGGAGGCTGTCAAATATTACGGTAAGGAATTTGGACTCAATCCGGTCGGTAGTGGCCCCTATAAACTTAAATCCTTCACTACCAAAAAGGCTGTGCTGGTTCGAAACGAAAATTACCGTGACGAAATCTTCGACCTTGAAGAAGAGGGATACGATCCGGAAACCCAATCCTGGGCCGGTCTTGAACGACTTCATGGCAAGAAGCTTCCCATCATGGACACCACCGAGGTTTATTTTATGAAGGAATCGATGACTCGCTGGAACTCCCTTAACAAAGGGACTGAAATCCATTTTGGCGGCATCCCTACCGAGCTGACCCACATGGTTGCTGAAGAACTCAACCCTCTCGTTCTCAAGCCGGATTACGCCAAGAAATTCACGGCAATGAACCTTCCTGAGCTGGGAATCGTGTATCTCTATCTCAACATGTCGGACCCGAAGATTGGCCACCATTCGGACCCTGAACAAAACCGACGGAACCTCCTGCTACGCAAAGCTATCAGCGCCGCCTACGACTGGCCGCAGCGGAACCGTCGATACTACAACGGGATTGCGACCTTGTTTCCCGGCACCATTCCTCCCGGCCTGGACGGCTACGACAGCGCCTTCACCGCAGATATGACCGAGCCAGACTTCGAGCAGGCGAAAGCCTACCTCAAGGAAGGCGGATGGAATGCTGACAACCTCCCCGTGCTCGACTTCAACGGCGTCGCCAGTGTGCAGAACACACAAATGTTCGAACAATTCCGCGGCTGGATGGAGAAAATAGGTTACCCGCGGGAGAAGATCCCCTATGTGCCCTTCGCCACTTTTGGGGACTTCAATAAAAAGGTAAAACAGCGCGACTGCACCTTGATCGGAATGGCTTGGGGATTGGACTATCCCGACGCCGAAAACGTGCTCCAACTTTTCTACGGCCCAAATTCCAGTCCGGGATCAAATTCCTCCAACTTCAATGACCCGGAGTATAACAAATTGTTCGAGGAATCCATCGTCATGCAACCGGGCTCAGAGCGAACTGAAATCTACAGAAAACTCAATCAGATCATCATCGATGATGTACCCGCAGTATGCGGACTCTCAAGGAATAGTCCGTTCATCTGGCACAAGAATGTTGTCTTCTTACCTTCACGCAATCCTCACGGAAGCCTATTCAAATATGCTCTCGTCTTTGACGACC
>Ga0115004_10001798_pt1 | contig 17674 bp, 11 predicted proteins | sample ArcticOcean_MG_C_10_FD_88737 | JGI IMG/M metagenome (GOLD analysis project Ga0115004, IMG submission 88737) | Marine microbial communities from western Arctic Ocean - ArcticOcean_MG_CB11_90 | ecosystem: Environmental > Aquatic > Marine > Oceanic | place: Arctic Ocean: Canada Basin | collected...
ATCTAAATCTATAACTCTCTGACCCTGGAACAGCGTCTGCTTTGATAAGGTCAGTCATTGTAATAAGTGTTGAATTACAATCTGTAGCTTGTAGCTGTGTCGTTGGTAGAACTGTTTGCGTTGTGAAGTCAAATGGTCCAATCCAAGTGCTTTGATTATCTCCACAATCAGATTGTACATAGAACTCATAAGTAGTTGCATCAGATAATCCAGAAATTGATTCTATTGTATTTGATGTTCCTACTATTTGTGTTCCTGAGCCTAATGTAAATCCAGCAACACCATATTCAACATTAGCTAAACCTGTATTGTTAATTGGAGAAACTGTTATTGACCCGAACATATTAGCAGCATGCGGATCACACTGGTAGTTATATGTTCCTTCAGCTTGGAAAACATGAGTATATGTCCATCCTTGGCCTACTGAGTTTCCGAAGCTTTCTGGATTACCCACAAACGTAGACGTTGTTCCATTTACATTGTGATTTCCTCCCGTATTTACAAAAACTACCGTATCTCCCACATTTATATCCAAGGAATTCGGGCTAAAACTAGACCCAACAGTTTGAATTAAGTAGCTAGTATTTACTGCGTCACCTCCTGTGTTACCTGTCCAGCTCAAATCAGCTGAATCCACAGTAATACTAGTTACTGAGAGCGATGTTGGATCTTCACATATAGCTATATCAACTTCTGAACATGAGGTTGTAAACGTAGCTAATGTATCTCCTGCCGAAAAAGCATTTCCTGCAGCCCAAATCACAACAGTGTTTCCATGTAGATCTATTAAGTTAAATCCTATCTCATCCGTAAAGTTTGTTGTATTACTTGCAATTATATAAGTAATAACATTATCACATAACGGAATCGATGCTGAACCAGTAAAACCAATATCTAATGTCTGGAGAGAAACAATACTTCCTCCTTGATAAAAATTAACTTCTTGACCATCCCAACCATCACCGAAATCATCAGTCATATTTAATACATAGTCACATTGATCGATGGCATTACAAAGAGATGTATTAAACATAATCGGCCCCACCCAGGCACTTTGATCATCTCCACAATCTGATTGAATATAAAACTCGTATGAACTATTAGGAGTCAATCCAGCAAGAGATTCTGTTGTATCTGCTGTACCTGTAATTAAAGTTCCGTCTCCTAATACAAACCCTGAAATGCCGTACTCTATATTGTATAATCCTGAAATGCCGGCATCTGACCATGCTATGTCAGCAGCATCAGAAGTGATATTAGTTACAATCAAATCTGTAGGGTCTGAACATATGTTCTGATTGTTCCATGTTTGGTGAAAACCCTGAGTAATGGATATATTGCTATTGGAGAAAGTGCTTATGACAGACTCTCCTATAGTAAAGTCTATATTTGCATATGGATTAACATAAGAGTCCCCCTGAGTAGAGATTACATCTTGTGCTGACAATGACGTATAAAAAAAGAGTGTTAATAAAAATAGTATATTTCTATAATTCATTATTAAGTGTGTAGTGATTACCTCAGGTTAGCTACAAATATATCTTTTCTTTTTATACAAAAAAATAATAATTCTAAAGCACCCTGTTTATGTTATTATAATTGTGAAAATAAATCAAAAATAAGTTTAAATTAATTGCTCTTTAATATTAGAGCCATATAAGGGTTAAACTTTAAAGACCTTGTTCCAACTAAATTCCGTTTCTTTGCAGTTCAATTGGAAGAAATGGCACATAAATCAGGTTTTGTTAGTATTGTAGGGAGTCCAAACGTTGGTAAATCAACTCTTATGAATAAGCTTGTGGGTGAAAAGTTATCTATCGTTACTTCTAAAGCACAAACGACAAGACATCGTATCATGGGAATCGTTAACACCGAAGACCATCAGGTTGTTTTTTCAGATACTCCGGGTGTTGTGAATTCAGCTTACAAGCTGCATGATAATATGATGGAGTATGTTAACTCCTCGATTAAAGATGCAGATGTTATCATATTCGTTACCGACACGAAAGAAACTGAAATGAATCACATAGACACTTTATCACGTATTCAAAACGCAAAAGTTCCTGTGGTATGCCTGGTAAACAAAATGGATTTATCGAGTCAAGACAAAGTAGCTGAAAAGCTAGCTTATTGGCAAGAACGCTTGCCTGAGGCTAACGTTTTCCCTATTTCTGCGCTTCATGGTGTTAGTATTGAGGGTGTCTGGGAAGAAATCCTTTTACACATTCCTGAAAGTCCACCCTATTTCGAAAAAGATGCTATCACAAATCGCCCAATGCGTTTTTTCATATCAGAAATGATTCGTGAAAAAATATTCATCCATTGTAGAAAAGAAATCCCTTATGCTACTCAAGTAGAAATAGAGGAATATATTGAAGAAGATCACATCACTCGTATTAGAGCGCTTATTATAGTTGAACGTAATTCTCAAAAAGGTATCATTATTGGGAAAGGTGGTGAAATGCTGAAACGAATTGGTCGAGAATCACGTATTGAAATGGAACAATTCATTGATAAGAAAGTTTTCTTGGAAACATTCGTGAAGGTTGATAAAGATTGGAGAGGATCTGATCAAAAATTAAAAAAATACGGATACTAGAAAATCAATTGATTAACTAGAAATCGAACTTGAGTTATGAGTAACATTATTGCAATTGTAGGACGCCCAAATGTTGGGAAATCAACTTTATTTAATAGATTGACAGAGTCTAGACGAGCAATCGTTAAAGAAATAAGTGGTGTTACTAGAGACCGCTTATATGGTCGTGGTGAATGGAATGGTGTTGATTTCTCAGTAATTGATACTGGCGGTTATGTAAAAGGGTCTGACGATATATTTGAAGCGGAGATAAGAAAGCAAGTAGAAATTGCTATTGACGAAGCGAGCGTGATTGTTTTTATGCTAGATGTAATGACTGGTATTGTCGATTTAGATGAAACAGTTGCCAGGCTCCTCCGTAAGTCAGGGAAAAAAGTATTCATCGTAGCCAATAAAGTCGATAATACGGAACGTTATGGTTTATCCTCTGAGTTTTGGTCTCTTGGCCTAGGTGAAGTATTCGATGTTTCAGCAACAAACGGGAGTGGTACAGGTGAGCTTTTAGACGAGGTAGTGAAGGAATTTGATAAAGACGACGATACCGTCTTAGAAGGTGAGGGACTTCCCCACATCGCAATTGTTGGGAAACCCAACGTTGGTAAATCATCATTAGTTAATGCATTTACAGGTGAAGAAAGAAACATCGTTACTAAAATTTCTGGAACAACTCGTGATTCTGTAAACACACGATATAAAGGATTTGGATTCGACTTTATGCTTATCGATACTGCCGGTATCCGAAAGAAAGCAAAAGTAATTGAAGACATTGAATACTATTCTGTACTGCGCTCAATTAGAGCGATTGAAAACTCAGACGTTTGTGTTTTCATGATTGATGCTGAAGAAGGTATTCAAAAGCAAGATCTACACATATTCTATATCATAGAGAGCAATTCAAAAGGGGTTGTTGTACTTGTTAATAAATGGGATTTGGTCGACAAAGACCACACAACCATGAAAGCATATGAAGATAAAGTACGTGAACAATTAGCCCCTTTTAATGATGTTCCTATCATCTTTACATCAACCGTTACAAAGCAACGTATTCACAAAACGCTTGAGACTGTAATGGAAGTTCATGAGAACAGAACAAAAAAAATACCTACTTCTCAGATCAACGAAGTGATGCTTGAAATTATTGAACGTACTCCTCCTCCATCTTTAAAAGGTAAATATGTTCGAATTAAATATGTTCAACAGCTACCCTCCCACTCTCCAGCATTCGCATTCTTCTGCAATTTACCGCAATACATTCCCGACAGCTATAGACGTTTCCTTGAGAACAGATTGAGAGAAGAATTTGATTTCTGTGGCGTTCCAATTAAGATTTTCTTTAGAAAAAAATAAGGCTATTTAATACTAAAACGTATTGGTAAGGACATTTAGAGAGTAACCTCTTTTCCCTTATTTTCAACTGAAGCCCAATTCTGCATAGATTTCATTCGTCTCACTAACTCATCAGTAAAAAAAAACTTGACCCTTGAGGTGTGTGTGTGTTTTAGAAACTCTGGTTTCTAAATACTTTCGTCTTAGTTCAATCTTCGTTAAAAGATTCTTTAGTTTCTAATCTCGTCTATTACCTTACTATACAATAAATGGCCTAAAAGATTAGACATATTTAGAAAAATGCTCTCACCTCCATTCCGCCTGAGTGAATCATCTTATTATCTTCAGATTTTCTCCCGTTGTACTGTATAGACAATTGAAGGTTTTTAGCAATGGATCGCTGATACCCTAAATTCCAAGTGTAATTTATACCTGGCTTTAATCCTTCTAGCATTTCAAATCCCAATGCTGAGTTCTGTACCCCCGTATATTGAATGCTCACCATTTTCATTCCTCCTTGCATAGATCCTTTTTCCACTTGATTAAATTTGAATGTTGAACCAATTTCATATACAATGGCTAAATCTCCCCCTAAGTTTTGAGCATTTCGCTTTTCCGAGGCTCTTCCATCTAGTGTAATTCTGAATACTGTATTTGGTTGATAAATGATGCTTGGCTCAATGAAGTAATACCCTATATTATAATCTCTTCCTGATGTATAGTCTGCTTCTGAAGCCTTTTCTCCTGCTTTACCAGATAATTTAAGGGTGAATTTTCGTTTGATATTCCAGCGGAGTGAAATCTGATGAAACTCGTTTAACCTTGAATCAAATCCACTTGCCAATAATGTCTTATTTCTGATATCTTGATATGAATACTCAGCTCCAAAAATACTAGAAGTACGATTAAAAAATAGTGTGTTCCTAAGGTTTGAACTCGTTGAAATCAAACTCGTATCTACGCTTCTTGAAACAAATGGATTGAAAGCCTCAGCGCCATCAAGAGTATTTGTCTTACGATTGATCCGGACACGTGCTTGGTCTGAAAAACGAGACAAAAACTTCAAAAAGCCTTTTTTAGAAGACCAAATACGATCAGGTCTCCAATTTATCGATTGGTTGCACTCATTCGAGAATGTTTTTACATACTCATTGCTCGGCGTAAATACACGTATATAACTTGCTTGATCCACAAACTGGGCAATTTCAAATTCATTTAAATCTTTAACTCCGTCGCTATTATAATCAATCCAAGTATAAATTCCTTGACCATCATTGACCTGAATATATAAGAACTCACGTTTCAATTCTAACCCCGATCCAACCTCATAAAAAGTATTCAACGTCAGTGCGCCTTTTAATATTTTAAGCTCATGCTCTATTCTTCCTAACAAGGTGTTCTCTGGTGACTGAGAGATTAAATCAGGTTGTTCAATGCGAAGCTCTCTGTAGCTCGTAGTGAAGTTCAGCTTTTGACGTTTCCACTGTGTAAATTTCATCTCAGCTCCAATAGACCTAGCCTTTGCAGCACGAGTTAAACGAGTGCTATCTGATTTATTGTCATAGCGCTCTCGATAAAACAGGCGGTATTCATTTTTAATTGAATCACTATTTGCAATATATACCTGATAATCAAAAAACTGATAGCTAATAGGGTCTAAAACACTTGTCTTGTAAAGATTAAATTCATGATCATCCTTATACCCAACCTTGAACCAACCTATACTTTGCGAAAATTCAGATTTATGTCGAATGAATTCATTTGTATTGACCGCTTTACTTGATAAATAACTCGCATCAACAAACCCTTGAAATCCTTTTTGTTTCCATTTCCCATTCAGACTTCCTCGTAACCCCTGATAATCTCCACCAATGACATAATGCTGCGCTTCTAAATTTATGTTTCCATATTTTCTTCTTCTAAAATCAAACCCCAGATTTGACGCAACTTCATTTCCAAGATAACCCTTGTCTCGTGTATTCCAATCTCTATCAAACTCAACACTTCGATAATTTTCGATCGGATTGAAATTAAGATCTCGGGCCTCAATTCCTAAATTTGTTCGTAAGACCCAATTAGAAATACTATCTTTTGAAAGTGGAATTTCTCCTTTTAATTTTGCTCTTCCAGCAAAGCTATTGTTATCCTTACTATCATAACGTGAAAAAGTATTTATGTCATTCTTTGAGTAGGCAAGCTCAGATTCTAAGCTTAGAAACTCCCCCAGTCTAATATCTATCCCGGCGGTTATCATCTGACGCTGCTTTGGAGTGATAATTAAGCGCGAAGGTGAATAATCTCCTTGAGAAATTCCTCCTAATGGAATTACCCATTTATAAACCTTACCCAAGGCATTGAAGCTTTCAAAAACATAATCCCCTTTTCCTAAACCAACATATTCAAACGTTGTACTATATATTGCTGAGTCTGGATGTACTGTATAGACTAAAACAGAATCAACACCTAATGAATCCACTAATTTATATAGATTTTGATTCTCGAAATAACCCGTAGAATCTATACTTGACATTCTTGCCAAGTCCAAGGTGTCACCAATTTCTGATAACTGGCGTTTCTGGCCTAAAGTTAGATTCTGCTGAAGAGATTGGTTTTTTGCGTCTTGCTCCGAATAAGCATTCAACCAAAATTTCATACGTTTTGAGGTATAGGTCGTAGATGTTTGAAACAGTGATCGCGCATAATTCTGATCCGAATATTGAAATTCTACTACAATCCGAGTGTCTTTGGTAATCTGATTACGTGTTGTAAATGTAACTTCAGACGTATTGTAGTTTATGATATAATCATATTCCTGTCCACGTTCAAGCAACTGCCCATCTATATAAACCTTTTCCGTGCCGCTTAATATAATAATGAACGGCTCATTTTCGGCTCCAATTAAACGATAGGGCCCTTGATTCCCTTCGCCTCCTTGTATAATCTGACGTTGAAACTTTCCTTTCGACAACGCTCCACTCACTTGAGTTCTCCATGCCTTTGTTGTGTCTGCTGTCCATCTATAATCAATTGTTAGCCCTTGAGCCCGTTTCTTATACTTCATGAAGTAGCCTGTAGGTTTGGTCAACCAAAAATCACCAGCTACCATTTTGAAACGATCGTTATACACCTGTATAAAGACCTGATCAAACTCTCTTAATGTATTCGTATTCCCTTCTGGCTGAATTGGTAGGTTATCGTCAGAAACCGAAGCAAGTAATTTTAAGTTTGGTGCAATTTGACCTGAAAGTTCAAGGTTTAAGCTTGAATTCACTCCGAAATCTTGATTATTGCCAAAAGAAACTCCCCTTGAGATACTCCCCGACTTATTTAATCCTGCTCCACCAAAAAGATCTGTGGTAGAAGTTGCATTACTAATCAAGAAACGATCGCGAAACCCTTTGTTTTTTGAATAGATTATACTTGTATCTCGCTTGGCGTATATTTTGGATAAATCCATCGGTAAAACGCGGTACTCAGTCTTTAACTCACCAGTGCATTTATTAAATAATATAAGTTCTGATGCAGCGTAGTCAAGTTTATACTCCTCGGCTGAAAGACTATTTCCATTGCAGGTTAATTTGAATGAATTTGGATAAATACTAAGGGTATCTAATTGAATTGTATCTGAATGTACCTTGATTGTTTTGGAACGCAAATTTGACTCCTGCGCTATGCCATAAAAGGGCAATACGAAGAGCATAAATAGCACTAGTCGCTTCAAAAAAACAGGCATCGTCACGAATGTACAACGTTGTAAGGAGAAAAATCGTGTTTAAAAGAGATTAAACTTTAACGTTACCCTAAAAAAGGTTAATAAACAGCTGAATTACATCGATTTAATGTAGTTTTACATTAAGTAAATAAATGAAAAAAACGTTATACATAGCATTCATCCTAATGTCAAAAATCAGTTTTGGGCAAGATAATTCGTTGCTTAACAAAGCCGATTCCATTGTTATGTTTGCGAAATCTCAATTAGGTGTTCCTTATAAATGGGCAACTAGTAATCCCAATGTAAGTTTTGATTGTAGCGGTTTTACCTCTTTTGTCTATTCATCAGCAGATGTACCTTATTCTAGGAGTTCAAAAGCCTATGGAAGTCTGGGTACTAAAGTCGATATAGAAAACTCTCGAAAAGGAGATTGTATTGTATTTACGGGAACAGCCGGAAGAGGTTCTGGTATAGGTCATGTTGGCATTGTGATTTCAAATGATGAAAATGGATTGAAATTCATTCACTGCTCAAGCTCAAAAAAACATTTTGGAGTTGTTATTACTGATTATTACGAATCTGGATACCCAAAACGGTTTCACTCGATACGACGTATGTTTCCTTAGCTTAGATGCTGTTAAAAAAAGTTAAGCATCCAACTACCACTACTGTAATCTTTTACATTCGTTAAAAATCGATTTGAATTGAAAAAAGTTAGGGTACATTTTATTTTAATACTCGTTGTTACTGCAATGATGGCTTTGCTGTTAATTCAGTCCGTGCAAACTGCATTCTTGGTCGACCGTAAAAGCACTGAATTCAATGATCAATTCAAAACTCAATTAGAGCGAATCACTTTAAAGCATGAAAAAGCAGAAGACATCCGTCAGTATATGTCTCTCGCAGATAACGATTTTAGTGTTCAGTATCAAGACATATTAAAAGAAGAATTTCAAAATTTACTTTCTGCACAAGAATCAATTTCAATTCAAGACACCTCTATTTTTGAGAACGGTAAAATTGAAAACTACCTTATAATAAAAGGTAAAACATACGATTCTATTTCTGGTGTTACAGCTGAACAGCGTGTTATAGGAAGAGATGTAAGAAAATTTCGCGATTTGTTTGATCGGAATAACGCCACCATTAGTCATGATTCTCTCAAATATGCCATTCAATTGGACCAGCGTGTTATTCAACAAATTTTTAAAAAAGCACGATTCGTTAACGAAATGATGATTGAAGCATTTCGGAATAATATATATGAAGGTCCCGAAGATCGTGTTGATCTGTTCTTTCTAGATTCTCTTCTGTCTAATGAACTTGCCTTAGATAATTTACCTAAAGGGTATCGTTTTATGATTACTGACGAATACCGTGCTCCAGTTCATTTCGAAAAATCATCAAAAAACTATACTGCTAATATAGATACTACTTATTGTTATAAAACTCTTTTATACCCAAGTAATCCTATCGACCATGATTTATATTTACACATTAATTTCCCGAAGCAAAAAGCATTCTTGTTTGGGAAATTATGGGGGCCATTAGCGATTAATCTTTCGCTAGTTCTATTAATTATTATGGCCTTAGTTTTCATGTTTAGAACGATTTTAGCTCAACGAAAGCTGTCGGAAATGAAAAATGATTTCATTTCAAATATGACACATGAATTCAAAACACCAATTTCTACAATATCATTGGCTTGTGAAGCCATGAATGATTCTGATATGGTTGGCAACAATACTTCAACTGCAAAACCATATGTTAATATGATTAGCGATGAGAACCAGCGATTAGGGCTACTTGTTGAACGGATTCTTCAGAGTGCTACGCTAGAGCGTGGCGAGGTACAATTACGAAAAGAAAGGGTTTTAATCAATGAGGTCATTCTCGACATCGTACAAAATGCAAACTTTAGAATTACCAAAGAAAATGGGCTCATTGAATTAAACCTTACACCCGATTTAATTTATGTTCAAGCGGATAAAATGCATTTAACAAATACTATTTCTAACTTAATTGACAATGCGATTAAATATAGTGATGGTGCTGCAAAAATAATTGTAGAGCTTCAAAAAGAAGGGAAAAAGAACATGTTATCAGTTATAGATAATGGAATTGGAATAAAAAAAGAGCACCTCAATAAAATATTCGACAAACTATATCGTATACCTACTGGGAACATTCATAACGTTAAAGGATTTGGATTAGGACTTAGCTATGTTAAAGCAATCTCGGACCTACATGCATGGGATATACAAGTTAAGAGTAAACTAGGACAAGGATCACAATTTATCCTCATAATACAAGACTAGCATGAGCAATCAAATAAGAATACTCCTCGCAGAAGACGATTTAAATCTAGGGCAATTGCTACAAACTTTTTTAACGTCGAAAGGGTTCAGTGTGTCTCTCGCACAGAATGGTAAAATTGCATTTGAAAAATTTAATAAAGCCAAATACAACTTTTGCATTTTTGATGTCATGATGCCTGAAATGGACGGATTCACATTAGCAAAAGAGATTCGAGAAATTGACAAGAAAATTCCAATTCTATTTTTAACAGCGAAAGCAATGAAAGAAGATAAGTTAGAAGGGTTCTCTATTGGTGCAGATGATTATTTGACAAAGCCTTTTTCAATGGAAGAATTAGTTGCTCGAATTAATGCAATATTGAGGCGTACAGAAGCTCCTTCTAGAAAAGAAATGGCTGAATTAAAGGTTGGCAAAATCAAGTATGAACCAGAATTCCGTTTACTACATCTAAAGGACCAGGTAAGGAAATTGACTACAAAAGAAAATCAATTACTTCATTTATTAGTTAAGAATCAAAATGAAATCTTAGATAGGCATGCCACTTTACGAGCAATCTGGGGAGATGATAATTATTTTAACGGAAGAAGTATGGACGTTTATATTGCCAAGCTACGAAAGGTGTTAAAAGAAGACCCATCAGTTGAAATTATGAACGTTCACGGTAAAGGGTTTAAGCTTATTATGAAATAAGAAAATAAATTTATTCATCGGGGAAATAAGTCAACAAAAGTTTTCACTCATTGATATAATAAAATGAATCTTTGGAAGTTAATAGACTCAATTAGAAACATTAGCTTTGCGCTACTAAAAATTAAAGCATGAGTAAAACCACTAGTGAATTCGAACAAGAAAGAGAATCTCTATTAATATTCATTTGGAAGAAAAGAAAGATTATTATTACTGTTACAGCGATTGCAGCCATTTCAGCTACAGTAGTTTCTATTCTTTTAACTCCAATATTTAAATCTACTGCCATTGTATTCCCTGCAGCAACAAGCACGGTGTCATTCTCTGAGCAAAGAAATGCAAAAGCATCTTCTATGGATTTTGGTGAAGAAGAACAAGCCGAGCAATTGGTTCAAATTCTTCAATCTTCTAAAATTCGGAATATCATTGTTAGCCGCTATGACTTAATGAATCATTATGAAATTGATTCTGATGATGCTAACAAGAATTACAAGCTTGGAAAAGCATGGGGCAACCACATCAACTTCACTCGAACTCGATATGGATCAATTCAAATTGATGTATTTGATGAAGATCGTTTTTTAGCAGCTGAAATAGCGAACAAGATTGTCCAGATTATTGATACTGTTAAAAATGAAATGGTCCAAGAGAGAACTATTCCTGCGTTCAGAATAAACCAACGTAAGAAAGACCAATTAGAAATTGAAAAAAAAGAAATCCTAAGAAAAATGGATAGTTTATCACAGTTAGGTGTTGTTTCAACTGAAGGAAGAGCGAATCTTTTTTCTGCATACAATGAATCAAAGAATGCAGCGGATAGAGTCTTTTTCAAAAAGCAAATCGATATAAATTTACAATATGGTGCAACGTTCGATGGCTTTGAGAAGGTGCGAGATGAAAAGATCACAAAACTGACAAAATTTGAAGATGCTTATGAACAAGCTGAATCTGATGCAAATACTCTTTTTACCCATAAATTCGTTGTTGAGCCTGCAGTTGTTGCAGATAAAAAATCAAAACCCGAGCGTTTAGTTATTATCATTATTACTACAATAGGTGCTTTCATTTTTATCATTTTCGCGCTTTTAATTAAATCTCGTATTAGCGAATTGAAAAAAATCGCCTAATTGAACATGCTTAAAAAAAATAGTGCTCTACTAGGCCTTAGCCTTTTATACATCGTGCTTTCTTGCTTTCTAATCTGGACAGATCAGGCGTATCTGACACTAGCCCCTATTGGATTGATGGCTATCTATTTTGCATTATTTTATACTGAATACACATTCTTAAGTCTAGCTTTTTTAACCCCCCTTTCTGTCAATATTGAAGAGTATACTGACAGCTTCGGCTTGTTCATTCCCACAGAGCCCATTTTATTTGGATTGTTATTGCTACTACTTATGCAGCAGACACAAAAGAATATGCTAAACAGATACATCTGGCGCAATCCAATTGTCTGGGCTGTTGGATTCTATCTGTTTTGGATGTTCATTACCTCAATGACAAGTAGTTCTCCTATGATATCATTCAAGTTTTTACTTTCGAGGTTGTGGTTTATCATTCCGTTATTATTTTTTGGAACACGTGTCTTTATCAAACCTAAAAATGTTCGAACATTCATTTGGCTTTTTATAATCGCCATGTGTATTGCTATACTTTATACTATTACCGTTCATGCTAGGTATAATTTTGGGGAGAAAGAGGGGCACTGGGTGATGTGGCCGTTCTTTAAAGATCATACCATTTATGGATCAACTGTAGCATTTTCGATACCGCTAATCTTCGCACTTTACTTTTCGAAGAAACATGACCTATTGATGAAGGTGATAATTATTGGATTAATTGTTATCGTCATTACGGGACTCTACTTCTCATATACAAGAGCGGCCTGGTTGAGTATTACCCTGTCGTTGATAGTATTGGCTATCATCAAATTAAGAGTTAAATTCAGTATCCTTGCGACAATTGCAGGAGTGGGATTAATCACACTCTATTTTAGTTGGGATAATATTCAAATGGAGCTTGAGCGAAACAAGTATGAGCACACAACAGAAGAGTTCGGTGAAAAGATTCAAAGTGCAACCAACGTAACAACTGACGCGTCTAATCTAGAAAGGTTGAACAGATGGTCCTCTGCGATTGAAATGTTTAAAGAGCGCCCCATATTTGGATTTGGGCCTGGAACCTATGCTTTTGAATATGCGCGATTCCAAGAGCCCGAGAATACCACCATTATATCAACGAATTTTGGAGATGCCGGAAATGCACACAGCGAATATTTAGGCCCATTATCTGAAATGGGATTGATGGGGTTATTTTCCATGTTATTTATTGTGTCTGCCATTTTCTACAAAGGAATCACTTTGTACTATGCTTGGCCGGAGGAAGACCGTGAAATGAAAACAATCATTTTGGCCATGATTTTGTCACTGACAACATATTTTATTCACGGAATACTAAATAACTATTTAGATACGGACAAAGCAGCTGTTCCAATTTGGGCATTTTGTGCAGCGTTTATAGCCCTAGAGGAATACAACAAGACTCCAAGAGATTCCGCACAAAGGTAAGCCTTTACTTCTCTGAGATATAGAATAAGTCAATACATCCCTCCTTCGCAGGAGTAACAGAATAATCTTTCATTGTAATATCAACCCCTTTATCTGAAAGCTTATTTCTATTCATTCTATTCAAGATGTCATAAGGAATTTGAAGTATACATCTTGGCATGTTATACTGAAGGTTGAAGATGTCGAATCGTGTAATTTTCTTCACCGACCTCTTGTTCTCATCATAATACTTCATCACCTCATCGTTCCCAAAAACTCCAAGAGTATAAACAGAACTAAACTCTATAGACAATAGGTCTTTCAATTCTTGAATCGTGTACTCACGAATATGCCAAGGATTTCTTGTCAACGACATATTCTTGTTTGGCGTAGTAACAATGAACTTTCCCCCTTTTTTTAATACGCGGTGAATCTCCTTTACATACTGAACATCATCTTTGATATGCTCAATTACCTGAAACGAAACTACAAAATCAAAGTGATTATCTGGTAATCCTGTTAATGGCGGAACACTCATTTGACGAAACTCAACATTTTCAATTTCTTGACTTGATTTTAAACCGGCAGCCGACTCGAACTTATCAATTGTTAAAAATAAATCTACCCTTGAACTCAGCATTTCGATGCCATAACCACTTCCAGTTCCAATTTCTAATACATTTCCTGAGATTATTTTTGCAGCCTCAACATAAGCCAAAATACTTCTTTGATAAACGTAATTATCCGATTTATCTTGCTGTGAAACTCGTTCTGCGGTTTGAATCTTTTTACTCATAATTCTATGTCCAAATAATTGAGGAAACCAAATGTAAGTTAAATAGCCCTATTGATGAAATAGTACATTGATTTAGTGTGAAACCCAAAGTGTTGGGTTTAAGCATTTAACTACATTACCAACTACATGATGTATTTCAAAATGTGCGATAGACATGTTAAGGGTTACATCCAAAAGTAAAGAACCAATTACTTTTTTAGTGCTCACCTTCATTCCAGAAATTACATAAGTATCTTGAAGATTACTATAAACTGTACGATAATTTCCGTGCTTAATAATTACAACCTTTCCTGCTCCTGGTATGTTCAATACACTAGTCACTTCTCCTTCAAAAATGGCCCTTACTTGAGCATTTTTAGGGGTGCTAATGTCAATGCCACGATTATTTGTTGTGACATTCCTCAGTGTCGGATGTGCATTTTTACCAAAAGACTCTGTGATACTCCCCTTGTCAACTGGCCAAGGCAATCGCCCTTTGTTCCCTTCGAAAGAAGCGCTTAATTTCGTAGACTCCTTTGTTTCTGAGAATGTCGGTTCTGACTTCTTCGCAACAGTTGGCGTATTAGATTTTGCATTCTCAGCTTCTAAGCGTTTACGTTCAGCCTCCGCCCTCTTTCTTCTAGCCTCTGCAGCTGCAATCTCGTTGCGGATTGCTGTATTAATCCTCTCTCTTAAAATCGCTTTGCTTCTTTCTTCTTCAGCTAATTTGGTGATTAATAACGATTCTTCACTTTTAAATTTTTGGTAAACTTCCTGCTGCTTTTTTCGATCAAATTCAATTGCAGCCTTCTCTTTGATTTTATCCTTAATGAGGGCAACTTTATATTGCTTCTCTTTTTCAATAGTGATTATTTCTGCTTTAATCAACAATTGATTTTGCTTAATCGCTAAGAATTGTTTTTGTTGAATTTCCGAAATACGCTCTAAGTATTTAGCGCGCTTTACAGCTTCAAAGTAACTTCCGGATGAAACGATAGACATCATCTTTCCATACTTGTTCCTACGCTTATAGGCGTAAATTAATAGCTCTGTGTATTGTTTTTTAAGTCGGTCTATCTTTCCGTGTAAAAGCTCTATCTGTTGACTTTTACTTTGGATAGTTAACTCAGCAGCACGAATTTGATTGTCATAATTCTTTAATAACTGTTCGCGATAAATAATTTGATTTTCAATAACCTTCAACTCATTCAGCGATGTCTCTTTCGCAGATTGACTTTTGGATAAGAGGAATTTTGTATCAGAAATTTTCTGTTCTAATCTTACTTGTTCACGCCTCAGTTTATCACTAGTAGGCTGTCCAAAACCAATAAGTGTGAGCAGCAAGAAACACACTAAAAGTATCTTATTTACACTGATCATATCCTTCTGGTATTGTGAAATAAATAGGCTCAGGCTCATTGAGTCTTGTCTTTTTATATTCCAGTTCAATGAAAATTGATTTACTTGGACTTTCAATCGTAACCTCTACCTCGTAAGGTATAACATAAGTATCAACGATCTCATAAGATTTGTATTCTAACTTAACAAATGTTGTATCCAGAGGGCTTTCAATAACAATTTGTTTTAACTGCTTCAAATCATCAGTAAGTGTGTAATATGTTATAATCTCACGCTCGCCCTTCTTTTCATTCTTTTTAATTTCACGCTTACTGTGTGAACTCATTGTATAGTTGTATGAATCGTCAACTCTGGAATACTTCTTCTCATTATCAAACCCTACAGGCATCCCCACAAGTAACTCTTCCACATTAGAGAAACTAAAATCTAAATCAAAACTCTCTTTCAAGTATGACAGGCTTTTCTTTGAATAACACTTTTTTTGCTTATCTGTTACTTTAACAGAGTCTTTAGTAAAAAGAGCATTGAGAACAGGAAAACGAGCGAAAGTAACCAATGTGTTGACAGCACTATCACGTGTAATTCTAATCGACGTCTTAAAAGAAACATTTTGAGAGGAATCTTTATATTTCGTAGATAATTTCGTGTAAAAATGAGAAAATTCCATGGAAGAAAGACTATCCAAAATGGTTGTTATCTTGATGTCTTTCACCTTTTCTAATCTCTGTGCTTCAGACTGATAATGATTAGCACAAGATGTTAAAAGTAGAATGGATAAAATCCAAACACCATATTTAGTACACTGGATCATAGTATCTTTTATCTTCTATTTTTTTCTCCAAACTTTGATTGTCCGACAACAACTCTTTTGCCTTTTCCCAAAACACAAGCGCTTCTGTAATTTTCCCAATTTTGAAGTAGACATCACCTAAATGCTCCACTATCATATAATCATTTTCCTTAAGCTTAAAAGCTCTGTTAAACTGAAATAATGCTAGGTCGTAGTCGCCTTTTTGAAACAACACCCATCCATAGGTATCTATAAACTGTGGGGATAATGGGCCCCCTTCACTCGCTTGTAATGCCAATGATTCAGCCAAGTCCAAATCTTCTCTATTTATCGCCAATCGGTAGGCAAAATTATTGCGAATAATTAAGCTTTCACGATCAATACTCAACGCTTTATTAAAGCTCTTCTTTCCATTGGAAAAATCCTTGATTCCAAAATATGCCTCGCCTAATTCTCCATAGAATTCTGCTTCCAATGGTTTGTCATTAATAACTAACTCTTTCCCAGCAGACAATACATCCACTGCTTCATTATGTTTTTTCAATTGATTCGCACTGACTCCATTCAATAAAGCAGCTGTTGTTGATGTAGAGAAGAATGTTAAGCACTCCTTACTGTCTTTATATAAATTTTCAAAATCACGGTTTTGATACTCCATGATCAGTACTTGATTCCAAATTGGATACTTCGCTTTGTCATATTCAAGTGCTTGTTTATATGCATATAAGGCCTCATCATTTTTCTCAGCACGCAACAAGTAATCGCCGTGAATTGAATGAGCTTTCGCTTCTGTTGGGTATGATTCAACCAAGAGATTAACCAATATATAAACTTCAGGATCAATTTTAAAACTAGAATCATGAATATTAATCAAGATTTTCATTTTAGTATCGAGGCTCACATCATCACTCTGAAAAGCCAATATTAACTCTTCAAAAGATTTATCATCCTCTTTTTGCTCTCTATAAATATCTGCTAATGCTAAATGTGCACGACCGTTACTTGGATCAGCTACTACCAATTCTTTCAACATTTCAAGGGCTTTCCCCATTTCATTTGTCTTAAAGTAATGATCAACATACACCGCTATCAATTCCGGATCATTCGTATAAACTTCACGAGCATTATCGAGTTCAGCAACTGCTTTTTTTGGAAATTTAGCCTGCATTAAAAGAGTATACTTCTGAATGGATAAAGCAAGATTAATCCCCACTTGATCTTCCACTTTATTTAATGTCTCAATAGCTTTTTCAAAGTCTCTCTTTTTTATTAAAGCTTCTACATACCCGTATTTCCAATCAATATTTCTCGGTGCTAGTTTTATTATTTTTTCAAAGTTATTCAATGATTCATCAAGTTCTCCACGCTCATAATACATGTACGCCAACTCTTGGATGTATCCAATATTATTAGGATCAATTTCGGAAGCTCTTAAAATATATTCCGCAGACTTATTCATATTCCCAGAAGATAACTCTAGTTGTGATAGGGCGTAATAGACCGCATCATCATCTTGTCGTATAGCTAAACACTCCTCAAATTTCGTGATTGCTTCTGA
>Ga0115004_10001800_pt1 | contig 17669 bp, 13 predicted proteins | sample ArcticOcean_MG_C_10_FD_88737 | JGI IMG/M metagenome (GOLD analysis project Ga0115004, IMG submission 88737) | Marine microbial communities from western Arctic Ocean - ArcticOcean_MG_CB11_90 | ecosystem: Environmental > Aquatic > Marine > Oceanic | place: Arctic Ocean: Canada Basin | collected...
CGAAGGTCGGCCATGCGCGGCGTGCGCGCCGTCGTCGTCCCGTTATTCAGTCTCGACGCGACGGGGGTGCACTTATCCCGCGACGCACAGCGGCCGCCACCCCCCATTCACGCATGACCACCCGGAGTCCCGCGGCGCCGCCGCCGCCGCTGCGCAGCCTGCCCGTTGCCGTGCACGCGGCGCCGCCTCGCGCGTGCGACGCCGACGCGGCGCGGTTCGAGGCGGTGCTCAACGCGGCCGACGCGGCGGTGGTGGCGAGCCTGGCTGCGCAGCGCGGGGCGGGCGCGGCCGGCAGCGCCGCTACCGACAGCGACGATGCCGACGCGCGGCTGTGCGCCGTGCTCGAGGCGGTCTCCTCGGCGACGGACGGGCGGACGCCGCCTCCGGCATCGGCCGGCCGCGCCGAGCTCGTCCACTGGACGGTCGGCGCGATCACCACGCTCCGCATGGGCGCGGTGCACGCGGAGGCGCGGCGCGTGACGCGCGCGCAGGGGATCGATCCTGGCCAGATTGCGGCGTGCTACGAGCTCATTTGCAAACTGAACACGGCGATGGGCGGCGCCCCGCCCGCCTAGTGCGAGTGCATGCCGTGCGCACGCAGCATGCTACGCACGCGCCAGCGTACGTAGAGCTCGCGCGTGAGCATGAGCGCCAGCCCGGTGGTAAGGTAGACCCGCGCGCGGCCCTCCGGGACCAGCGCGTCGGCGGACGTCACGTTGACGCCGGCGGCGCGCAGCGCGTCGGCCCAGTCGTCGGGTAGCGTGTCGAGTGTCACGTTGTATGTCGCAAGCGCGTTCCACAGCGCCTCCGCCGAGCCCAGATCGCCCGCCGCGCCGAGGTAGTCCGTCAGGTTGAAACTGAGCTGGCCGACGAGCCCCTTGCCGCTCGCGAGCAGCGCGGCAACGGTGCCGGACGCCTCGACGCCGACGTCGACGACCTCCGCAAACCGCGCCGGCATCGACACACGACGCGGCGTACCACATCATGGGTCGCCGCTGTGGCTAGCGCGACGTCGCCGCTATCGATGGACGCGCCACCCGACACCCCCCACTCTCCTCCCCCCTTCCTTCCCCCCATACGGCGCGCAGGCAGCAACGGCCAAGACGAGCATGCTTTTGCTACCGGCCGATCTGCTCGTGCTCGTCGCTGAGGCCGTGCTGCGGCAGGGCGACGCGTTCTGGTTCGCCATGGTCAGCCACGCGTGCCGCGTCGCGGTTGACACGGCGTGCGATCGACTCGGCGTGCGCTTCGCGACGCACGCGTCGAGCGCGTTCCGCTCCGAGGGGCAGCTCGCGCTCGCGATGCTGCTGCCGCGCTTTCGCGCGCTCGTGCACGCCAACATGCTCGCGGCATCGGCGCAGACGGCGCGGCCACACACGCTCAACCGGCAGTGGACGTGGTCGCCCGCGGGCGAGCGCGCGCTCGTGGCGGGCTCGCCGCTCGCCGCCCTCGACTTCCTCTGGTACAACTGGGGCCTGTCCGTCGACACGCTCAACCCGGGCTGCTTCCTGAGCGTGGCGTCCCACCTCGGACGCGTCGACCTGCTCTCGCGCATGTACGCGATGGGACCCAAGCTCAAGGCGATGATCAACCGGTCGACGACGGCGCACGAGGCGCACATGACGCCGATCGTCCGCGGCATCATGGTGCAGGCGCTCGCCTCCGGCCGGTTCGACGCGATCCGCTGGTACCACGCGCGGTGTGAGGAGCACGAGAAGGTGGTCGTCGACGCGATGGAGCTCGTCAAGTCGCGCGAGGAGACGGTGAGCGACCTGTGGCGCAGCGTCCTCGCCACGCACTACGACCGGCACATGCCGACGCTCGTCCAGGCGGCCGCGGCTGGCGCCGATCCGTTTGCGTCGCTCAACTTCCTGTGCAACTGGATATGGCCGCGCTTCGGATCGCGCACGCGCCTGGCGTCCGGCGACGACCACGTGCTGCGCATCGTGGGCATCGTCTGGACGATGGCGGCGGCGTCGGCGTCGCCGACCGCAACGGGCGCGTGGCAGTGGATGCTCTCGGTTGCGATCGCGTACGGCCACCAGCTCCTGCAGTTCTCCGAGCTGTTGCGCCACCTCACCGACACGCACGCGGCGCAGCTGGTCATCGCTTCGTTCGAGCCGCGCCAGGTCGCCGCGTACCGGTGGCTGAGCCTTCGGCTGCGCGAGCGGGACGACTGGGCCCACGACGCGTGGCAGACCGTCTGGAACTCGGGGGACGAGGCGATCGTCGTCGCCGAACGCGGCTTCAGCCCGCGGCTGCGCTTCGCGCTGCACGCGGCGCGCCACATCGTCTCGGAGCGCAACGCCGACTTTGGCCGGTACTGGCAGTCGGGTGCGTGGCTGACCGACCGCGACGTGCTGCGGCAGGCGCTCGTCGACGCGTGCGTCTGGGGGTGGGAGCGGGAGGCGCACTTGCAGCGCGAGGAGCCGACCTCCGACAGTGGGAACGAGAACAGCCGCGCGTGGATGGCCGCCTTCAGGAACGACACGCTCGTGCACACGGAGCAGCTGCTCGCGTGGGACGCCGACGGCTTCACGCGCCTCGTCTGCGAGGTGTACGCGCGGCAGGACGAGATGCGGTTCGCGCGGGGGTACACGCTGCGCGGGCTGACCGAGATCCTCGTCAAGTGGATGACGCGCTCGCCGCACTACACGATCGAGATGTGGAAGAAGTTGTCGGCCGCTGGCGTCATGGACGGCTTCCACGAGCGGGCCAAGCTGCACCACCCGTGCGTCGTGCGCACCCGCGCGGCATAAGGACGCTAAATCGCGCGGCAGAACGGGGGTGGCAGCGTGTGCGCGTGCGTGTGGATACATGAGCGTGTGCGGCGATCCCGACCCCGCGCTGCACGCGCTGTACACGCGGCTGTGCGTGAGCGCGGCGCGCCGGCGCACCGCGCTCGTTCTCGCGATCGAAGACGGCGCGCGCGGCGTTGGCAAGAGCAACGTGCTGCAGTGCCTCACCGAGACGGCGCTCGCGCGCGACGCCGAGTCGGCCTTCTACAGCATCGAGCTCGCGGAGCTCGTGCCGCTCCGGGCGGCCGACGAGGTGGTGCCGACCGAGGGCGTGCCGCATGAGGGCGACGGGTCGGTCGGCACGTGGGCGCTCAAGATGGGGTACGCGCGCGACCGGGTCGTCGGGTACAACCGCATCAAGGCGGCGATGCTCGACGTGCACAACCTCTCCGCCGGGCCCGAGATGCAGGTCGAGCTCTTTCGCGTGTGGGGTCGCGTCAACGGGCTGCTGCGCACGACCGAGGCGGGGCTCGTCAAGCGCACCGACACCGTCGTCGACAGCGTGCCGCTGGCGCTGCACGCCAAGCGCAAGCACTGGGAGCGCGCCGCGCTGAACGTGCCCGACGCGCAGCGTCAGCAGCCCAAGCTGCTCGAGGCGCCGGCGATGCTCGGGTACACGGCGGAGGAGCTGCAGGCGCTCGCCGCTGATCCCGAGCTGGCGAACGAGGCGACCGCAGCCGCGGGCCGGTTGGACGAGGCGGCGACGGCGGCGCGCGACGCCAAGATGGGCACGGAGCTGTTCGTGTCCGTCGTCTTCCCAGCGGTCGACAGCCGTCAGCTGGCCGCCGCCGGCGCCGTAGACGGCCTCTTGGAGACGGGCGGTGCGACGGGCGTCGCGACGCCCGGCATGGTCACGATGCACAACGCGACGGGCGCGGTGGTCATGCTGCTGCCCGCCGTCACCGACCGGGGCGCCAACGCGTTTGTGACCGACGACGCCGCGCTGCTCCTCGCGCGCGTGCACGCGCTAGCCCGGTGTATGCTGCTCGAGCACGGGGCGTTGTGAGTGTAGCATGCACGAGACCGTGTGGGAGTACGTCGTCGTAACCCGTCGCATCATGTTTCTGGCCTCCGCTGGCGCGAGCTTCTGGAACACCGCCGCCGAGACGCCCGTGGCGTCGGTCGCCGTCGCGCCCGGCGGGCTGATGTTCGCGCCGTGGCCGAGCGACGACGGCTCGGGCACGTGGGAAGGGCGTCAGGACCAACTCGCGCCCGAATGCGACTGGTGGAACGGCACGCATTTTTACGAGTTCGACCTATGCAACCACATGTCGGTGACGCGCATGCCGGCGACGGTGGCGGCCAAGGCGGTCGAGCGCGCGACGCGGTGCGCGGCGCACGGCACGACCGACTGCGTGCTGAGCGGCGAGATCGGGCTCAACCTGCCCGCGGCTTTCGTGTACGACGATGCGAGCGGTATGCGCATGGTGCTCGCGCCGCGGCTGCTGCCGGCGCCCGAGGCGACGACGACGAAGACGGTGCGGCTGCAGGACCCGGAGGCCGTGCATCCGAACCAGCTGTTCGAGTTTGCCGACGTCGTGCGCGTCGAGTACCTTCGGGCGGCTTCACGCACGATGGAGACGGTCGAGCTGCGCGGCAACGACGCGTACTGCGTGCAGGCGCTTCGGCGCGCCGCGGTGCCCACGTGCTGGGAGGCGCTCGACTGAGTGAGACGCGAAGCGCGGTGTGGCTTAGCGTGTGCGCGCGCGTGCGTGCGTCGTGTGAGATAAGGACCGGTGGCGCGACCCATGGAAGGAAGGCGAGACGCGAGCGGGCCGACGGTCCAGGGATTCCCCATAGGCATGGCGGCGCTTCCGAGCCTGCACCAACTCTCGCTCGGCCCGCAGCCGGCGCCCGTCGACGCGCGCATGTGGAACACCGACGACGTGCTGCGCGCCTTGGGCGACGAGGAGGATATAATCACGACGGAGAGCATGCTCGAGCCGATTAGCCTTGCGGAGAACTACGGACCCAGCGCCCGGGGCGGCCTTGCGGGCGTCGAGAACCTGCCGGCCGACGAGACGGAGGTGCCCGACTACAACGCGCGTCGCGACTACCAGAACAGGCTGACGACGCGTGACCGCGCCGCGTGGGACTTTGTGTCGTGGACCTTCCGCATTGGCACACGGCACTACGTCGACATCTCGGACGTCGCCGACCCGCCGTGGGTCGACTACACCGGCGACGGCGACGCCATGCACTGGGCGCTGGCGATCCGCAACCTGCACAACCGAGGGAACCAGAATCACCCCGAGACGCAGAAGCCGCCGACGACGATGATCGCCCAGCTGTACAAGGCGCTCAGGCAGAAGGCGTACGAGCAGGCGCTGTACGACAGCCCCGACGCGGCTGGCCTGGTGCCGCAGCAGACGGTGCCCATCAATCACCGCTCGAACAACGCCGAGAAGCGACGGCTGCGTAAGCTGCGCGTCGACGCGCTCAAACGTCAGGACGCGCTGCCGGAGCAGCTGCTGAGCTCCGAGATCCTCGACCTCGAGCGCCGCGCCGCGACGCCGGCGCCGGCGCCGGCGCCGGCGCCGGCGTCGCGGCCAAGCGTCTTCGACAAGGGCACGAGTCCCGGGCGGCCGATCGACCGCGACTCCGCGCGCGATCTCGGGCGCGGCGTGCGCAACGTGCTGGCGGACCGCCTCGACGCCGAGCGCGCGCGGCAGATGGCGCGGCGGCAGATGGCCCTGCGACGGCGGCGGCTGGCGCAGCGCCTTGCGGGTGGGAAGGCGCCCTCCTCAACCGACGACGACGAGTCGGACGACACGACGAGCAATGTCGAGTTCACGACCGACGACGAGGGCCGCCGGCCGCCACCGCCCGGTGGCGGCGGCGGCGCCATGGCGGGCGGCTCGGGGCTGCCGCCGCCGCTCCCCGTTGCCGACGACGACAGCAGCGACGAACCGGAGGGCGGCGCGGTCTCCAACCGGCCGCGTCCGGCGACGGCAATGGTGACGTCGTACGACGGCACCGCCCGCATCTCGACCGAAGCGCGTAACCCGACGCCGATGACGTACGACGAGTGGATGGCGCTCGACCCGCTGGCCATCGAATCGGAGCTCGATCCGGAATACGAGCGGATGGAGCGCTGGCACGTCGCCGAGGGCTTCCCGCGGCACTTCCTCGTCGCACGGCTCACCATGTTCAGCGACAACCTCGGCAACGCGTACGTGGTCGTGTGGCTCGCGCCGATCTCCGCAGACTACGGGAATATGCGCGAGGAGCGGCTGAGCGAACGCCAGACCAGTCGGCAGCAGGAGCGCGATCTGCGGGCGCAGCAGGCCGTCGTCGACGCGCGCAATGACGACGCGCGCAATGACGACGCGGAGCGGTTGCAGCGCGAGGTCCAGCAGGCCGAAGAGGCCGCCCGTGTGCAGGAGGCAAACTACCGCATGCAGCAGCAGCGCGAGCAGAGGGCTCGGGACAGGCTTGAGGCGAGGCGCCGGGCCAACGCAGCGGCGCGACCCTCAAACGTTGACTTCATCACACTGCCGGCGCTCGGCGACATGGCCGTCTCTACCAACCCTCGCAGGTCGCGGCGCATCTCGACGACCCAGTGGGAGGCGCTGCGTCAGACGCTCCACGCGCCGTCGGGCGGCGGCACGAACGTTGCTCGCGAACGCCAGGCCGGATTCTTCACGATGGACGACGGCATGCACCAGATCGTCGTGACCCGCCAGCGCGACGGCGCGTACTATCTGCACGCCGAGGTGCTCACCCCGCAGCAGAGCGTCGCACGCGATGCCTGGGCCAACCAACTGCTGGCGGCGCAGCAGCAGCAGCAGCAGCAGCCGCCGCCGCCGCCAGCTCCCGCGACACCCGCGACACCCGCGCCGGCGCCGGCGCCAGCGCCGGCGCCAGTGGCGCCAGTGGCGCCCGTCGTGCCCGTCGTGCCCGTCGTGCCCGTCGTGCCCGTCGTGCCCGTCGTGCCCGTCGTGCCCGTCGTGCCCGTCGTGCCCGTCGTGCCCGCTCAGGCGCCCGCTCCGCCTGCGCCCGGACCGTACGTCGGCGAGTACGCCACGACGACCAACGGCGTGCAGCTGTCGCTCAACCCGCAGTACCCGTCGGTAATCACGGCGGCGCAGTTTGGCTCGCTCAACATTCAGTGGGGACCGGTGCGGCCGTACCGGATGCCGCCCACCATGGGCGGCGGGTGGGCGTGGGGCGCGACCCGGATGCTGCGCAACCACTGGATCTGGGCGCGGGTGCGGGCCGACGGCCTCTTAGAGGTCTACGCCGTCGTCGCGCCATCCTCGCAACAGTCGGAGGTGGCCCGCGTGCTGCGTTAGTGGCAATCAGACCGCCGACGCCCATGGTATGTGTGTGTGTGTGTGTGTGTGTGTGTGTGTGTGTGTGTGTGTGAGCGGGTCGTCCGGTGCGTGCGTGTGTATTCGTACGCCCCCCGAATGCGTGAAACGAGGCGTACGTCGCCCTTTGGTCTCAAAGCGTCCCTACGAAAAGCAGCGCGGCGGCTACCATACCGTCAAAGCCCGCCTGGCGCAGCTTGACCATCGGCTGGCCCTTGGCGTTCGTACTGTACACAACCCACTCATGCGAGTGCTCGACGAGCGCCATGCGCGTCACGCCCGACTCGACGGGGTGCGTCTCGAGGAAGGGCAGCTGGACGCGCCCGTTGAACATGTCGTCCTTGCGCACCGACTGCGCGTTGGTGCACAGCTGCACCGCGAGCCCGGCGAGCAGCGCGCACATCTGGTGCACTTCGTCCTTGTCCTTCTCCCAGCTCCACTTGGCGCCGCGCATCGCCGCGTCGTGCGCGTTGCCCAGGATCTCCGAGTAACGCTCGGTCGCGATCGCGTTCGACTCGCGGCTCAGCAGGCACGTGCGACGCACGCCCACCACCGCCCGCGGCAGCTTGAAGGACAGGATGATGTCGCGCAGAACCGTCTGCCCCGCCTCCGACTCGGCGCAGTCGGCGATGCCGCTCAGCCGCTCGCCGCGCAGCCCGTTGGCCTGGTTGACAAAGCTGACGGCGTCGAGCGTGAGGAACGAGTTGCCGTCGACCGGCGGCCCCTCCTGGTCGAGCAGCCGCGCCGCCATCGCCGACGACGACGCGCGGAAGAAGAGCGCGCCCTGGCTCGCCAGCCGCGGCAACGTCGCCTCGGCGCCGCGCTGCCGCGCCGCCGCGACGAGCGAGACGCACAGCGCGCCCGGGTCACGCAGCACGCGCGCCCACGAGCTCGTCGCGGCGTCGCTCTCGGCGCTGCGCAGCTGTTCGATGAGCGTCGCGCCCTCCCACGCCGACACCACGTCCTCCGCGCGCTCGGCGCTGTCGTCGCCCGTCGGCAGCACGGCCGCCGCTTCGGCCGCAAGCACCACGAGCACGAAGAGCAGCGCGAGCGTCGTGTGCAGCTGCGCGTACGCGTCGGTGTGCTCCGGTCCGATGGCGATGCGCCGCTGCACGGCGATGCCGGCGCACGTCAGCGCCATGCCGACGCTCGGGTCGATCGGCCCGCCCTTGTGCAGCAGCTCCTTTAGCCCACACATCGCTTCGGTTGCCTTGCGATGGTCGGCAACGGCCATCGTCTGGTGCAGCGGCGCGTGGCTCAGCTTGCGCAGCACGCGTCGCGCCAGCTTGTCCGCCGAAGCCGCTTCGCTCTCGTTGGACGACGACGGACCGGACGAGTCGGAACTCGACGACATGCCGCCCGTGCGCTCTTGTAAGCCGCACGCACACACACACACACGCGCCCCTCCCCCTCTCACCCCCACCTCCCTGAATCCACGGCTAGCGGCGAGCACGAAGCCCGCACGGCGCGCACACTCACAGGTTTACCATCCGACGCAGGTTCCTCACCCCGGTGGCCAACCACCCGGCCTCGCGCGCCGCTTGCGCCGGCGAGCCCAGGCGCCACTCGACCATCCGTCCCTCCTGCACAATCGCGCCGCCGGGCTGCCACCACGAAAACGTGCGCCCGCCGATCTCCACGCTGTTGTACTTCTCCACCAGCTTGTCCGGCGACTCGAACGCCGCGTCGAGCAGCGCCTTGGTCGAGCCGTACGGGATCCACGTCGCAACGTCGGGCGGGCGGACGCCCGGTGCGATCTCCTTGATGAACACCCACTCGCACGAGTTGCGGTCGGGGTCGGTGCACGTCACGTACCACTTGTTGCGAGTCCGGACGGTCCAACCGTCGTTGACGAACAGCGGCGCGAGCGCCGTGTCTACCGCGAGCGACAGGTCGCGCTGCCGCCCGTCGCGCGAGCCTCCCTGCATCGTGACGACGATGGTGCGCGCATACCCGACCGCCGTGACCGTCGTCTCTTTGAACGTGAGCGTCCACGCGTCGCCTGCGTAAGACGCCGCGTCGTAATGGTTGCCGGCGCCGCCGACCGGCGCGCCACGCGCCGGCACGAGCGCGCTCGTGTTGAGCGCGTGCAGCGGCGGCGTGAGAAACACCATACCCTCCCGCTCTGCTGTGTCCTACGACGAACGCTACTTATTTTTCGGACCGCGCCGCGTCGCACCTCGCGCGCAGCCGTGCGTCCCGTGCCGCGCGCACCTCGCGCAGCCGCGCACGGCACTCGGAGTCCTCGTCGCGCGCCGCGACCATCTCCTCGTTCGACGGAGTCTCGGTCGGACAGTAGCGCCGCGCGCCGACGAGCAGTGCGACGAGCGGCACGAGCGGTCCGCTCGCCTCGCCAGAGCGCAGCTGCTCGGCGCCCACCGCGCTCGCAACCGCGTCAACGAGCGAGCTCGGCAGCGCGTCGCGCTCGACGCGGCCGTGCACAAAGGCGCGCCGCACCGCGGCGCCAAACTCGTCAAACTTTGCGCTGCCAACGCCGAGCGCAACGTTCAGCGTCGCGGCCACGCCTTCGCACACGGCGGAGGCCGCGCCGCCGCCGTGCTGCGCGCGCGTCGTTTCCAGCAGTGTGAACAGCATGAGCGCCGTGGCGGCCGAGGCGTCGTAGCCGTCGGCGCGCTCGCTCGTGCCGAAGCGCCTGCAGAAGCGCGGGTCAAAGTCGGCGAGGAACGGCACGCCCTGCGGACGGGCGAACGTTCCGCTGCGAAAGCCAAAGCCGCGCAGCTCCCAGTCGCCGTCGGGCGTGTCGACCAGCTCGGGGCAGAAGACCACGGTGTCGGGCGACATGTTGAGCTTGAGCGTCTTGAGCTCGGCGAGCTGCCGCGTCTTGCGGGCAACCTCGGCCGAGGCGCGAACGATCTCGGCGCGCGCGCCCGCGCGGTTCTGGGCGGCGCCCATCTCGACGTACGTGCGCAGCATCTCGCTCAGCCGGAAGCTGTGCAGCTGCCCGACGGTCACCGCGCCGCGCAGCCGCGTGCTGCGCTCGCGCCGCAGGCTGTCGGCCATCTCCTGAGTGACGGCCGCGTTGGCCGGCAGCAGCGCCTGCTGCAGCGCGGCGTACTCGTCTTCGTGAACAAGCATCGTCGCGAAGACGGGCGGGCCGACGCCGTGGGTTGCCGCGTCGAGCGCGAGGTACGCCGCGGTCGACGCCTGCTGCGTCTGCGCGTCGAGCGACGGCTCGCGCCCGTGCGGCGGAAACTCGCGCAGAGTCACCGCCACGCCGTAGTGCAGGTGCGCGTCGATGACACCGCGCGCGATGCCGTACGCCGCGCCCGTCGGGAAGAAGTCGGCAGCGCGGTCGGGCTCGCCCGCGATGTGGTAAACCGTGTGCGTCGCCGACGCACAATGCGCCGTCGTCGCCGCGTACGAGTCGCGCCGGCTGTACCGCGCGCGCTGCAACGCCCAGAGCCACCACCAGGCGTGCCCCGCCGCCGTCTTGCCGCTGATCGCGAGCACGCGCTCGGCCGGCCGCGCGCCAAGCCCGCCCACCGCCGGCCACGCCGCGAGCACGCCGCGTTGCTCGCCCAGCGTCCGCACCAGCCACGGCGTGAGCTCCCTCGCGGTGAGTGGCGGTGCCGCGCGAGAGTCGGTTGTGACGGCGTGCCGATCGACGGCCAGCACGCCGCCCGCCTCGCGCAGCCACTCCGGCTCTTGGTCTTCGTCGTCGTCGTTGTCGCCCACGTCGTCTCCGATGTCACCGCCGTAAAGAGCGCCGGTCGGCGCAAACGGCACCCTGAGCAGGCGGGCCAGCGCACGCGGCGCCGGCTCCACCAGCGGCGCCGGCGCGGGCAGCATCTTGCGAGGATGCTTTGCTCTACACTGTACACGCACACACACACACACCTTATCCTAGCGCTGCCTTTGCGTGGGAGGCGCGTACGCAAACCTTAACAACGCGCTGGTCAGGAAAGCGGTGTCTCCCGAGGCAACGGCCTCGCCCAGCCCCGGAAGCCGCAGCGGCGCCGGCTTCTTCCGGCGCCGCTTGTGCGGTCGGGCGGCCAGGTCGTCGGACGAGTCGGCCGCGGCCGCGGCCGCGGCCTTGGCGGCGACGATGGCTTCTCTCCGCGCGTCGCGCCAGCGGGCCAGCTCCTTGTGCGTCTTGGTGCCGTGGCACGGCGAGCAGAGGGCCTGCGCGTTGGTCAGCTCGTTGTTGCCGCCGTCGGCGAGGGCCGTCCGGTGGTCGAGCTCGAACGCTGCGTCGAGCGGCAAGCCGCAGTGCGCGCACTTCCATCCTTGAGCGTGCGCCACCAGCCGCGCCTCCGAATTACCCCAGACGCGCTTCATTCAAAACTACACACGCGCACGTGCGCACGGACCCTACGGTGCGGTGCCTTAGCGAACGCGCTTGCCGATCCACGCCGGCACCGTCGGTCACGCGTGCTCAAACACCCAGCCGTGGTGCGACTTCCTCCCGCCGTGCACGACACGGTTGATCGTGCCACACTTGAACTTCTTGCTTGGGAAGCGCGCGATGAGCGTGCGCGCCGCCTCGCCCTGCGACTCGAACGTCTCCCACTCGCACGAACCGTCCGCCGGCTTGCCGCGCACCGGGGCCTTGAGTGACTGTTGAATCTGCGACTTGTGCTGCCGCGTCTGGTTGAGACTCTGCTCGCGTTTGGTCGCGGGGCGCAGGTTGTCGATGCTGTTGTTCGTCGTTTCGCGGTCGCGGTGGTCAATCGTCTCGCCGGGCTTGAGCGCGCGCGCGCCAAACAGCTGCCATACCAGTACGTGCACAAGGTGATCCTTGCCGTGATCCCTGCTCTGATGCATCACCGATGCGTACTGGGCCCCCCGATTTGGCAAAGGCGTACGCCGCGGCCCCCATTTCGTGCCGCGCGCATGCTTGGTCTGCACGCGCCCGCGATTGGAGATGTTCAGACGGTCGCTCGCATCCTTCCAGCGCTCGGCCGGCTTGGTTCCCTCGGCCGGCAGGTCGGCCTGCGGCTCGCGCGGCGCTCCCCACTTGAACACGTAGCCGCCCGTGTGCGTGCCCTTGCCGTCGGCCACGCGGGAAACGTGAGCCGGCTTTACACCATGAGCCTTGGCCGCCGCCAGAACGCTCGAGTACTCGATCCATGCGTCCGTCGACCCGGCGCGCCGCGCGAGCACTGGCTTGCAATCCGACCTGGGCCGGGCCTTGCGCCGGTTCAGGACCTGCTCCGACTTGGACGCCCATCGGAGGTTGCACGCACGGTTGTCCCCTTTGTCGTGGTTCTTGTGATCGGCCGTGTGCTGCGGCGTCGGCCGCTCGCCGCCGAAGGTGCGGCAGACCAGGTCGTGCACCTTCCTAGGCTTCCGTAGCAAATTGATGGAGTAGTAGCCGCTTGGATGACGGGAGCCGCGATGCGGCGGTCCCAGCGCGACGCGGCTGCCCTTGTTGCGCACGCGGCCCTCGCTCGAGACGAGCAGCTCGTCCTCGCCAAACGCCAATCCCGGGACCGGCCGCCACACCTCATCGGCGACGCCGTCGCCGGGCGCTCGCTTGGCGCGCTTGGCGACGGCCGGCGGGTAACGCTGCACCGCCATGTACTTGTACTTGCGCTTGCCCGTCGCCGTTGCCACGTTGTATGGAGGGTTGCATGCGCTCTCCCCTCCCCCCTCCATCCTCCCCTCCCCGGGTTCGAGTCGCTCGCACCCACGCCCACTTTGCTTGGGAACGAGCGTATCAACGAAGTGCGACCATCGTACGACTTCCTGTGAGCGGCGTGTATGTAAGCACCGAGCGGTGCGTTGGATGTTTGAGTGCAGCACTCACACGCGGCACTGCTCCCTGCGGCGCGCATAGACGCGGTCAGCGGGGCACCAAGCATAAAGCATGGGAGATGGGAGCGTCGCTTACTGGTTGTACTCGACGCTGCGCACACGAGAGGAGGGGGGGCATCCGTAAGCAGAGGGTGGGAACGACGGTTTGACGCGAGCCGCCGCACATCAGGTCGTCTCCATCGAGCAGCCGGATGAACTCGACCATGCGCTCGAGCAGCTTGCGGCTCGCGCGGCGCGCGGGCGAGAAGACGACGATCTCGCAGCCAAACGAGAGCGCGAGCGCCGCGCAGAAGATCGCGATGCTGCGGCACGCGCATCGTCACGTGAGCATTGCGTTGGGAGGCGTGGGTGCGCTGCTCGCACCTGAAGGTCTTCCCAAACCGACGCGGCGTGCTGCCGTGGGAACGCACGTGCGTGAGTCGTGCGTTGGTAGCGGTGTTGGTTAGATGGGATCTGGACCTGATCATCACCTGCCGTGGCGCCACGGGCGGAGCGCCGCTGAGCGGTCGCGGCGGCGGTGGAGGCGGCGGCAGCGGTGGCGGAGGCGATGCGGGCGGGTGTTGTGAGAAGCGCTGAGGGTGCAATGGCACCTCCGAGCTGCACTTGTTCCAGCCGTTGTGGCTGCGCGCACGACGCACGCGCAGGTGAGCCTCCTGCTGGTCAGAGGGACCAGTGGCCGGGCGCTCGCACCGCATGATCGATGGACGAGCGGTGCTCCAATCCTGCAACAGGCAGGAGCATGTCAGTCTGTGTGCGTGAGTGGGTTGTTCAGATGACGGATCACTTGTCTGTAGACGACACGACTCACGCACCGCTCGAACGCGCTGTGGAACTTCATCTGCGCGCGCGGGAAGGGACGCGTGAGCGGCGCGCCGGCGACGGCTGGCGAGGGAACGCGCCTGATGCGCCGACCGTTCGAAGCCGCGGTCGTCGATCATGCCGAGCAGCGTGCGGAGCGTGCGCAGGTTGGTGCAGCCGGTCCACCGGTCGCTGTCCTGGCGCACGCCGAGCGTGTCCCACACGGACAGAGCCACCGTGTCGGCGTGGTCGTCAACGACGGCGCGCAGCTGCACGGCCTCGCGTCGCGCGCGCGCGTGCTCGCGCATCTTGGAGGCGTGCGTTTCGAACTGATCCAGCACCTCCTGAGAGAACGACGCCATGCTAACCCACACGCACCCACGCGCCCACACCCCACGCACCGACACGCTACGGTGATCGTAGCCACGCGCACAGCGACACTTAGCGCCACAGCTCCTGCGGAGCGAGCGGGCCGATAGCGCCCCACGTGCCAGTCTGCGGCTCCCTCAGAGCAGGATGCCCGCCGCCTGGAGCGCGGCGAGCCGCTGCGGCGGCGAGAGGTTGGGCACGTCGAAGACGGCCTGCATCGCCGCGCCGACGTCGTGCGGGTTGGCCGCGGCCGCCGCCTGCACCGCCGCCACGGCGGCGGGCGGCGGAGGCGCGGCGTCGCTGCCGGCGAAGACGTTGGCGGCAAAGTCGAAGCCGACCGGCGGCAGCATCGGCGCGGCGCCAGCGCTCGTCACGAGGTCGACGCCGTCGTCGATGCCGCCGATGAGGTCGCTCGGGTTGGCGGCGGCCGCCTCCGCCGCCTCCCGCGCGACGCGCCGCTTCTCCGCCTCGGGCTGCGGGCGGCCGCGCGTCTCGACGCCGGGCAGCAGCGTGTACACCGAGCCGGCGATCGGCTGCTCGGTGTTGACGTCCATCTTGTGCGGCGGCATCGGTGGGAAGTTGCCAAACTCGTCGACGGGCAGCGCGGCGTCGACGATGCGCCCCGCCTTGCGCCACTGCGAGTCCTCGTGCCCGCCAAAGCCCGAGTCGTCCCCCTCCTGCACCAGCTGGATCAGCGCGTCCTTGTCGCCGTGCATCACGCCGATGGCGTTGTCGACCGAGCCGTGCGCGATCAGGTGGCGCACGGTCACCTTGCCCGTGATCGGCGCGGTCTGTCCGATGCGGTGGATGCGCTTGAGCGCCTGGCGCCGGTGCGCGGGCGAGAAGGGCATCGAGCCCCAGAAGATCATCGCCTCGCAGCCGGGCACCAGATGGAGCCCCACGCCGCCCGCGCCGATCGAGAGGAAGAGCACGGCGAGCTGCGACTTGAGGAAGCCCTTCTTGGTGGCGAGGCGGTCCTTGAGCGACATGCCGCCCTCGTACATGTAGCACGTGCCGAACATGCGGTGGCGCGTCTGAATCTGCATCCGCGCCACCTGCATGATGGTGACGTGGTTGGCGGCCACGACGATGCGGCGGTGGCCGAGGTTGTGCAGGTCTCGCATCTCGGTGACAAGCGCCTCGATCGCGCCCGACGTTTCGGCGGCGGCCTCCTCGTACAGCAGCTGGCCGCGCGTCTTGTCCGGCTGCGTGAGCGAGCGCGTCTTGTCCTTGAACGCGGCGGCGCCCTCGCGCGCCAGCACCGGCGAGACGAGGTACTGCTGGAGCAGCTGCAGCAGCGCCATGAGCTGCGTCAGGTCCTTGGCGGTGGCGCGGTTGTTCTGCATCCGCTCGATGCGCGCCTTGAGCGCCTTGGCCTCCTGGAGCGTCGAGTTGTACCGCTTGGCCGTGTCAAGGTCGAGGTTGGCCTGGAAGTCGACGGCCTCTTCGCAGATGGGGGGTAGGTTGAGGATCTTGTCGGAGGCGCGGTCGATGAAGCGCTTGCGCAGCAGCTTGACCGCCTGCTTGTTGATCGTGCGCGTGCAGCGGTTGGCCGTCCAGGTGTTGGGGTCCTGCAGGTCGTAGGTCTTGCCCTCGAAGAAGACGGCGCGCGGCGCGTTGCCGCACTTGCACAGCCCGGCGAGGTCAAGCGGGCCGTTGACGAGGCACGTGCCCGTGAGCAGCACCACCTTGGTCGAGAGCTTGGCGGCGGCGTGGTGCGACTCGCAGCGGCGCGAGTCGGGATTGCGCATATACTACCAGCAGACGGACGCGCGTGAGCGCACGGGCGGGTGAGTAGGCGAGTGGGCGCGCCACTCACGTGCGCCTCGTCGACGCCGAGGAGGTCCCACTTGCCGTACCAGCCCTTGGCCGGGTCGGAGGGCGGCGCGAGCAGCGGGTGGAGCGCGGTGCCCGGCGTGCGCAGCCACTCGACGCACTTGCGGTTGCCGCGCGCCGTCTCGCGCATCACCTCCTGGCGCGAGTAGCACGTGGCGAACGCGAGCGCGAGGCAGTCGCGCGACACGATGACGAGGTCGACGGCATTGAGCTTGGCGGCCGTGACCTCCTTCATCGTGGTCGTCACCAGGATGCGGTGGCGCGGGATGGTCAGCCAGTCGAGCGCGGCGTCGACCCACTGATCGATCGTCGCGCTGGGCACGCTGATGAGCGCCTTGGGCGCCGTGCTGCGCTCGAGCACGCACAGTAGCGAAGCGTAGACCTGCAGCAGCGTCGCGGTCTTGCCGAGCCCCATGTCGTGGCCAAGGACCATGAAGGAGCGCCCCTTCTCCGCGATCTTTTTAACGGAGATGCGCTGGTGGTCGTACGGCATGTTTTCTTCGCCCATTGCGTTTTTGGGCGACATGAGCCCCTTGGGACCCTGCTTGCCGTTGGGAAGCGTGATGTCGCTCAGCCCCAGCAGCAGCCGATCGACGTACTTGGTGTGCAGCGTGGCCTTGCGCGAGATCTCCGCGTCGGCGCCGTCGAACTTCTTGGCGCGGTCCTCGGCGGTCATCTCGAGCGCGCTGGCCTCGGCCGGCGCCGCCGCCGCCGGCGGCGCCGGTGCCGCCGGCGCCGCCGGTGCCGCCGGTGCCGCCGATGCGAAGCGCGAGACGGGGCGCACGCCCTTGTGGACTCCGAGGCGCGTGCCGGACAGCGCCGGACGGGAGACGGGCGGTGCGGACGCAGCCCTCGCCGGGCCGCGTGCGGCAGCACGCAGGAGGCCCGGCGGAATGAGCGGGCGGCGGAGCGCGGCCGGCGGCAGCGGCCGCTGCAACGGCGGCCCCTTGGGCCGGTTCGGGTCGGTGAGCCGGCCGGGGATGAAGAGCCCGCCTCCGGCGCGCGGGCGCTGCGTGCCCGCGCTCGCGACGCGGTGCGCCAGCGCGCCGGCCTCCGCGGCTCCGAGCCGGCTGCGGCCGGGCAGCGCGTGTGAGGGGTCGCCCGCGAGCCGCCGCGGTATCATGACCGCCGCGATGGCGTCGGCGGACGCGCTGCCAGCGTCGGCACCCATTGGCTGGCGGCGGGGCACGGCGCCCGACGCCGGCGCGGGCGCCGTCGGCTCGATAGCGTCGGTCGCCTCGAGCGCGAGGGGCCGCTCGTCCGAGCCGCACGCTCGCGGCGACGGCTGCGCAGATCCGTCGCTGGGTTGTATGGGGGGTAGCATGACGGAAGGAGCGTCTTGGGGCGGGGGCGCTTGATCGGGCCGACCACACCGAAGCCAGTGACGGGTGACCGGTACCAGCCACCCACTCCACCCTCCCTCCCGCCTTCAACGCAAAGAGGTGATTACACCCGTACGGGATCGTCCCGGGGCAATAGCTGTATTGTCCCGTGTAAGTCCCGTGTGGACGGGACGGTCCCGGGATTATGACACCGTGGGCCAGGGCCCATTACCACCCATGACGACCCTACCACCCATGACGACCGTACCCGCCAGGTATGTATCACCGATCCACCTAATTCGACCATCACCCGTGTCGGTCTTTCCAGGTTGGGAATTGAATGGTCGAATTAGGTGGATTTGTACCCAAAAAAGGCAATAAACCCGTGTCGGTGGGTGTCGATTCTAGGTTTATCCCCCACCTAATTGGGCCAAACAAATACGCATCGGATTCTC